>LNFM01002682.1_pt1 | contig 36856 bp, 25 predicted proteins | sample 596031 | NCBI WGS metagenome assembly LNFM01 (sample SAMN04254537, study PRJNA301005) | activated carbon metagenome | isolation source: dual media filters at the Ann Arbor, Michigan drinking water treatment plant | place: USA: Ann Arbor | reverse complement strand
TCCAAGCACCGCCTTGGTTCGTGCCATGTCCTACCCGTCGTCGTGTTGCGACGGTGGGGATTGTAGGTCAGAATAATCTAACCGAACAGTATTGCCCCCTGACCCGCTGGATATTCATCATGTTCAAACGCTGCGTGCTGTTCCTGTTTCTGCTGGTCGCACTCAGCGGCTGTGGCGGTGGCGATGACGAGCCCAAACGCGTGTGGGTCATCTCGGTCACCGGCGGTCCTGGTGGCGACCCGGGTGGTCTCAATGCGGAAGCGATACTTTTGACCATCCTGCGCTTGAGAATTCCAATCTACGACACGAGCTGTGCATCCACCCCCATCGACATCACGAGCAGTTTTAATTCATTCATCATCCATCGATACCTGGTGTCAGAGGTCGACGCCCCCGGTTTGCTGGCATCCGGAGTGTTCCGTGAGCGGGAGCCGTTCGAACAGGGGCGGCAGATCTTCGAGAACCCGTTGTGCAGATGGCGCTGAACCGGTTCAAGCCTTTGCTCGCAGCGCTCACTGCACTCGCTGCACTCAGCGGCTGCGGCGGCGGCGACGACGAGCCGGACCGCGTTTGGGTCATCTCGGTAACGGGCAGCCCTGGCGGCGACCCAGGTGGCGTCAGTGCGGAAGGGGTGCTTTTGTACATCCTGCGCCTGAGAATCCCCATCTACGACACGAGTTGCGCAACCACCCCCATCGACATAACGAGCAGTTTCAACTCACTCGGCATACGTCGGTATTTGGTGTCAGAGTTGGACGCCCCGGGCTTGTTGGCATCCGGACTGTTTCGCGAACGTGAACCGTTCGAGCAGGGGCGGCAGATCTTCGAGAACCCACTGTGCGGTTGGCGCTGACCGTGGCTCGGTCCAGCCATCCATACGGCACAGGACGGTGCCGCTGACAAAAGTCGAATGCGCAGCAACCGGTGGGGGCGGCGACGCTCCACCGCCTTCCCGGCAGCAGCGCCTCAATCCACCGGCGTCAGCTTCGCAATCGCCAGCGCCAGCCACTTGCTGCCGTGGCGGCCGAACTGCACCTGGGCGCGGGCGTCGTTGCCCTGCCCTTCCAGCGTCGTGATCACGCCTTCGCCGAACTTGGTGTGGAACACCGTCTGCCCGGTGCGGAAGCCGCCCACGGTCTGGGCTGCCGCCATCGCCGCGGGCAGTGGCGTGTGCACCGCCGTGCGTGGCTCCACACGCCCGGTGCCGACGATGCTGCCCAGACCGCTGCCGCGCTGCCAGGCCTGCTGGTATTCGCGGGCATAACCCGAGCCGAAGCCCTGGTTGCGCGGGGTGATCCACTTCAATGCGGCTTCGGGCAGTTCGTCGATGAAGCGGCTTTTCACGTTGTAGCGGGTCTGGCCGTGCAGCATGCGCGTCTGGCTGAAGCTCAGGTACAGGCGCTGGCGGGCGCGCGTGATGGCCACGTACATCAGCCGGCGTTCCTCTTCCACGCCGTCGGCGTCGTTCAGGCTCTGTTCGTGCGGGAACAGGCCTTCCTCGATGCCGGTGATGAACACCGCGTCGAATTCCAGCCCCTTGGCCGAATGCACCGTCATCAGCTGGATCGCGTCGGCCCCGGCCTGGGCCTGGTTGTCGCCGGCTTCCAGGCTGGCGTGGGTCAGGAACGCGGCCAGCGGCGACATGATCTCGCCAGTGTCGGCGTCGGGCACCGGCGCCGGGCCGCCGCCGGCCGCAGCGCCCTGCTCGTCCACCGGCAGGGCCACGGCGTCCTTGCCGAAGCCTTCCTGGGTGACGAAGCTTTCCGCGGCATTGACCAGTTCCTGCAGGTTCTCGACCCGGTCCTGGCCTTCCTTGTCGGTCTTGTAGAACTCCAGCAGGCCGCTGTGCTGCAGCACCTGGTCGATGATCTCGCGCAGGGTCAGGCCCTGCGTGCTTTGCGTCGTGGCGTCGCGCAGCATCTCGATGATCTTCACGAAGCCCTGCAGGTTGGCGCCGGCCTTGCCCGCCACCGCGCCCACGCTCTGGTACAGGCTACGGCCTGAATTGCGGGCGGCGTCCTGCAGGGTTTCGATGCTGCGCGCACCGATGCCGCGTGTGGGGAAGTTCACCACGCGCAGGAAGCTGGTGTCGTCGTTGGGGTTCTCGATCAGCCGCAGGTAGGCCAGCGCGTGCTTGATCTCCGCCCGCTCGAAGAAGCGCAGGCCACCGTACACGCGGTAGGGCACGCCGGCATTGAACAGCGCGCTTTCGATGATGCGGCTTTGCGCATTGCTGCGGTACAGCAGCGCGATCTCGCTGCGCGGCATGCCGCAGCGGTGCAGCTGCTGGGCTTCTTCCAGGAACCACTGCGCCTCGGCGAAGTCGCTGGTCGACTCGAACACCCGCACCGGCTCGCCCGGGCCGGCTTCAGTGCGCAAGTTCTTTCCCAGGCGCTGGGTGTTGCGGCTGATGAGTTCGTTGGCGGCGTCCAGGATGTTGCCGTAGCTGCGGTAGTTCTGTTCCAGCTTCACGACGCGCTGCACGCGGTATTCGCGTTCGAAGTCGGCCATGTTGCCCACGCGCGCGCCGCGGAAGGCGTAGATGCTCTGGTCGTCGTCGCCCACGGCCAGCACCGACTGGCTGGACCCTGGCGGCGCCAGCATCTTCAACCAGGCGTACTGCAGCTTGTTCGTGTCCTGGAATTCGTCGACCAGCAGGTGGCGAAAGCGCAGCTGGTAGTGTTCGCGCAGGGGCGTGTTGTCGCGAAGCAGTTCGTAGGTGCGCAAAAGCAGTTCGGCGAAGTCGACCACGCCTTCGCGCTGGCACTGGTCTTCGTAGGCCTGGTAGATCTCGACCAGCTTGCGCGTCTGCTCGTCGCGCACTTCCACGTCTTTCGGGCGCAGCCCGTCTTCCTTGCTGCCGGCGATGAACCAGCCCACCTGCTTCGGAACGAAGCGTTCCTCGTCCAGGTTCATGGCCTTGATGACACGCTTCACCGCGCTTTGCGAGTCGCTGCTGTCCAGGATCTGGAAGCCCTGGGGCAACGCCGCCATCTTCCAGTGCGCGCGCAGGAAGCGGTTGCACAGGCCGTGGAAGGTGCCGATCCACATGCCGCGCACGGGCACCGGCAGCATCGCGCCCAGCCGCGTGAGCATCTCCTTGGCGGCCTTGTTGGTAAAGGTCACGGCCAGCACGCCGCCGGGCGAGACCTGGCCGGTCTGCATCAGCCAGGCAATGCGTGTGGTCAGCACCCGGGTCTTGCCCGAGCCGGCGCCGGCCAGGATAAGCGAGGGCACCGCCGGCAGCGTCACTGCCGCCAGCTGCTCTGGGTTCAGGCCGCGGAGCAAGGGCGACGAGGTGTCGGGCGAGGCTGTGCCGGGTGGGGGATGGGTCTCGCCAATGTGCGCTTGCATTTTCGGATTCTAGGAGCGGCCAACTCTGGCGGCCCCGCGCATCGGGGGATCACCTGCCTACCCAAATGGGCCTCCAAGGCAGACACTCTGTAACAGGTGAGCACCCTACCCGCACTGCCCATGCCCGCACGCCCGATCTGCCTGGCTGCATCCTGGTCAGGCTTGGCCGTGCTGCTGTTGCTCGCGGCCTGTGGTGGCGCAGAGTCTCCCGGTGGCAGCCCGGCAGAAGCCCTGGCCGCGGCCGCTCCGGCGTCTTCTGCTGAAGCCGACGGCCGGCGCCGGGTCCTCGCCATCCAGGGGCCGGAACGTTCACGCTGGTCGGCGCCTGTCGGCCTGGGGCTGGTGCCGGCGGCTGCGGCCAATCTCCCAGACGGCCGCGTGCTGCTGTGGTCCGCGCGCGACCGCTTCGAGTTCGGTGGCGACCTCGGGCTCACCTACACCGCCACGCTCAACCCGGCCACGGGCGCCGTCACCGAGCGGCTGGTGCAGGAAACGGTGCACGACATGTTCTGCCCGGGCACCAGCATCCTGCCCGACGGGCGGCTGCTGGTCAGCGGGGGCTCGTCGGCAGCGCGCACCAGCCTGTACGACCCGGTGGCCAACAGCTGGTCGGCGGGTGCGGCCATCACCATCCCGCGCGCCTATCACGCCAACACCGTGCTCGCCGACGGCTCGGTGTTCATGATCGGCGGTTCATGGGCCGGGGGCATCGGCGGCAAGCACGGTGAACTGTGGACGCAGGAAACCGGCTGGCGCACGCTGGACGGGGTGCGGGTGGACAGCATGCTCTCGCCCGACCCCAGCCGCGGCTTCGGCATGGACAGCCACTTCTGGCTGCTGCCCACGGGCGATGGCCGCGTGCTCTACGCCGGCCCGGGCGTGGAGATGCAGTGGATCGACGCCCGCGGCCTGGGCAGCGTGCAGCCCGCCGGCCGCCGCGCCGACGACGAAGTCAGCATCACCGGCAATGCCGTGATGTACGACGCCGGGCGTATCCTGAAGACCGGTGGCGCCACCAGCTACAGCGACAGCGAAGCCCATGCCCACAGTGTGCTGCTGGAAGTGCAAGGTGGCACCGTCATGCCGCGGCGCATCGTCTCCATGGCCTACCGACGCGCCTTTCACAATTCGGTGGTGCTGCCCAATGGGCAGGTGGTCGTGGTCGGCGGGGCCACGCGCACCCTGGGCTTCAGCGATGCCTATGCGGTGATGGTGCCCGAGCTGTTCGACCCGGCCACCGAGAGCTTCACCCCGCTGCCGGCCCTGACCGTGCCACGCACCTACCACGGCGTGGCCTTGCTGCTGCCCGATGCGCGCGTGCTCGTCGCCGGCGGCGGCCTGTGCGGCGCCGGCTGCGAGGCCAACCACCCCGACTACCAGATCCTCAGCCCCTACTACCTGTTCAACGCCGACGGCAGCAGCGCCACGCGCCCGGTCATCAACAGCGCGCCGGCGCAGGCCGTGCACGGCAGCACCATCAACGTCAGCACCAGCAGTGCGGTCACGGCCTTTTCCATCGTCCGCCTGTCGGCCGCCACCCACGGCGTCAACAACGACCAGCGTCGGCTTTCGCTGGCCTTTCGCAGCCTGGGCAACAACAACTACCAGGTCGACATTCCCGGCAACCCCGGCTGGGCCGTGCCCGGGCCCTGGATGCTCTTTGCCAGCAATGCCGCGGGCACGCCCAGCGTGTCGCGCGCCCTGCGTATCCACGGCACCGGCGCACCGGCATTCACGCCGCCGGGCGACCAGATCCACACCCGCGGCATTCCCGTGGTGATGGACCTGCAGGCCACCGGCGCCACCGGCTTCGCGGCCACCGGCCTGCCGGCCGGGCTGGTCATCGACCCCACCACCGGCCGCATCCAGGGCACCCCGACGGCCGCCGGCACACGCACCGTCCAGGTCACCGCCAGCAACGCCGCGGGCGCCACCAGCTGGGAAATGAACTGGAGCATCCAGGACCCGGCGGGCGTGCGCTTCGTGCGGCTGGAGGCGGTGAGCGAAGTTTCCGGCGGACCTTCCGCGTCGATGGCCGAGTTCAACCTGCTCGACGCCAACGGCAACCCCTTGCCGCGCGCGGGCTGGCTGGTGCAGGCCTCCAGCGCCGAGACCTCGGCCGAAAACGGCAGCGCCAGCCTGGCCATCGACGGCAACCCGGCCACGGCCTGGCACAGCCAGATCCTGCCCACGCCCACCCCGCATCCCCACCGGTTCACGGTCGACCTGGGAAGCCCGCAGCGCATCAGCGGCCTGCGTTACCTGCCGCGCACGGGCGGGGGCAGCGGAACGGTGGCGCTGTGGCGGCTGCTCACCAGCGTCGACGGCGTCACCTGGAACCAGGTGCTGGCCAGCGGCGACCTGCGCGACCTGGGCAGCGCCGCCGAAGAGAAGACCGTCTACTTCAACCACCTGGCCCGCGGCGCGCCGGCCACGCAGTCCAGCACTTACGACGGCATCACCGGCGCGGGCAATGCCGTCGACGGCAACGCCGCCGGCAGCTACAGCGCCGGTTCGATGACCCACACCGCGGGCGGCGAGGCCAACCCCTGGTGGTCGGTCGACCTGGGCGGGCAGAAGGCGGTGCACGCCGTGCGGCTGTGGAACCGCACCGACTGCTGCGACCAGCGCCTGTCGAACTACCACGTCTTCGTGGCCGCCAGCCCCATGGCCGGCCGCAGCCTGGCCGAACTGCTGGCCGACCCGGCGGTGCGCCGGGTCTCGGTGCCCGGCACCTCGGGCCGCATCACGACGCTGCCCATGGCCGCCAACGGCCGCTACGTGCGCGTGCAGCTGGCCACCAGCGACTACCTGCAGTTGGCCGAGGTGGAGGTGTTCGGGCGCAATGCCGGCAATTCGCCGCCGCTGCTGACGACCCCGAGCGCACAGACCAGCACCCAGGGTCTGAGCGCGAGCCTGGACCTGTTCGCCAGTGACCCCGACGGCCACGCGTTGAGCTGGCAGGCCAGCGGCTTGCCGCCTGGCCTGAGCCTGAACACCGCCAGCGGCCGGATCAGCGGGGTGCCCACCACGGCGGGCGGCTACAACGTCCAGGTGTCCGTCAGCGACGGGCAGGGCGGCAACACCACGGCCAGCTTCGCCTGGACGGTACAGGCCACGGCAACCACCGTGGCACCCGTGGCCGCACCGGCCATCGTGGCCGGTGCCAGCGCCAGCTACACCGCCACCGCCACCGGCAGCGGGCTGCAATACAGCTGGGACTTCGGCGACGGCAGCCCAGCCACGCCCTTCAGCACCAACCCGAGCATCACGCGCGCCTTTGGCCTTGCCGGCATCTACACCGTCACGCTCAGCGTGCGCAACAGCGCGGGCACCATCACCACCCACCGCTTCTACCAGGCCGTGCAACCCGGGGCGAACGGTGCGCGGGCGCCCGCGTCCAGCACCGTGGCGGTGGAAACGCGCAGCAATGCCAGCGCGCGGCTGTGGGTGGTGAACACCGACAACGACAGCGTCACCGTCTTCGACCTGGCAACAAATGCCCGGGTGGCCGAGATCAACGTCGGTGCGCGCCCGCGCAGCCTGGCGGTGGCTGGCAATGGCCGGGTGTGGGTGGTTAATGGCGGGCCGGCCAGCATCAGCCTGATCAACACCAGCACGCTCACCGTCGCCCAGACCATCGCCCTGCCCGCGGCATCGCAACCCTGGGGCCTGGTGCTGGCCGGCGATGGCAGCGCCTTCGTTGCGCTGGAAGCCACTGGACGGGTCCTGAAACTGGCCAGCACCGGCACGGTCAGCGCCAACGTGGCCGTGGCCGGTGCCCGCCACCTGGGCCTCAGCGCAGACGGCACGCGGCTGCTGGTCTCGCGCTTCATCACCGCACCGCAACCAGGCGAAGCCACTGCCAGCGTGCAGACGACGCTGGGCGCCACGCCCACTGGCGGCGAAGTGGTCGAGCTCAGCCCCAGCAACCTGGCCGAGCGCCGGCGCTTCACGCTGCGCTTCGGCACCGCACCCGACACCACCATCGGTGGCCGCGGCGTGCCCAACTACCTGGGCGCAGCCGCGATCGCACCCGACGGGCGCAGCGCCTGGGTGCCTTCGAAGCAGGACAACATCCAGCGTGGCACGCTGCGCGGCGGCAGCACCCAGAACCTGGATTTCCAGACCACGGTGCGCGCCATCAGTTCGCGCCTGGACCTGGTGGCCCAGGCCGAAGACTTCGCCGGCCGCATCGACCACGACAACGCCGGGGTCGCCAGCGCAGCGGTCTACCACCCGGGCGGCGCCTACCTGTTCGTGGCCCTGGAAACCAACCGGCAGGTGGCCGTGCTCGACGCCAACGGCAAGCGCGAGCTGTTCCGCATCAATGTCGGTCGTGCGCCGCAGGGGCTGGTGCTGGCACCCGACGGCCGCCGCCTGCTGGTGCACAACTTCATGGACCGCAGCGTCAGCAGCATCCAGCTCGCGCAACTGCTCGACCGCGGACTGAGCAACCTGCCAGCGGCGCAAACACTGAACGCCGTGGCCAGCGAGAGGCTGCCGGCCAACGTGCTGCGCGGCAAGCAGTTCTTCTACGACGCGCGCGACATCCGCCTGGCACGAGACAGCTACATCAGCTGCGCCAGCTGCCACAACGACGGCGGGCAGGATGGCCGCACCTGGGACTTCACCGGCTTCGGCGAAGGCCTGCGCAACACCGTCGCGCTGCGGGGCCGCGCCGGCAGCGTGGGCGGCCATGGTCGACAGCACTGGACCGGCAACTTCGACGAGGTGCAGGACTTCGAAGCCCAGATCCGCAGCCTGGCCGGCGGCACCGGGCTGATGAGCAATGCCCAGTTCCAGACAGGCACGCGCAGCCAGCCCCTGGGCGACGCCAAGGCCGGGGTCAGTGCCGACCTGGACGCGCTGGCCGCCTACGTCAACTCGCTGACTGAATTCGACCCCAGCCCCTGGCGCCTGAACGGCGTGCTCTCGGCCGCCGCCAGCACCGGCCAGGTGCTGTTCGCCAGCCGCTGTGCCAGCTGCCACGGTGGCAACGCCTTCACCGACAGCGCCGGCAACACCTTGCGCAACGTCGGCACCCTGAAGCCCGGCAGCGGCCAGCGCCTGGGTGCCGCGTTGACGGGCCTGGACACGCCCACCCTTCGCGACGCCTGGGCCACCGCGCCCTACCTTCACGACGGATCGGCGGCGACGCTGGAAGACGCCATCCGCGCCCACACCAGCCTGAACCTGCCGGCGGCGGAGGTCGCGCCGCTGGCCGCCTTCGTGCGCGAGATGGGCAGCGCGCAAGCAGTCGTGGCGCCTGTCGTGCCTGCCAGCAACGGGCTGAAGGGCGAGTACTTCAGCAACATCGCGCTGGAAGGCAGCCCGGTGCTGGTGCGCAATGAAGCCATCGACTTCAACTGGGGTACGGGGTCCCCGGGTGCAGGGGTGCCGGTCGACCAGTTCTCGGTGCGCTGGTCGGGCACCGTCATCCCCACAGCCACCGGCAGCTGGCGTTTCCAGACCACGGCCGACGACGGTGTGCGCCTGTGGGTGAACAACGTGCGCGTCGTCAACAACTGGGTTTCGCAAGCGCCCACCACCACCACCACCAGCAACATCAGCCTCACCGCAGGTGTTCCGGCCACGATCCGCGTGGAGTACTTCGAGAACGGCTTTGGGGCCGAAGTCCGGCTGCGTTGGCGCCCACCGGGCAGCAGCAGCTTCGTCATCGTGCCGCCAACCCAGTTGCGGCCATGAAGCCGCCCACGCGCGTGCGCGCCCTGGTCCTGGCCCTGGTGCTGGCCGGTGCGGTGGCCAAGCTGGGCGTGCTGGGCTGGGCCCTGGGCCGACTGGCCTGATCAACCCAGGGCAGCGCTGGCGACGCCGGCGCACCGCTATGCTGCTGGCCAGCGCCACAGCACGAGGAAACGGCCGTATGGAAATCTTCGACTACGACAACATCCTGCTGTTGCCGCGCAAGTGCGTGGTGGACAGCCGCAGCCAGTGCGACACCTCGGTCATGTTCGGTGGCCGCCGCTTCGTGCTGCCGGTGGTGCCTGCCAACATGAAGACCGTGATCGACGAGGCCATCAGCGAAACCCTGGCGGCCCAGGGCTACTTCTACGTGATGCACCGCTTCGACCTGGATACCCTGGCCTATGCCCGGCGCATGCGCGAGAAGAACCTCTACGTGTCGATCTCGTCGGGCGTGAAGCCTGCCGACTTCGCCGTGATCGACGAACTGGCCAGCAGCGGTCTGGGCGCCGACTACGTCACCATCGACATCGCCCACGGCCATGCCGACAGCGTCAAGCGCGCCATCGAGCACATCAAGGCCCGGCTGCCGCAGGCCTTCGTGATTGCCGGCAACGTGGCCACGCCCGAGGCGGTGATCGACCTCGAGAACTGGGGCGCCGACGCCACCAAGGTGGGCGTGGGCCCGGGCAAGGTCTGCATCACCAAGCTGAAGACAGGCTTCGGCACCGGCGGCTGGCAGCTCAGCGCGCTGAAGTGGTGCGCACGCGTGGCGACCAAGCCGATCATTGCCGACGGTGGCATCCGCCACCACGGCGACATTGCCAAGAGCGTGCGCTTCGGCGCGGCAATGGTGATGGTGGGCTCGCTGTTCGCGGGGCACGAGGAATCGCCCGGCGCCACGGTGGAAGTGGACGGCCGCCGCTACAAGGAATACTACGGTTCGGCCAGCGACTTCAACAAGGGCGAGTACAAGCACGTCGAGGGCAAGCGCATCCTCGAGCCGATCAAGGGCCGTCTGGCCGACACGCTGCGCGAAATGCACGAGGACGTGCAGAGCAGCATCAGCTATGCCGGCGGGCGCGTGCTGGGCGACCTGAAGAAGGTCAACTACGTGGTGCTGGGCGGCGAGAACGCGGGGGAGCACCTGTTCATGTGATCGGATGCATCCTGCTGTGCGACCAGTCTGTGAGCCATGAGCACTTTGGGAAAAGTTACTGTGTCCTGCGCGACGTTTGCACATCGAACATGTAGACCTGCATGTCGATGGCACCGCGCAGCGGGCGAGGGTGCTGCACGCCTTGACGCCGGTACTCGGCGAAAGCAGCGTCAACGAAGGCTTCGAGCTCCAGGTGTGACCCCGCTCGGGTGCGGATGAGCGCACGCTCGGCGAGAAACGAGAAGTCCGACCGCTCTGCACCCGGCACAGCTCGTCTGGCAATGATCAGCAAGCGTCCCAGCCCTGCAGGTGGCTTGATCACCAGCTGCCGCAAACGACGACTCGTTCCCGCCGGCAAACGGTTGCTCTCGCCCATGGGCCCGGGAAACAGCACGTGCAGGCCGTGGTGGGCATCCAGATGCAGCACCGTGACATCCAAGGCGTGCGGGCCCAGGTTTCCCAACGACACGGCGATCGCATCGCCAGTCTTTACCCACGGGACGGTGTCGGTACGCAAGTCGATGAACTGGCCTCGACCCGCGGTGCGCTGCGCGGCGACACTCAAGCCTGTGGTGGGTGGCTGGCCAGCGATCTGGGCTGCCAGTTCGACGAGATTGCGCGCTCTTGCCACCGCGTGCAGCGCATGCCCCAAACGGACCGTTAGCGCGTCTACACCGAGTCCCGGGTCCAGATCGAATCCTGGCGCCAGGCCGCCACGCCCAGTTCCTGGCTGCAACCCTTTCTCCACGAGGTCGACGCGACCCTTGCCGGGGCGCACGACGACGTCCGCGTTCTCGCGCGCACTCACCCACTGCACGTCCACACCCTGGATACCCTTCAGCCGCAAGCCGTCGACCGCTGGTGTGAGCTTGCAGGCACCCGTGCATCCAGCAGACGCATAAGCTACACGAAGCGCAAAGTCCGATGGTCGGACGAGCCGCAGGTAGTGACCTGCATGCAGCACCGTCCCGTCGATCGCGACACGGCCCGCGTCAGCCACCGGCTCCAGCGTTGCGCGGCCAGGGTCGGCCGTCACGACGCGCAGATGGCCTACAGCGGTATGGTCAGCGGCCGTGGGCGAGCCCACAACGGCCAGCAGCGCCCCAGGCGACAAGCCAGACAGCGTTCCTGCTTCCACATGCAAACCACCGTCAGTGCGCAACGGCCATTGCCGAACCGGCAGGGCCCGCTGGCCCAGCACCAGATGGTCCAGCGCGTCGCCCGTGAACATCGGCGTTGAATAGGCCTGTGCATTGGCGGCATAACTGACCAGTATGGACTGCCCCAACTGCCTGTAGCTCATGGGCACGCGGCCCTGCAAGGCAGTGGCCACGTGGAAACTGAACAACCCGTGGCGCCGCGCCGGCCCATTGCCTTGGGACAGCGGCAACTCAACAGCTGATTCGCCGGCCTGGGAAGCGTAGAAGAACACCGTCCCGGCGCGACCACCCGTCGGCGTCGGTCGGCTGGGCAGCAGCGCCTGCGTCGGAATGTCGCGGCTGATGACCCCCTGCGGCACACCCAGTGATGCGGGCTGCACAAACCTTGCCGATACCGACCCCTGGCCGGGGTTGCGCACGAGGGTGGCCGCATGACAGGTGTCGAAGACACCCCATACGAAGGCGCCGCGCTCTGCGATTCGGTCCACCCGTTCGCGCAGGTCGGCGCGCGTGATCGCGTTGTCGACCCGCCCGAAGCCGCCGTCCCACCGACCAATGTCAATGGGCAGGAAGATGGGAGACGGACCTTCCCCAGGCGAGCCCGGCTCCATGCTCCCGTGGCCGGAAAAATGCAGAAAGACCATGTCGCCCGGCCCGCTGGCCTGGATGAGATCGTCCAGCGCCTGCAGGATGTTCGACCGCGTCGGAAGCCCGGCATGCTGCACGCCGTCGGCCAGCAGACGGATGCGGCTTGCAATGAAGCCACGTTGCTGCAGTGTGTCCCGCATCAGCTCCACGTCATGCCTCGCGCCCAACGTCGGCTGGACGCCCGCTGGCAACGTGGGGTACTCCGACACGCCTACCAGCAGTGCATGCCGTTGCGACTGCGCTTGAACGCCAGGGGCCAGCAGAAGGACTGCGGCCACCTGCCAAGCTGCCCACAATGACCGGGCGATTCGCCAACGGCTGCAGGGCGCGGTCCACATTCTCACGGTCCCGGGGGACGCCGTGGCGCGTCTCCCACCAGCACAAATGCAGCCCAGTAGGCCGGGTGGGACCATGCCTTGCCAGTTGATCGGCCATCGATGAGCGCCAATGACGCACGCTGCAGCGCCTGGGCTCGGGTCAGATGGGGGTTGGCCGCGTAAGTCTGGACTGTCGCTGACGTGATGACGCTGGCACTCTCAGACTCGACTTCCCAGTGTGTGACCAACATGGCACGTGCCCCAGCGAAGAAGAAACCCCGCGACAGTCCAGAAAGCGGGTCGCCCTCTGAACTGTCTGCCGAAGCGGTGTTGCACGCACTGAGGATGACCCAGTCTGCATTCAATCGCAGGCTCAGCACGTCGTTCAACGTGAGCAGTGCTGCATCCGGCTCTGCCGGGTCGTGGGCCATGGCCAGCGCCGGCTGGTCCAGCCCAGGCAGTTGCCGAGCCGTCAGTCCGTGTGTGGCGAACAGCACCACCCGGCGCCGGGCAAGGTCGCCCGTTGCAGACCTGTCCAGTACAGAGCGCCGCGTGGCGGCCGGCCCAAGCAACACGTCCGTGGCGGGCACGGCACCCAGCGACTTCGCCATGGCCAAGGCTTCCCTGCGGGTGTCCCCAAGTGGTTCCAGTGAGGCTGCTACCACCCGGCGCCCGCTGCTTGCTGCTGCGCGCACGGACCCAGGCCGGACAGGCGCTGCTGCACGCACGCCGCGGACCAAAGGCACCTCCGTCACCGGCTGCCCCGGATAGGCGGGGTCGGCCCAGGCGATGAAGCCGTCGACATCAGGTGCGCCAGCCCCTTGGCTGAGCGCCATCCAGGACGCAATGCTCGGTACGTGCACCAACGCCATTCTTCGCAGTAGCCAGGGCACGCGCCGGTAGTCGACCACCGCGGGTGAACGGGCGTTGTGGTCGACGAGCAGGCCGAACGGAATCGCTGCCAGCGGCCCACTGGCCGCCACCGTCATGGACGTCACACCCCGCAGCGTTCGCGGGTTCCATCCCAGCACAAGGCGGTGCAACTGCCGAGCGGCATCCAGGTCGAAGTCCAGCAGGCGGGCATGACTGCTGAGTTGCGTCGAGCGACGCACGCGGTCGACCAAGACCTGCAGCTCGCTGCGCCCGACGGGCACCAGGCGTTGCTCGGCACCCGACGCCGTGATCACCAGGACCAGCGTTGACGTGGACATCGGCACGACGCTCAACAGCGCTGCGCCGGCCGCCAAGCGCGACTGGATCGCTCTCAGCGCATGCGCCCCCTGCGCGCCGAAGGCTCTCTCGGCATCGGGTGCAGACCTCCTCAGTGCCGCCAGCTGCTGGTCGAACTGCGCACTGATGCTGTTGGCGGCATCGACACGTTGCTGGACATCGGCGGCGCTGGCGTCTGCCGCGCTGAGCGCTGCGCCGAGCGCGGCCTGGGTAGCTGCCATGTTGCGCTGGAGGTCTTGCAGTTGCCGCAGCGCACCAGCATCAATGCCCGGAACATCCTGCAGGCGAAGCGCCGCGGCAGCAATGTCGCGATCCGTGTCAGTACCCTGCAGAAGCTGGACGGCGTCCAGCACAACATCCATTCCAACGCCGGCACTGCCCAAGGCACGAAGCGCGGCCAAGAGGTAGGCCTCCTGGGCGATGCGCAACAGCACAGGAGGCACGACCTTGCTGTCGGCGATGCCGGCCGCCTGCTGCAGCCGCAGAAAGCGGCCAAATCGGCGACCGGCCGCGACGGCCTGCACAGCGGCGTCTGCCGAACCACTGCGCGCGCTGCGCCGCTGGTAGACCACGGTCCGGGCCGCAAAGTAGATAACGGAACTGTCGATGCCGAGTGCGCCCCCCAGGTAGGAACCTTCCAATGCATCGAAGGCGGCCAAGCTCTTGTCCTCGCGGCCCAGCATGGCCTGCACCACCGCCTGAAGCCCCACGGTCCGGTGGACGAGCGAAGGCGGCACGGCATCCGTGCCGACGCTGGCCAGCGCTCGGCCAGTGTCCTCCCACCGGCCCAGCGACACGAGTGCATTGGCGCGGCTAATGTGGTGGGCTGCCCGGACAACACCGAAGTTTCTAAAGGTGGCCGGCGCGCTCCGCCATAGAGCATCCATGCCTTCCAGCGCCTCTTCAAAGTCGAGCATGGCCATCTGGATGGCAACCCTCAGCTGATCCAGCGCCAGCCGCGTGGGCATGTCGCCCGGAAGCGCGAGTTCCACTGCGCGCACCTGTACGACCGCCAGCGATGGGCGGTGCGCGCGGACCGCAAGATAGGCAGCCTGGATGCGAAGGCCAGCCAGCACCCGCTTGGCCACAGTGCCCAGAGGCCCGCTGGTCTGGGCCACGGCCTGCTGGTGTGCCTCGATCACTGCGTTCAGGCTGTGGTGGCCCGCCAGTGGATCGCCACCGGCCCACGCCATCTGCCCGGCAATACGGTACCCGGACAAGTGCATCGCCGCAATCAGGCGGTCTGCGGGGTCGAGGCCGGTGTCACGCCGCATCGGTTCGAGGTAACTTGAAGACACCCGCTCAGCCAACGGCAAGTCACCAAAATGAACGGCCGCGAAAAGGAGCTCGAAAATGAACGAACGTGACCATCCGAGCCGATGGGCCGGCTGGCCGCCACGGCGGGTTGTCTCCAGCATGTGCTGCTCGGCTTCTGCGTAGGCCTGCCGCGCAGAGCTGACCATGCCAGCAGTCCGCAAGCCGGTGGCATGAAGCGTCAGAACCCCCAGCACTATTCCGCGGTCGCTGCCCCGTCGCAGCGCATCGTCGCGGGTCCGGGCCAAGCCAGCCTGGTTGCCAAGAAAGGCATGCGCACTGGCTCGTGCCAGCAGTGCCAGGTCCAGGGCAAGACCAGGGCGGGGCGGTAGCGCCCGCTGCGCGATCCCCCGGATCTCGTCGTCAGAAGGGACTGCAGCAGAACGCGCCGATTCGCCTGGAACACTGATGACGCCGGCCTGCAGCAGTTCGTCGGGCTGCCCGATGAGCCCTCCATAACGCGCAAGCGTTTCGTAATCCCTCAGGAAAACCTGGACATCAGGTGCGGCCTTTACCGGGCCAGCCAAGACCCAGGCGTTGCCGCTGAAATGAACGGCGCAGCCGGCCAGCAACGTCGACAGCAGCAGCGCAGCAAGTAAACGGAACGTGGCGCGAACCGGGAAGCAAAGCAACGCCCGTGGGTAATCTTCTCGCACTGCATGTGCCTCAAACACCGCAAGGGATCTTCTCGTCGTCATGAAGTTTCTGTCATGCCCGCAAGGTGGTCAACACCGCGCCTGACAACATGCATGACGATCTTCGCACCCTGCGTACCGCTCCATTTGGCTGTGGCAAAGCAGCACCCCGAACCCTACACTTCATGTCCATGTCGCACTTCCACATCTTCGTCTCGCTGTTCGGAGACCCGGTTTGGAAGCAGAAGGGTCGCCCGGCGACCAAGCTCACTGGCAAGGACGCGGCATTGATTGCGCGCCTTGCGCTGGACGGCCCCCAGTCGCGAGCAGCACTGTGCGAACTGCTTTGGCCAGACAGCGGCGGCGAGCAAGCCGAAGCCAGCCTGCGCCAGCGCGCCAGCCGGCTCAACCGCGCTGCGGCGCATCGATTCATCGACCTCGGCGCCCAGGTTCGGCTGGGTGCAGAAGTGGCTGTCGACGTCTTGTTGCTAAGCACCTTCGACGATGAGGCGCTGCTCCACACGGGTGCCTTGTTGGCGGGCCATGACCTGGGGGACAACGACCAGCTCGACCGTTGGCTGCAGCAGGCGCGTGCACGGACGTGCGCAGCAGTGGTCCAGTTGCTGGCCGACCGCGCAGAAACACTGGAGGCGGCGGGCCGCCTGCGTGAATCGATCCCAATGGCGGCGCGCGCCGTGGAGCTTGCGCCTCTGAACGAACATGCCTGGCGGCGCCTCATTCGCCTGCACTACCTGCGCAACGACCTGGCCGCTGCGCGCGAAGCGGGCCTGCGTGTGGCGGCGGTGCTGCGGGACGAGCTGGGTGCGCGGCCCAGCACCGAGACGCTGGAGCTGATGCGCACCGTGGAGGCGGCCGAGCAGGCCGCTGCGCCACCCAGACGCCCAGTGCCCGCCAGCCTGTTGCGCCCGCCCGTGCTGATCGGCCGCCTGCAGGTCTGGCAGGCCATGTCGTCGGCCTGGCAACGGCGCCAGGCATTCTTGATCATCGGTGACGCGGGTCAGGGCAAGAGCCGGCTGCTCGAAGAGTTCCTCAAGCAGCAAGGCGGCGTGCTGCGCGACAAGGCACAGCACGGCGACGAATCTTCGCCGTATGCGGTGCTGGGCCGCCTGCTGGTAGCCGTGCAGCGCAGGTACGCGCTGCAATTGCCAACAGCAGTGGCAGCCGAGCTGGCGCGCATCAGGCCGGAGTTCGGCGAGCCACCGACCTGGCCTGCGAACAGCCCAGTGCTATGGCACGCCATGGAACATCTGCTCGTGCTGGCGATGGCGCAAGGGCTGGAAGGCATCGTGATCGACGATCTGCACAACGTAGACGTTGCCACGCTGGAAGCCCTGTGCTGGCTGAATGCCAGGCCCGACCTGCAACCGTTGCGCATCGGATTGGCTTCGCGCCCGATGCGTACCGGGCCTGGACTCGACGCTGTTGTCGCTTGGCTGGGCGCATCCCACCGACCCGTGGAACTGCAACTGGAGCCGCTCACCCCGGCGGAACTTTGCGCGCTGCTTTCCAGTCTGGCGCTGCCCTCCCTGCTCGATGCACAGATTGCCGACAGGCTCTACCGGCATGCGGGCGGGCACTTGCTGCTGACCCTCGCCACACTGCAAGATGCCATCGCCAGCGGCGCTGGGCTGGCCAGCGATGCTTTGCCCCGATCCAGCTCGATCCAGGCGCTGCTCGACGAGCGCATGCAGGGCCTTCCCCCTCAGGCGTTGGCCTTGGTGCGGGTTGCCGCGGTGGCTGGCCAGGACTTCAACGCTGAGCGGGCCGCGAGATTGCTGGAGCAGCCGCTGCTGGATCTGGTCGGCGCGTGGGCGGTGCTGGAGGCCGCCGACATCCTTCGCGGCGAAGTCTTCAGCCACGACCTGATGCACGAAAGCGCCATGCGCAGCGTACCCACGGGCGTGCAACTGGCGCTGCACAGGCGCCTGGCCGAGGTCCTGGTGGACGACGCTGCGGCCGTCCCATCTCGCGTGGCCTGGCATTGGGAACAAGGCGGGCGCTGGGCCGAGGCCGCCCGCTCCTGGCAGGCCGCCGCCAAGCAGGCCAGACTGGCCGGTCGGCTGGACGAACAGATCGACTTCTACGGCAGGGCTGCCACGCTCTACCAGCGCGCAGGTGATGACGCCGGGCGTTTTGAATCGCTCATGGAACGGTTGCACGGCTTGCGCCTGCGCAGCGGTGGCGCGGCCGTGCTCGCCAGCTTGCCTGAGCTTGAAGCGCTGGCAGGCACGGGTGTGCAGCGTCTGCGTTGCCACCTGACCCGCGCAATGGCGTGGCTGGACGGCGGCCAGGGAGAGCAAGCCGCCGAGGCGGCCGCTACGGCCTTGCGCGAGGCCGCCTTCCATCCCGAGTGGCGCGCACAGGCCGGGGTGACGCACGCCCAGGCCCTGAGCCAGTGCGGGGCTTTCGAAGAGGCACTGGCAGCCGCCCACGGTGCCCTGGCAGCCGCCCACCCGGCACCCCCCAGCGTCCGGCTGGACGCCTTCAATGCGCTGAGCTATGCGCACTATGCAACAGGCCAACTCGCTGCGGCATTGCGCTGGCAACAGCAGGCCGTTGCCGAGGCGGAACGCCAGGCAGACCACGCCACCGCGGTACTGGGCGAAGGCAACGTCGCAGCGCTGCTGGCATCCATAGGCGACGTCCCCGCCACCTATGCCCAGGCCTTGCGTACGCGCGAACGCTATGCCGACATCCGGGTCGGCACCAACAGCATCTTTGGTGTTGTCAACCACATCGTGCTTGGCAACGCGGCTGCGGCGCTGGGCTATTTCGACCAGGCTCTGCAGGCCTTGCAGGCGGCCGTGTCGTGCGCCGGGGCCGAAGCCGCACCGCTGAGCCGGGTCAAGGCCAATCTCGCCCTGGCGCAGCTCTGGCTGACCTTGGGGCGGGCGGAAGACTCGATCGCGCTGGTGGATGCGCTGCCAGACCAGGTTATTCCGGGCATGGCCATGCAGGCCGCGTTGCTGCGCGCGCGCGCCGCAGAGCAGCTCGATCTGCCCACCGCGCGCCACCTGGACCGGCTGGCCGGCCTGGCGGCGCGACACCGCGACCTGCCCCTGGTGCAGTCGGCCTGGTTCGAGGTGTCGTATGTCGGCGATGCCCAGGAAGTGCTGGCAACCTTGAGCGGCATCCGAGCCCAATGTGAACGCCTCGGCCTCACGGGCACCGCCCGCTCGCTGCACTGGCGTGAACTGGTGCGCTGGCTCGACCTGACCGCAACCGAGGCAACCCATCGCGCGCGGGAAGCCGCTGACGCGCTGGCACCGCACGCGACCAGCGGCCTGAGTGCCAAGTGCTACCCACCCGAGGTGTGGTGGACCATGGCGCTGGCCTATCAACGTGCCGGGCAGCCAGCTCGCCGGGCCGACGCCTTGAAGGCGGCCCAGCGCTGGATCGAAGCGGCCATGCCGCATGTGCCGCCTTCCCTGCGCAGCGGCTTTCAGCAGCGCAATCGCATCAATCGGCTGGTTCTGGCTTCAGCCACACCGCACTGAGCCGCGCCGCTTAGCGCAACATCAGGCGCAGCCACTGCACCACTGCGCTCAGCGTGCCCAGGCCGGGGCTGATGATGGTGGGCGCCGGTGGGTCGGCTGTGCAGCAGGCATCGGGCGGGGGCTCTGCCCGGGCCTGCGCCGCCATCACGGCAGCCAGGGCGGTGGTCAGCAAGAACCGGCGTGCGGTCACTGAGAGACGGGTGCTGTTCATGGTCATTTCCTTCATGAGTTCACGAAGGAGCGGCCCCGGTCCGTCAGCGCGATGGCACAGGTCGTGACCCTGAAGGCCCGCCGTGCTGCTGGATGTCCCGGCGCCGCCCCGCAAGGAGGACGCGCGTCCGGTGTGCAATCCGCGCCTGGGCCGGATTCATCACGCGCATTACCGACCAATTCAGTCGGGTATGACCTCGGCAGGGTTCAGCACCCCTGTCCTTGCTGCGGCGCGCTGCGCACAATCGCCCCATGTACCCACCCGGCCCGCCAGGCAACGGCGACACTGGAACCGACCAGACCCACCGGCACGAGGAAGAACGGCACTGGCTGGCGGCGCTGGCAGCAGGCGGACCGCGGGCCCAGCCTGCGCTGAAGGCGCTCATCGGGCGCTACAGGTTGCGGTTCCGAAAGTACTTGGGTAGCCGCGGCTTCAGCAATGAAGAGGCCGAAGACGCCATGCAGCGCACATGGCTGGAAGTCGCCGCCAAGGCACACACCTTCGACAGTTCCCGCATCCCGGAGGCTTGGCTCTGGGGCTTTCTCAGGAATGTGGTGCGGGACGAGCTGAGAATCCGCGCCTTGGACACCCGCCACATCGTTGCCTGGACCACCGGCGAGCCTGGGGAGATCGAAGCCGCAGAGCTGCAAGCCGACAGCGATGCCGTGCACGCCCAGGGCCCCGAACATCTGCACAAGGCCCGCAACCTACAAGACTGCGTGCAACACGCCTTCGCCGCCTTCAAGCGCGACCACCCCGTTGTTGCTTGGTGGTTCTACCTGCGGCATGTCGAGGACTGGACCCCACAAGACATGGCGCGACACCGCCAGAGCACGGTGGGCGCGGCAAACCAGTTTCTGAGTCGGCACCGTAAGTCGTTCCGGAAGTACCTGGCGCCATGTCTGCCGCTGCTACCCCCTTGAAACGGGACCGCCATGCCCCCTGCCCCTCAACCCCCCGAAGACTTCAGCGACTCTGACCAGCAGTGGCTGGACCGGCTGTCGGGCAAGCCCGGCAACTACCCCGACACTGCCGCAGTGAGAGAAGCGGATGCGCTGCGCATCGCGCTGGAACTGGAGAAAAAGCGCCTGGAAAGCGAAGCCGATGCGGCCGAGGACGAGGAGGCCACGGAGCGAGCCTGGCAACGCCTGCAGTTCGCTCTCAAGCGCGAGGGCTTGCTGCAGCCGCGACGGCGGGCGCGCTGGGCCTGGCCGGCCTTGGGTGGCCTGGCCGCAGCGGTAATTCTGGGTGTGGCCCTGCTGCCGCTGCTGAGCAGCCAGGACCGCAGCGTCTATCCCGAGCCGCCAGTGCTGCGGGGCAGCCCTCCAGTGCGCCAGGTCTCTTCGCCGACGCCGCAGGCAACGGCCGAAAAATTCGAACAGGCACTGCGGACCGCGGGGCTCAAGCCTGCGCTCTACCAGCAGGGCAAAGACTACGTCGTTGACGTTCTTCTGTTGCCTGAGCAGGCGCAGGCAGCGGCGCCTGCGTTCCAGGGCCTGGGCTTGGCGCCCTTGCCTGGTCTGAATCGCATCGTCTTGAGCCATCGCTGATCGCGCCTGCGTGCGCCTGGTGGTGCCTGGGCGCGCCAGTCACTGCCGAGTCACAACCCCCTAGGTACAACCCGGCAGAGGGGCTGGACAACCATCAGCCCCCTGACTACCAAGGGACTGAGATGCGAGACACAGAAGCTGGTGAGACCGAGTGGCCTGCGGGCCTGCAGCGACGGTGCGCTGCGGACACGCGCGATGGCGCAACAACTCTGGTCCGAGGCCGCAAGTGGGGGGCATCCACATGACTCGCAAGCTGGTCACCGGCACCAGGCTGGTCGCGATGTCGCTGCTGCTGGTTCTGGCCGGCTGCGGCCCGGCCACCTTCACCCGCAGCAAGATCGTCTGGGAGCCCTTCGACGCACGCGAGAACCGGCAGCAGCGCGACAACGTGACCGTGGAACTGAAGTTCGTCGACGGGCTGCCGCCCTCCTTCTTCGCCACGGTACCCAGGTGCGACGCACTGGGACGCATTGCAGTCGACAAGAACGGGCGTCCGTTCCCCGAGACCATCACGCTGGGCACGAACGACCAGGTCTGGCAACAGATTGCCGTCACCAACGACACGCAGAACGTGATTCGCCTGAACGGCGTCGTGGTGCGTCTGTTCGACCCTGCTGGCACCCAGTACAACGTTCTGACCAAGGCCGACCTGCAGGCCGAGTTGCTCGCCAAGCGCCCCTGCCCTTCAACCCAGCAGGCCATGGGCATCTTCGCCGCCAACTCGATCTTCGACCGCAACATCGAGATCGTGCCAGGCACCACCTCGACCTTCTATGTGGCATTCAAGCCGGCGACGCGCACCATGACCGGCGTCTGGAAGATCGCCCTGTACGACGTGCCGGTAAGCGTGGACCCAGCGGGCCGGCCACTGCGCACGACCCGTTTCGAAACGCGCATGACGGTCAAGCAGGTCAACGAAACCTTCAGGCAAGAAAATCTGCTCGCCAAGCCTGAACTTCTGGAGCGAACGGAGCAAACCCCCAGCGGCACACGGGTGACTACACCTCCACAAGCCGTCAGCACGGCAGCAACTCAGACCGTTGCGCCATCCGCACCACCGGCACCGCCCACGGCTGCCACCGCAGTGTCGCTTGCGCGGGCCGCGACGACCGCCGCCACGCCTGTCAGCACGACACCAGCGAACCCGGCGCAATTCGCCACTGCTGGCAGTTCTGTCCCAGCAGGGCAGGCGGCCAGCGCAACCACGATCAGACGCGTTCAAGCCAGGCTCAATGCGCTGGGCTTCCAGTCGGGTGCGCCCGACGGCAGGTTTGGCAACAGGACACGCCAGGCCCTACAGGCGTTCCAACAAGCCAGGGGACTGGCCACCACCGGCGAGATAGACGCTTCCACCCTGTCGGCGCTGGGCATCCAGTGAAGCCTCCAGCAACGGCTCGACACCGCCCCTGCCTGCCAGAGCATTTCGCTGCGGCCACCCAGCCAGTAGCGATCTTTCCAAACCAACCCAGCCCAATGGAGTTCCTGACATGCAAAAAAGCGCCATAGCAGTCGTCATAGCCATCTTCCTGTTGCTGGCCGGCCTCTACAACATCGGCGCCGGGCTAGCGCATTTCGGCAAGGCCGCAGCAGTGTCCAGCGCCACTTCCGGTCTGGCATCGTTAGGGGATTCGGTGGCCAACCTGAACAAGAACAATCCCTACATGCAAGACTCGAAGCAAGCCCTGCAGGACAGTTCATCCACGTTCCGCAACCAGGGCGCCATGCAAAGCGCACTCATGTACCTGGTGGCCATCGGCATCGTCCTGGCGGCCGTTGTGCAAGTGGTGGGCGGCATTGGCGTCTTCAGTAGCGCCATCTGGGCGCCCAAAGTGCTGCTGATTGCCGGCGTCGGCGGGATCCTGGTGGAACTGCAGGATGTGATGGAAGACGGCATCGGCGCCGGGCAACTGGTCTTTCTCGCCATCTGCGCAGCCGCCATCTGGTTGTCGTTGCGGCTCAAGGCAACACCGACACCGGCTGCCGCCAAGCTCTGAGCATGACCCAAGATCAACGCATGCACGCGGTGCTGTGCTGCGCAATGGCGCTGGCCAGCACGCTGCTGGCGGCCTGCGGTGGCGGTGGCGGTGGTGCCAGCCAGCAACCCAGCGCCCCGGAAACGCCAGCCGCCACCGAGCGCATCAACGGGCAGCAGGTACCACCCTTGCCTGACCCCGTGCTCAACGCCGCAACTGTGGCGGGCGTCGACATCAATACAAATGGCATCCGCGACGACATCGACCGTCGGATCGCCAGCGAGTTTGGTGCCGACGCTGGATTCCTGCCCAAGGCTCAGGACCACGCCAGGCGCCTGAACGCTGCCATCGTGACGCCCAGCCCTGCGGCGCAGCAAGCGTATGTGCAGACCTTTCGTTGCCTGGAAGACGAGGCGCTGCTCAAACGTCTGTCCGACCAGACCGTTGCCACGCTGAATACTGCCGAGCGCAGGCGCGAATTCACACGCGCCACCAGCGGCATGGTGGTATCGACCGAGGGTTGCTGAATGCGACAGCCATCTTCCGGGGTGCAGATGCGACTGACCCGCCGCGTGCTGGACGGAGTCTGTGCACTGGCAGCCACCACCGCAGCCTGGACCTCATGGGCGGTCGGTCTGCTGCTGGCTGGGGTGTTGCCACAGCACGCTGCAGCGCAATCCTCGCCTGCGCCTTTGCATGTGGTGTTTGTCAACGGCATCCGGAACACACCCGAGCAAGCGCTGAACAGCATGCTGCGCCTGCGCGCACGCCTGGCCGAGACACCCACCCGAGGCCCGACCCAGCGCCGGCCCTTCATCGTGGCAGATCATGTATACAACCCGACCGGCGCTGGCAGCGTGGAAACCAATACTGCGGCAGGTTTCATCGAGGACTCCAAGGAAGTCTTCCTGCTCAAGACCGCCGAGGAATGCTTCCGTGCTGACTTCGCCGCCATAGCGGTGCCACACACCGAGCCCACGCGCGCTACCAACCTTGCAGCTGCGAATCGTGTGAAGGACTATCTGGACAACATGGTGCCCGGCACAGGGGGGCTGGAATGCGGCAATAACGGCCTTGCAGCCCTCAGACTGGTATCGAACGAGGATATGGAAGGCTTCAAGCAGGCTGCGCTGGCCATTGTGGAACGCGTCAAGCGCTTCGATGCCACCATCGTCGTGGCGCACTCCCAGGGCAACCTGGCCGCCCACTTGGCCTACGCCGCGCTGGTGGCAGAAATGGGCAGCGCCGCCAATCAGCGCATGCGCGTCGTCAACGTTGCCAACCCATCAGCCCTGTCGGCACATGGCTTGGACGTGACGCTTGCCACCGACAGGGTTGTGAATGCCGTGAAAAGCACGCCATTGGCGCTCTCCCTGCCCACGCTCGGGGGCAGCTTGTGGCGTTCCACACCAGATTGCCGCGTTCCAGATGTCTGCGACTTCAGCATCGGCACGGCACTCCTGGCCGGAGGCTCAGGCTACGGCGACCTGTTGCGCCACAGCTTCATCGACACCTACTTGTCGACGTTTCACGCGGAATTGGGCATTGGTGCCCAGGCCTCAGGGATTGCCTATACCCCCGGCCATACGGCATTTGCTGATCGCCTGGTCGACACGGTCTACGCAGCTGCGCAGTCGCTTCGACCGCTGGGGGCAGGTACCCCGGATCTCGCCGTGGATCGATTCAGCTTCAGCCCTGCAAGCGTCGCCGCTGGTGGCGCCCTCAGCGTCCAGCTGACTGTACGCAACGACGGGGCAGGCACTGCACCAGGGTCCGTTGCGATGCTGTACGTCAACGGCTCGGCGGCGTCTCCTGCAGGCGCCCTGGTGAGCCTGCCAATCATGGTGCCCCAGATGGCCGCTGGGTCCAGAATGACCCTGCCCGATGTCAACGTCGTCGCTCCGGCGGCTGTGGGCAGCTACCGCGTCTGGGTAGCGCTGGATGCGCAGGGGACTGCAGGCCAGACCACGGCGGGGCGCGCCAACGACATCGCCATGGCAGCAGGCGTTCTCAGTGTGACGGCGCAATCACAGCCGTCGCCGAGTACCAGCGGGCCGGATCTGGTCATCCAGTCACTGAGCCATGGTGCCGCCGCCGTGGTCCCTGGCGGCACCTTCGCGTTGACTTTCAATGTCACCAATACCGGTAGGCAGGCTGCTTCGGCTTCGCGCGTCGTGGTGCGCATCAACAGTTCACAGAGCTCACCGGTCGGCACCGACCTGGGCAGCGTGGAAGTGCCTGCACTGGCCGCGGGGGCGTCGGTGTCTCGCACGCTGAGCGTACGCGCGCCTTCCACCGCTGGCGTCTACCGACTGTGGGTGCTGGCCGACAGCACATCAACGGCCGGTCAGAACAGCAGCGCAGCGGCCAACGATGCCTACCTGGCTCCGCAAGTCTTGACAGTGGCCGAGCCCGCAGAGGCTGCAGACCTGGTGCCAGAGGCCATCTCATTCCAGCCCGCCAACGTGACGCAGGGGCACCTGATGGCCGTCAGCTTCACGATTCGAAACCGCGGGCCGCTGCCCAGCCGTTCAACGCGGGCAGCCGTACGCCTGAATCCCGCAGGCGCAGGTGCCTCAGGTGCCGATCGCGCCTTGCTGCTGGTGCCGGGGCTGCCGTCCGGAGGCAGCCGCAGCTTCACCGTCACGCTGACCGCCGCCGTGCCGATCGGCGCCTACCAAGTCTGGGTGCATGCCGACAGCGCAGGTGTTGCAGGGCAGACCACAGCAGCGGCCATCGCCAACGACATCGTCGGCGCGCCCCAGGCGCTGACAGTGGCAGCGCGCAGCCCGGCATCAGGGGTGGGAGCCGAGGGCGTCTACAGCGGTACGGTTGCGGGGCCCACGACCCAGGCTTTTCGCATGCTGGTGCTGGAAACCGGCGAGTTCTGGGCACCCTACGGCTTCATGTCCGGGGGCAGGCTCGTGGTGACCGGGTTCATCCAAGGTCTCGCGGCATTCGCCGGCGGCAGCATCAGCGCCACGGACGTACGCGACTTTGGCGTCTTGCCTGCAGCCGTCGGGACGGTTACAGGAAGCTATGACCCGGCGGCGGGCACGATCAGCGGCACCTTGTCCAGCACGGCAGGCACCTTCAACCTCAACGGCGGGCCAGTGACCGATGCCGTGTACGAATACAACCAGCCGGCGCGGCCGGCCGAAGCTGCAGGCGCGTGGCGGCTGACCACCAGCACCGGAGACACGATCGTGGCCCAGGTGCAAGCAGATGGGCGCTTCGACGTGACCAGCAATGCCGGCTGCAGGTTATCGGGAAGAATCGTTCCAAGCCCCTCGAACAAGAACGTCTTTGACACGACGGTCAACTTCGGCCCGGCGCCTTGCGTGCTGCCGAATCAAACCGCGCGCGGTGTGGCGTTGATCGCCATGGAGCGCGACGGACTGCAGAACCTGACCATGGGCTTGGTCAACGCTTCCAGAACGGCAGGTCTGTTCGCCACAGGCTTTCGCTGAGATTGGCGAGGCTGGGCCACAGGTGAGTGCTCCAGGTCAGGTGGTTCAGCGCCCCAGCATGCCTCCTGGTGTGTCACCCTCGATCACCAGCGCGGGCTGCCGGGCGCGGCTGCCGGGCGCGGCCAGCACTTGCGCTTGGCCGTTGGCCAAGCCCGCGCAGCCGCCGTCGTCCGCATGTTGCATCGCTGCTGCCAGCAGCGGCTCGCTGGCGCTGCCCAAGGCTTGGCGGAAGTCCTCATCGACCTGGCAGCTCGCGGCAAAACCGTCGAAGTAACGGCCTTCGCCGCGAGCGTTCACGCTTTCGAAGTTGACGACGCTGTAGGTCGTGCCGCAGCGAGCCGCTGGCAGGGAGCCCACCGGCTTGCCGCAGGTACTGTCGCCGATGGTGACGACGTCGATGCCCAGGCCGCGCAGGCCGTTGATGACCTGTTCACTGGCCGAACATGTGCGCGGGCCGGTCAGGACATAGACGCGGGGCGCCTGGATCGCCTGGCCGGGTGTCTCGAAACCGAAGCTGCTGTTGTTGCTGGCAGCTCGGCGCTCGTTGTATTGCAGCCGCGCATAGACCTGCCCGGCACCACGTGAGCCGGCAACGTAGGAAGCCACCGTGGCGCCCACCGACACCAGGCCGCCGCCGTTGTAGCGCAGGTCCAGCACCACGGCTTCTGCGCCAGCGCCGCGCAGACGCGTGAATGCAGCCTGCAGCGGTGCGCCGGCCTGGCCCAGCATGTCCTTGACGAAGACATAGCCCAGTCGGCGACCGCCGGCGCTGGTGACCAGGCCGTCTTGCGGCAGCGGCGTCAGCGCGTGCACGGCGGCGGTCACGGCAACCGTGCGCTGCTGACCATCGACGGCTCGCAACTGCAGCGTCAGCACCTCACCAGCAGCGCTGGCCGTCAGCGAGGCAAAGTCGTTGGCGGCAATCAGGCTGGCGGCGCTGCGGCCGTTCAGCGCCAGCACTTCGTCGCCCCGCCGCACGCCCGCTGCAGCGGCGGGCGACAGCGGTTCGACATAACGCACGTACAGCGGCCGGTCGGGCAGCCCCGTCACTTCGACACCAGCCACCGCCACGCCATAGCCCAGCGTCTGCCCCTCGCCGAAGAAGCGTTCGTAGGACTCTGTGGACTGGCTGCCGCTCCAGCGGTCGGCAGGGAAGGCCGGATCGGTGCCAGCATAGCGCAGCGCGGTGAAGAAATCGGCGACGCTGCCGAAGGCGGCCGCGTCGGGGCGGGGGGCCAGCCGATTCCAGAAGTACCACTCGTCCATGTAGCCGGCCAGCCAGGTCTTTTGCGCTTCCACCGTGCAGTCGGCAGCCAAAGCGTCGGAGCCCGCTTCGCCGTCGCCACCGCCGCAGGCCCCGAGCAGGACCGCCGACAGCAGGCAGGCGACTCCCAGCGGCGCCAGCCGGGCGGGCGAGGGGCGGCGGGAGGGAAGCTTCATGGGATCGGACACCTACAATTCGAGCATAGCGCCTGCATCACTTTCCCATCGATCCGTCCCGATCCGCCCACCACCATGACCGAGCTTGCCAAGTCCTTCGAACCCGCCGCCATCGAACGCCGCTGGGGCCCGGTCTGGGACGCGAGCGGCCGGCACGCACCCACGCTGGACCCGGCCCGGCCGTCCTTCAGCATCCAGCTGCCGCCGCCGAACGTCACCGGCACGCTGCACATGGGCCATGCGTTCAACCAGACGATCATGGACAGCCTGACGCGCTACCACCGCATGCGCGGCTTCAACACGCTGTGGGTGCCGGGCACCGACCACGCCGGCATTGCCACGCAGATCGTGGTCGAACGGCAGCTCCAGGAAAAGGGCCAGAGCCGCCACGACCTGGGACGCAAGAACTTCGTCGCCCAGGTCTGGGACTGGAAGGCCACCAGCGGCGCCACCATCACGAACCAGATGCGCCGCCTGGGCGACAGCGTCGACTGGAGCCGCGAGTACTTCACGATGGACGAGAAGCTCTCGGCCACCGTCACGGAAACCTTCGTGCGCCTGTTCGACGAAGGCCTGATCTACCGCGGCCAGCGCCTGGTCAGCTGGGACCCGCAGTTGAAAAGCGCGGTGTCCGACCTGGAGGTGGAAAGCGAAGAGGAAGACGGCTTCCTCTGGCACATCGCCTACCCGCTCGCGGACGGCAGCGGCCAGCTGGTGGTGGCCACCACGCGGCCCGAGACAATGCTGGGCGACGTCGCGGTGATGGTGCACCCCGAAGACGAGCGCTACACCGCCCTGGTGGGTAAGCAGGTGCGCCTGCCGCTGGTGGACAAGCTGATCCCGGTGATCGCCGACGCCTACGTCGACCGCGAGTTCGGCACCGGCGTGGTGAAGGTGACGCCGGCCCACGACGCCAACGACTACGCCGTGGGCCAGCGCCACGGCCTGCCGCTGGTGGGCGTGCTCGACCTCGACGCGAAGATCAACGCCAACGCGCCCGAGGCCTACCGCGGGCTGGACCGCTTCGTCGCGCGCAAGCGCATCGTGGCCGACCTGGAAGCCGCCGGCCTGCTGGTGGAAACCAAGAAGCACCGGCTGACCGTGCCGCGCTGCGCGCGCACGGGGCAGGTGGTGGAACCCATGCTCACCGACCAGTGGTTCGTGGCCGTGAACAAGCCCGGCGCCGATGGCACCAGCATCGCGCAGAAGGCCATCCATGCGGTCGACAGCGGCCAGGTGCGCTTCGTGCCCGAGCAATGGGTCAACACCTACAACCACTGGATGGGCAATCTGCAGGACTGGTGCATCAGCCGCCAGCTGTGGTGGGGCCACCAGATCCCGGCCTGGTACGGCACGGGCGGTGAACTCTTCGTCGCGCGCAGCGAAGAAGAAGCCCGCCAGCGCGCCATGGCCGCTGGCTACAGCGGCGAACTGAAGCGCGACGAGGACGTGCTGGACACCTGGTACTCGTCGGCCCTGGTGCCCTTCAGCACGCTGGGCTGGCCGGCGAAGACGGTGGAACAGGACCTGTTCCTGCCCAGCACCGTGCTCGTCACCGGCTTCGACATCATCTTCTTCTGGGTCGCCAGGATGATCATGATGACCACGCACTTCACCGGCAAGGTGCCTTTCAGGGACGTTTACATCCACGGCCTGGTGCGCGACGCGCAGGGCCAGAAGATGAGCAAGAGCGAAGGCAACGTGCTCGACCCGGTGGACCTGATCGACGGCATCGAACTCGGCCCCCTGCTCGACAAGCGCAGCAGCGGCCTGCGCAAGCCCGAAACGGCCCCCCGCGTGCGCAAGGAGACCGAGAAGGAGTTCCCCGGCGGCATCCCCGCCTTCGGCGCCGACGCGCTGCGCTTCACCATGGCCAGCTACGCCAGCCTGGGCCGCAACATCAACTTCGACACCAAGCGCTGCGAGGGCTACCGCAACTTCTGCAACAAGCTCTGGAACGCCACGCGCTTCGTGCTGATGAACTGCGAAGGCCAGGACTGCGGGCTGAAGGAGCACAGCAAGGCCGAATGTGCGCCAGGCCAGCCCTTCCACGGCTACCTGAAGTTCAGCCTGGCCGACCGCTGGATCAGCGGCGAACTGCAGCGCGTCGAAGACGCCGTGGCGCGGGGCTTTGCCGACTACAGGCTGGACAACGTCGCGAACGCGATCTACACATTCGTGTGGGACGAGTACTGCGACTGGTATCTGGAAATCGCGAAGGTGCAGATCGCCCAGGCCGTGCAGGCCGGTGACGAATCACGCGCCCGAGCGACGCGTCGCACCCTGATCCGCACGCTGGAAACCGTATTGCGGCTGATGCACCCGGTGGCACCCTTCATCACCGCCGAGCTGTGGGAAACCGTGGCCGTGGTTGCCGGGCGCAAGCAGGCTGGCGGCGAAGACAGCATCGTCACCGCCGCCTACCCGCAGGCCCAGCTGGACAAGGTCGACCCGGCAGCCGACGCCTGGGTCGGCCAGCTCAAGGCCGTGGTGGCCGAAAGCCGGCGCCTGCGCAGCGAAATGGGCCTGCCCCCGGGCGAGCGCGTGCCGCTGCTGACCTACGGCGAAGCCGGTTTCGTGCAGGCCGCGGCGCCTTTGCTTCAGGCCCTGGCCCGGCTGGCGGAAGTTCGCGTCATGGACGATGAAGCCGCCTTTGCCCAAGCCACGCAGGCCGCGCCGGTGGCGGTGGCCGGGCCGCTTCGGCTGGCGCTGCACGTGCAAGTCGACGTGGCCGCCGAAACCGTGCGCCTGGGCAAGGAAATCGCGCGGCTCGAAGGCGAGATCGCCAAGGCCGAGACCAAGCTGGGCAACGAGAGCTTCGTGGCCCGCGCCAAGCCGGCGGTGGTTGAACAGGAACGCGCGCGCCTGGCCGACTTCAGGCAGACGGTGGCTCGTCTGCAGGACCAGCTGGCTCGTCTGACCGCGACTGCATAGGCTTGTCGGACGATGGGGTGGCCAACGCGGCCGCGCCGCGCTGGTTGGCCGCCTGCAACAGCGTGTCGATGCGCCGGGCCACGGCCCAGGCGCTGCGAGAGCGCGATTCACGCGTGGTCGCGGCCACGCGTGGTGTCACCTGCAGGGCGTCGATGCGGTGGAGCGGCTTGCCGCCATCCAGCAAGCCGGGCTCGACGCTGTCCAGCCAGGCAGCGGCCAGCTTGCCGCTGTTCAGGGCCCGGGCCAGCGCGCGGGCATCGAACAGGGCCGAGTACCCCAGGCTCACGAGCACCATGTTGGCCTTGCATTCCTCGAACAGGCGTTCGCTGAACAGGCCGGTGTAGCGCGGAAAGAAGTCCAGCAGCACCACCACCGACTCGCAGCCCTGCAGCAGTTCGCGCAGCCCCACGGGCGGGATGCCGGCGCGCTGCCAGGCCGCGTCGCTGCTGTGAAAGGCCGGGTCGTAACCCAGCACCGTGGCACCGAATGCGGCCAGCAGGTTGGCCAGGGGGCGAGAAGCCGGCACCAGGCCGACAATGCCGACGGTGGAGCCGCCGATCTCGCGCCCGACGAGCAGACCCTCGTCGCTGACGATGGGCACGCGCCGCAGTAGCTGCAGCAGGGCACCGACGGCAAATTCCGCTTCGGCCAAGGCACTGGCACTGGCCGGGCGCACGACTTCGATGCCGGCGCGGGCACAGGCGTCCAGATCGATGTTCTCGGCCCCCACCGACAGGCGCGCGACCACGCTCAGATGCGGGGCGTGCCGCAGTGCCACCCCGTCCAGGGCCACTGAAGGCGGCACCACCAGCGCACGCACCCCACCCAGGGCGTCGCGGAAGGCCAGCGGGCGCTGGGCAAGCTCGGGCGCGTAGTGGACGACGTGGCGCGTGCTCAACCAGGCAAGCACGTCCTTGTCGAAGGCCTCAACGACCAGCACGTCCATCAGAAGTTGCGCAAAGTGGTGAAACGGGTCTCAGGGATTCCGCGGGGGTGCGTGACAGAATGGCGTGGAGACATCCTTCCCCGAAAGGCCACATGCTAGTCCACAAGGCAATCTTCCCCGTAGCCGGCCTCGGCACGCGCTTCCTGCCAGCCACCAAGGCGCAGCCCAAGGAGATGCTCCCAGTCGTCGACAAGCCGCTGATCCAGTATGCCGTGGAGGAGGCCTACGCAGCCGGTGTTCGAGAGATGATCTTCGTCACCGGCCGCCACAAACGGCCGATCGAAGACCACTTCGACATGACCTACGAACTGGAAGTGGCGCTCGAGAAAGCCGCCAAGCACGAGTTGCTTGCCGTGGTGCGCAGCGTCAAGCCTGACGACATGGAGTGCATCTACGTGCGGCAGCCCCAGGCGCTGGGCCTGGGGCATGCAGTGCTCTGCGGCCAGCGCCTGGTGGGCAACCAGCCCTTTGCCGTGCTGCTGGCCGACGACCTGATGGTCGGCCAGCCGCCTGTGCTCAAGCAGATGGTCGACCAGTACACCGAATGGCGCGCCTCGATCCTGGCGGTGCAGGAAGTGCCGGCCGAACACACCCGCCGCTACGGCATCGTGGCGGGCACCGAGGTCAACGAACGGCTGATGGACGTGCACCGCATCGTCGAGAAGCCCTCGCCCGAAGAGGCGCCCTCGCGCCTGGGCGTGGCTGGCCGCTACATCCTGACGCCTGGTGTCTTCCACGAAATTGCCAGCCAGCAGCGCGGCGTCGGGGGCGAGATCCAGCTCACCGACGGCATTGCTTCGCTGCTGCGTCGCGAGAAGGTGTTTGCCTACCGCTATGAAGGCAAGCGCTACGACTGCGGCAGCAAGGAAGGTTTCCTCGAGGCCAACGTCGAACTGGCCCTGGCACACCCGCAGCTGGGGCCGGGCTTTCGCGACTACCTTCGCGGCCTGAAGCTCTAGCCCTGCGCCGCAGGGCGCGCGCAGGCTGCTAGCGGCGGCGAAGGATATGGATGAAGTCGCTGCCGGTGGTGGTCTGCTCGACCAGCTCATTGCCGGTCTGGCGAGCGAAAGCCTGGAAATCGCGGGTCGAACCCGGGTCTGTCGAAATGATGCGCAATGTCTCGCCAGCCACCATGTCCGCCAGGGCCTTCTTGGCTTTCAGGATGGGCAGCGGGCAGTTCAGACCGCGGGCGTCGAGTTCTTTGGAGGTGTCCATGCCGCGCATTTTAGGCGCGCTCCAGGAACTGCGGTTCGATGCCCCGGCGGCGCAGCCAATCGGCCAGGGCCAGCCCCGTGCCCGCCTGCCAGCAGCGCAGATCGGGCGGGTCCAGCAGCTTGTATTCGACGAGTTCGGGCGACAGTCTGATCTCACCGCTGGCACGCACGTGGTAGGCAATGATGACCTGGTTCATGCGCTGGAAGTCGTAGACCCCGATCAGCTCGACCGCCTCGGCCACCAGCGCCGTTTCCTCCAGCACCTCGCGCGCAATGCCCTGCTCGGCCGTCTCCCCAGCTTCCATGAAACCGGTGATCAGCGCGAACATCCTGCCGGTCCAGGCAGCGTTGCGGGCCAGCAGCACCTTGCCGCCACGGTCCACGCATTCGACCACCGCCGCCAGCACGGGTGTGGGGTTGTTCCACAACGTCCAGCCACAGGCCGGGCAGCGCAGGCGGCTCTTCGGCCCGCCGTCCTCTTCCCTTTCCAGCCATTGCAGAGCGCTGCCACAGGCCTGGCAGAAACGCGGTTCAGCCAGCGAGCTCACGCGGGGAAGATGCCGGTCGACAGATACCGGTCGCCGCGATCACAGACGATGAAGACGATGGTCGCGTTGTCCAGACGGCTGGCCAATTGCAACGCGACCCAGCATGCCCCGGCGGCCGACGGACCGCAGAAAAGGCCTTCCTCGCGCGCCAGGCGTCTGGCCATGTCCTCGGCGTCGGCCTGCGTCACCAGCATCAGCTCGTCGACCTGGCTCGGGTCGTAGATGGCGGGCTGGTAGGCCTCGGGCCACTTGCGGATGCCCGGGATGCGCGAGCCTTCACTGGGCTGCGCGCCGACGATGCGGACTGCCGGGTTCTGCTGCTTCAGGAAGCGCGACACCCCGGTGATGGTGCCGGTGGTGCCCATCGCGCTGACGAAGTGCGTGACGCGACCTTGCGTGTCCTGCCAGATCTCGGGGCCGGTGCTGTCGAAATGGGCCCGCGGGTTGTCGGCGTTGGCGAACTGGTCCAGCACGCGGCCCTTGCCTTCGCGCTGCATCTGCTCGGCCAGATCGCGGGCGTATTCCATGCCGCCCGAGCGCGGGGTGAGCACGAGTTCGGCACCAAAGGCCTTCATCGTCTGGGCGCGCTCGATCGACAGATCCTCCGGCATGATCAGGACCATGCGGTAGCCGCGGATGGCAGCGGCCATCGCCAGCGCGATGCCGGTATTGCCCGAGGTGGCTTCGATCAGCGTGTCGCCCGGGTGGATTTCTCCTCGCGCTTCGGCACCGCGAATCATCGCGATCGCCGGCCTGTCTTTCACCGAGCCCGCAGGATTGTTGCCCTCCAGCTTGCCCAGCACCACGTTGCCGCGGCTTTCGGCCAGCGCCGCCACGCGCTGCATGCGCACGAGCGGCGTGCGGCCGATGGCATCTTCCAGGGTGGGATAGTTCTGCATCCGTGCATTGTGGCAGTGCTGCCCGCTCGGCCGCAGGTGCCACCAGCTTGGCCATGCGATACTGCGCGCCCCGAAGCCAAGGCTTCGGATCATGTGCCCGCGTGACGAAATCGGTAGACGTAGCGGATTCAAAATCCGCCGCCGCAAGGCGTGCCAGTTCGAGTCTGGCCGCGGGCACCACCATCGGCGCCGCGAGCGCGCAACCCGCCTGACCTGCCGGGCACCCGCCCACCATCGATGCCGCCGCTGCCGCCAGTCACCAAAGCCATCATGTTGATCTGCACGGCGATGTTCTGCCTGCAGCTCATCCTGCCCCTGGACCGCTGGCTGGCACTGTGGCCCTTGTCCACCGGCCTTTTTGCACCCTGGCAGATGCTGAGCTACGGCATCCTGCACGGCGGCACCTTCCACCTGTTCTTCAACATGCTGGGCCTGTGGATGTTCGGGTCGGAACTCGAGCGGCTATGGGGCACGCGCCGCTACATCCACTTCCTGATTGCCGGCGTGCTGGCAGCCGCCGTGGCACAGCTCATCGTGACGGCCCTGACCGGGTCGATCGCGCCGACGGTGGGGGCCTCGGGGGGCCTGTTCGCCCTGCTCCTGGCCTTCGGCATGCTGTTCCCCGACCGCATCATCATGCCGCTGTTCCCGCCCATTCCGATGAAGGCGCGCACCTTCGTCATCGTCTTCGGCGCCATCGAACTGGTGCTGGGCTACGTCGACCGCAGCGGCGTGGCGCACTTCGCCCACCTGGGGGGCATGGTGGGCGGCTACCTGATGATCCGCTACTGGCGCAAGCAGCCGCCGTTCGGCTCGAACAGGCGCTGAACCTGGCGTTTGGCGGCCTCGCACGGTCCGCCGCAAGCCCCTTGAAAGCCCCTGGCTCGGCCAGGGCGGCAGGAACGTTTCATGCTGCGGCCTCGCACGGTCCAGCCCCGGGAGACGTCACCATGCCGCCGAAGAACCCTTGCCCGACGCTTGCCACCTGGCTGGCATTGGCCGCGTCCGTGCTGCCTGCCGCAGCCGCCGAGGACGTGCGGCCCAGCGCCATCGAAGCGCAGTCGCTGGCCTTGCAGCGCGCCAGCGAAAGTGTGCTGGGCCTGCGCGCGCAGGCCGTGGCCGACGCCCGCTCGCTGGCCACCCTGGGGCGGGAGCGCCAGGGCTCGGGCGTGCTGATCGGGCGTGACGGGCTGGTGCTCACGATCGGCTATCTGGTACTCGAAGTCGAGCGGGTGGAACTCGTCACTCACCACGGACGCCGCGTACCCGCCCGCGTGGTGGCGCACGACCAGGCCACCGGCCTGGGCCTGGTGCAGGCCTTGACACCCCTGGGCCTGGAACCCGCACCGCTGGGCGACGCCACGCGCGCGGTGTTGCGCGAACCCCTGCTGCTGGCCAGCGGCGGGGAGACGGGCGAAGTCGGCATGGCCAGCCTGTCCAGCCGGCGCGCGTTCTCCGCCTACTGGGAATACCACCTCGACGCCGCCCTCTTCACCGCCCCGCCCCGGCGCGACCACGCCGGCGCCGGCCTGTTCAACACCCAGGGCGAACTGCTGGGGGTGGGGTCCTTGCTGGTGGCCGACGCGGCCGAACCCGGTGCGCCGCGGCAGCCCGGCAATCTGTTCGTGCCGGTGGACCTGCTGAAGCCGGTCATGGCCGAACTGCTGGAACAGGGCCGCTCGCAGGCCAGCTTGCGCGCCTGGCTGGGCGTGAACTGCAGCGAGTCCGACGGCGAGGTGCGAGTGATACGCGTGGCCGACGACAGCCCGGCCGACGTGGCCGGCCTGCAGCGCGGCGACCGCATCATGGCCATCGACGACACCCCGGTGGCCGGGCTGGCGGTACTGTGGAAAACGCTGTGGGCGACGTCGCCGCCACAGCGCGCGGTGCGCCTGAACATCCTGCGCGGCGGGCAGCCGCTGGCAGTCACCGTGCACGCGGTGGACCGGGCCTGGACGCTGCGCCGCGCCGAAGGCATCTGAGCCCGCCGTTCAGGTGCCCTGCAGGCCCTCCAGCACCGTGGGGTAACGCAGGCGCAGCTTCAGTTCGGCCTTCAGCCGCCGGTTGTCCAGGCGGCGGGATTCGCTCATGAAGCTGAGCAGCATCGGGCTCAACTGCTCGCGTGCCTGGGCACGCGTGATGCGCGGCGGACGCGGCAGGCCGCACAGGTCGGCGGCCAGTTCGAAGTAGGCGCCCATCGTCAGTTCGGTGTCGTCGCTGGCATGCACCACGCGCTGGGGCAGGCCCCGCTGCAGCGCGGCCACGCAGGCCCGCGCCAGGTCGTCGGCGTGGATGTGATTGGTGTAGACGTCGTCGGCAGCCGCCAGCACCGGCGTGCCGCGCAAGAGGCGTTCACGCGGGTGGCCGCCCGGCCGGTCGGCAGCGTAGATGCCGGGAATGCGCAGCACCGTCACCCGCGCGCCGGTGATGCGGCCGTAGGTACGCACCAGGGCCTCGGCCGCGACACGGCGCCGGGCGCGGTCGGTGGCGGGCGCCACGGGCCGGGTTTCGTCGAACAAGGCGCCGGCACAGTCGCCGTACACGCCAGTGGTGCTGCCATACACCAGCCGCTGCGGCGGTGCTCCACCGCGCATCAGGGCCTGCAGCAGCGCGGCGGTGCGCGGGTCGCC
>LNFM01004048.1_pt1 | contig 36873 bp, 34 predicted proteins | sample 596031 | NCBI WGS metagenome assembly LNFM01 (sample SAMN04254537, study PRJNA301005) | activated carbon metagenome | isolation source: dual media filters at the Ann Arbor, Michigan drinking water treatment plant | place: USA: Ann Arbor | reverse complement strand
GGCCGATTACGCCCTCGCGACGGCGGTGATGGCCGGCCTTTCCTATCAGGTCTGGGACAACACCAAGCTCGACGTCGGCTATCGCTGGCTGCATTTACAAGGCACGGTATTCAGCGGCGCACTCGGGACGTCGGCCGAGAACCTGAAGATCCCCGATCAGAACATCCATGAGATGCGCGTCGGCCTCCGCTACGACATCAACTGACGAGAACACAGGGTGCGGTAGGCCGACAGCCCTCACCGCACCGCTATGCGTCGAGTCGTGCGATCCGCTCGGCTAGCGCATCCGACGGCCTCGAGGACACTTCGTTCCCGTTGACACGTTCCACGTCTGCGCCTATCCCGACCCTGGGCCACTCCTCCCCACCGAGGAGCAGCTATCTGGAAGGATAGGATCATGACAGAAACTGCCAAGCCGGCGCAGGCTCCTGCCTGCGCGAATTTCTCCTCCGGTCCTTGCGCCAAGCGCCCCGGTTGGACCCCCCGAGCCCTCGACAAAGCATTTCTCGGCCGGTCGCACCGCGCCAAGGAAGGTAAGGCGCGTCTCAAGCTCGCCATCGACAAGACCAAGTCGATCCTCGGCATTCCCGCCGACTATCTGGTCGGCATCGTTCCCGGCTCCGACACCGGCGCCTACGAGATGGCCATGTGGACCATGCTCGGCGCCCGCGGCGTCGAGGCGCTCTCCTGGGAGAGTTTCGGCGAGGGCTGGGTCACCGACATGGCCAAACAACTCAAGCTGAAGGACTTGGCGATCCGAAAGGCGGGTTACGGCAAATTGCCGAACCTGAAGGAAGTCGATTTTGCCCGCGACGTTCTGTTCACCTGGAACGGCACGACATCGGGCGTGAAGGTGCCTGACGGCGACTGGATCCCCGGTAACCGCGAAGGTCTCACCTTCGTCGACGCGACGTCCGCGGCGTTCGCTCAGCCGATGGACTGGGCCAAGTGCGACGTCACGACCTTCTCCTGGCAGAAGGTTCTCGGCGGCGAAGCGGCTCACGGCATGCTCGTGCTGTCGCCGCGCGCCGTGCAGCGCCTGGAGAGCTATACTCCTTCTTGGCCGCTGCCGAAGGTCTTCCGGCTCGTATCCGGCGGTAAGCTGATAAAGGGCATTTTCGAAGGCGAGACGATCAACACGCCCTCTATGCTATGCGTCGAGGACTACCTCGATAGCCTCGCCTGGGCTGAAAGCATCGGCGGCTTGAAGGCGTTGCATGCCCGCGCCGATTCCAATGCGAAAGTGATCTGGGACTGGATCGAGCGAACGGCCTGGGTCGCCAACCTCGCCGAGGACGACGCGACGCGCTCCAACACCAGCGTCTGCATCAAGGTCGTCGATCCCGCGATTGCCGGCGCGTCGCCGGAAGTGCAAGCGAAGTTCGCCAAGGATCTGGCGGCTATCCTCGAGAAGGAAGGCGCTGCACTGGACGCTGGCAGCTATCGCGATGCGCCCCCGGGCCTTCGCATCTGGACCGGCTCGACCGTCGAGAAATCCGACGTCGAAGCTCTTGTCCCTTGGCTCGACTGGGCGTTCGCCCAGACCAAAGCGAAGCTCGCTTAACGCGCTTCGCGAATGGCGAATGGTAAGTGGCGAATGGGGACAACAGAAGAAGTCTCTGCGCTCTAGCCGTTCGCCATTGGCCACTCGCCATTCGCCCATTCGCCAAGAACTCCGCCCAACGAGCAGGAGAATTCTCCATGTCCAAGCCCCGCGTACTCATTTCCGATGAGCTGTCGCCCGCCGCCGTGCAGATCTTCAAGGACCGCGGCGTCGATGTCGACGTGAAGTCCGGCATCTCGAAGGAAGACATCGAGAAGATCATCCACGAGTACGACGGCCTCGCCGTCCGCTCCGCCACCAAGGTGACCGAAAAGCTCATCGGCCAGGCCAAGCTCCTCAAGGTCGTCGGCCGCGCCGGCATCGGCGTCGACAACATCGACATCAAGGCCGCGACCGCCAAGGGCATCATCGTGATGAACACGCCCTTCGGCAACTCGATCACGACAGCCGAGCACGCGATCTCCCTGATGCTGGCGCTCGCCCGCCAGATCCCGGAAGCCGACCGCTCCACCCAGGCCGGCAAGTGGGAGAAGAACAAGTTCATGGGCGTCGAGGTCTACGCCAAGACGCTCGGCGTGATCGGCTGCGGTAACATCGGCTCGATCGTCGCCGACCGCGCGCTGGGCCTCAGGATGAAGGTCGTCGCCTTCGATCCGTTCCTGTCGGCGGACCGCGCTAAAGAACTCGGCGTCGAGAAGGTCGAGCTGGACGCGCTGTTGCGTCGCGCCGACTTCATCACGCTGCACACGCCGATGACCGAGAAGACGAAGAACATCCTCAATGCCAAGTCGCTCGCCGCCTGCAAGAAGGGTGTTCGCATCATCAACTGTGCCCGCGGCGGCCTCGTCGACGAGCAGGCGCTTGCCGATGCGCTCGTGTCCGGCCACGTCGCCGGCGCGGCTTTCGACGTCTTCGTCGAGGAGCCGGCCAAGGCCAACGTGCTGTTCGGCGCGCCCAACATGATCTGCACGCCGCATCTGGGGGCAGCGACCGGCGAGGCGCAGGAGAATGTCGCGCTGCAGGTCGCCGAGCAGATGGCGGATTATCTGCTGACCGGCGCGATTTCCAATGCGATCAACGCGCCCAACATCACTGCCGAGGAAGCGCCGAAGCTGCAGCCGTGGGTGACGCTCGCCGAGCAACTCGGCTCGTTCGCCGGCCAGCTTACAGAGACGAGCATCAAGGGCATCAAGATCGAGTATTCCGGCGAGGTCGCCGAACTCAACTGCAAGCCGCTGACGGCAGCCACGCTGACAGGCGTATTGCGCCCCTCGCTCGCCCACGTCAACATGGTCTCCGCCGGCACGCACGTGAAGGAGCGCGGCATCCCCGTCGAGGAAACGAAGCGCGGCCAGGACGGCGCCTTCGAGAGCTACATCAAGCTGACCGTCACGACCGACGAATACGAGCGCACCATCGCCGGCACAGTGTTCTCGGAAGGCCGCCCGCGCATCATTCAGGTCCGGGACATCAACATGGAGTTCGAGATCGCGCCGCACATGCTGTTTATCCGCAACACGGATCAGCCCGGCTTCATCGGCCATCTCGGCATGATCACGGCCGAGGCGAACTTGAACATCGCGACACTGAACCTCGGGCGCGACCGGCCCGGTGGCGACGCGATCTGCGTCGCAGCCTTCGATGTGCCGGTCCCCGATAGCGTCCTCACCAGCGTCAAGGCCCTGCCCCAGGTCGTCCGCGTCAATCGCCTGGAGTTTTGATGTCTGTCTGGGTGTCAGGCGCTCCGGGTCTGACACCTTTGGTTTGTCGACCCAAGACATTGACCGTCTGCCGCGTCGAAGTCACAGTCGCGTCGTCTTCTCGAGGGCGATGCGGCTGATCCGACCGCCACGAACCAGACGGAGTGCCATCAAATGAGCCGCCCCTGCGCCTCCTTCGTTCTTGCCTTCGTAACCGCCTCATCGCTCCTCGCCCTCGAGGCTCACGCTGCGGACATTCCCACCGCCAGCGAGATCGAAGGCGTCACGGTGTTCCCGCAAGGCGCGGAGGTGCGCCGGGTGACCAAGGTGAAAATACCTGCCGGCACTCACACGCTGATCATCCCCGATCTCCCCGCGCAGGCTCAGGCTGCCTCGATCCGCGTCGAGGGCAAGGCGACCGGCCGCCTCGAGATCGGTTCCGTCGATAGCCGCAGCCTGGCGGTTCCCCGCGGCGACGCCGAGGCCGCCGCCTCCGCCCGTCGCCGCATCGAGGCCGAGATCGAGAAACTGCGCGACGAGCGCGCTGGCATCGCCGCCGAGCAGCAGGCCGGTGAGGCGCAACGCACATTCCTCACCAATCTCCTGCAACTCCCCAATCGACCCGCGCCCGCCGTAGGCGCTGCCGCAGGCGAGGACTGGGGCAAGGTGCTCGACCTCGTCGCCAAGCAGCTGGCTCCCGTCACCAAGGCGATCCTCGAAGCGGGCGTCCGCGTCCGCGAGATCGACCGCCGCATCCGCGACGCCGAGGGCCGTCTCCGCGCCGAAGCCCCCACCGCCGAGAACCGCGTCGAAGTGAGGGTCGATGTCGCGGCGGCCCAACCCGTCGAAGCCGAGATCACCGTCCGTTATCACGTTTCCGCGGCATCCTGGCAGCCGGTTTACGACGCCCGCCTCTCGACCGGCACGAAGGCCGCCGCGCCGCGCATCTCGGTCACCCGCCGCGCGATCGTCCAGCAGCGCACCGGCGAAGCCTGGAGCAACGTCGCGCTGGCCCTGTCGACCACGCGTCCCACTGCCGGAACGTCCGCGCCCGAACTTCGCCCGATGACGGTCGACTATCCGCCCGATCGTCCGCCGCAGCCCGCCTCGATGCCCGCGCCCGTTACGCGCTCGGCTCCCACCGCCGGCGCTGTCGTGGACCAGTTGGGCAATGCTCGCGGTCGCCTCGAAGGTACGGCCGCCAAAGTCGCCGAGGAGGTCGCGGTCGCTCGGGAGGCACAGGTCGAAGCCGGCGCATTTCAAGCGGTCTATGTTATTCTCGGCCGGCAGACCGTCACACCGAACGGCGAACCGCGCCGCCTCCAGATAGATCAGAGCGACTTCGAGACGAGCCTCACCGTGCGCGCCGCACCTCGCGTCGACGAGCGCGCCTTTCTCTATGCCAAGCTCACCTTACCGCGCGCTACGCCTTGGCTGCCGGGCCAGGTCGCATTGTTCCGCGACGGCACGTTCGTCGGCAACGGCCGCGTGCCGCAGTTGGCACCGGGACAGGATCATGAGTTGGGCTTCGGCCCCGACGACCGCATACGCGTGAAAGCGTCGACACTCGATGAAAGGCGCGCAGAAAGCGGCATCATCTCTTCGACGAAGACCGAAACGAAAAACTATCGGATGACATTGAAGAATCTGCACGAGCGGCCGGTCTTCTTCGTCGTGCACGACCAGATCCCCGTCTCCAACAATCAGGAGATCAAGGTGGAACTCATTGCCAAGCCCCAGCCCACGAAGCGTGACATCGAAGACAGGCGCGGCGTTCTCGCTTGGGAGGACAAACTCGCGCCCGACGAGGAAAAGACCATCGATCTCGGATGGCGGCTCAGCTGGCCCGCGACCAAATCCATCACATACGGCCGCTGAAGGATGAACGCAGCAGAGACGCCAACAGAAAAGGCCCCGCCACGGGACACCGGTACTGCCGCGATGTCGTCGTCCGATCTGGCTCTCTACGCCCTTGTCGTCTTCGTCTGGGGAACGAGCTGGATCGGCATGCGTTGGCAGGTCGGTGTCGTCGCGCCCGAGGTGTCGGTGCTCTGGCGGTTCGCTCTGGCGTTTCCGCTGATGTTCGCGTGGGTGGCGATGGCGGGCCAGCGTCTGAGCCATCCCCTGTCCTCGCATGGCTACTTCGCTGCGATGGGCGCCACGATGTTCTCGCTCAATCTCGTGCTGTTCTATACCGCGAGCCTCTATGTAACGACCGGCCTGATGGCAGTCGTGTTCTCGCTCGCTTCTATCTTCAATCTCGTGCTGAGCGCGATCTTCATCGGGCAACGGATACGCTTGCGGATGGTCGTGGCGGGCATCGTCGGGCTCGCGGGCGTCGCGCTGATGTTCCTGCCCGAGATCACAGCTCATGAATTGAGCCAACGCGCGCTGATCGGCCTCGGGATCAGCGTGCTGGCGACGCTGTGCTTCTGCTCGGGGAATATCGTATCGGCGGCAGCTCAGCGTCGCGGCATCCCCGTGCTTCCGGGAACGGCCTGGGGAATGCTCTACGGCACGGGCATTTTAGCCGTGCTCGCGATCGCGAGAGGGCACCCTCTCGTCATCGAGTGGAACTTCCGCTACATCGCTTCGCTGCTGTGGCTCGCGATCGTGGCGTCGGTGATCGCGTTCACGGCCTTTCTCACGCTGATCGGACGCACCAGTGCCGCGCGTGCCGGTTACATGACGATTCTCTTCCCTGTGGTCGCACTCGTGGTCTCCACCTTCGTGGAAGGCTACCGCTGGACACCGCTCGCTGTCCTCGGCCTGATCTTAGTCATTTCTGGCAACGTGATGGTGCTGCGCGGCGCGCGGTAATTCTGGCCCGACGGTTGGGCGACGACCCGTGCCGCGAGAAGTCTAACCGAATGTCCAAGGTCACGGGTCGGTCCTATGCCCCGCCGCGCCCGTCGTCGCTGCTTTTTCGTCGTCACGATCACGAGTAAAGAGGCGGCGATCCGTAGTCCGCATGAAGATTGTTCTGGGCTGCCGAGCACTCGTCTCAAAACCGTTGAAGGCGGTTGCTGGTCGGTACCGCTCCGACGCGACCGACGACCGCGCCGGACAAAGCCGATTCCCAATGGTGACGAGCGAAAGATGAACACTCGGTACGGTGTCCAGAGGAGGAAGCCGCAACTGGCGGGGGGCGGAAAACATGACGGATGCAGCGCCGAAGCCGGCAATCCCACAACCCGCTTCCACATCGTTACATTACCGCTTGACTTGGCACCGCCCCGATGGGAAACACAGCCCCGCTGCTGTCCGGCGGCTGGCCTGAGAGACCACAACCTCTCCAAAAGCACCGGTAGCTCAGCTGGATAGAGCACCAGACTACGAATCTGGGGGTCGTGGGTTCGAATCCTGCCCGGTGCGCCATTTGCGAACAAAACTGCGAACCCCGGGAATCGGGCCGCCGTTCGCCATAACGGCCTGCTCCAAAACGTCTTTCCGGCCAAGGATACGGATCTGGTGGTCGTCGACCTCGATGCGGTCGATAATCGCGCCGATGTAGGCCTTGCGGAACGGGATCTCGCCGGAGGTCAGCTTGTCGCGCATGGTCTGGCCGAAGCGCTCGATCAGGGCCGGGCTGATATCGACCGCCGGACGCGTACCGGCTTTTGCTCGTTCCAGTGCTGCGTGCGCTCGGTCGCGATCGGCCTTCAGGGCGACGAGCCTGTCTTTCAGGATCTCGTCCTGTTCCGTGACGCCGTCCTCGACAAGCTTGTAGAGGCGGCGCAAGCGCTCGTCGGTGTCGTAGACTTCCTTTTCCAGGATCGCGATGCGCTCATCGACGGTGGCGGCCTTCGCCGCCCGCCGGCTGGCCAGCGATGACAGCATGGTGCCGAGACGCTCGGGATCGAGCAGCCGGTCGATGATCTGGCCCGTGACCAAGCCGTCGAGCTTGTCCATACGGATCGAGCGCCCCTTGCAGGCGGACTTGCCGGCGCGCGCGCACGTCGAGCAGGTGTAGTAGCGATGGATAGCTCCGGTCTTCGAGGTGCCGGTACGCAAGGTCATGGCGCCGTCGCAGGTCGCGCATACGGCGAGGCCGGTGAGGAGGATGGGACCGGTGACGATGCGCGGCGCGGTCACCCGCGGGTTGCGGTCCTTGAGCAAAGTCTGAACCTTGGCGAACAGTGCGGGCTCGATGATCGCCGGCACCTCGGCAAATACATGCTCGTTCTCGGCCTTGCGGCGACCGGTGCGCGCCTCGTGCTTGTTGAAGCGCATTCTGCCACCATAGACCGGGTGGGTCAGCATGGCGTGGACCGGCCCGATACCCCATGTTGCGCCGACGCGGGTGCGGTGGCCGCGCTCATTAAGCCACGTCACGATGCTCTTCACGCCCTTCGGCCCAGAGCCCTGATCGCCTTCGACGAAAAGGCGAAACATCAGCCGGACGATCTCGGATTCCACCGGATCGATCACCAGCCGCTTCTTGACCCTGGCGCCGCGCTTCTCGACCTCTACCGCCGCGTACCCGTAGGGTGGCCGCGCGCCATTCCAGAAACCCTGACGCGCATTCTCCTTCATCGAGCGCAGAACGTGCTTGGCGTTCTCCTTCGACTGGTACTCGTCGAACAGCGCGATCACCTGGCGCATCATGACCTGAGCCGGGTCGTCGCCCAGCTCCTGGGTGATCGAGACCAGCTTGACGCCGTGCTTGGCGAGCTTGCGCAGGTAGAACTCGAGCCCGAATGCGTCGCGGAAGAAGCGCGAGAACGAATGCACGACGATGACGTCGAATGCGTTCTCGCCATCGCAGGCGCGCTCGATCATCCGCTGAAACTGCGGGCGCTTGTCGTCGGTCGCCGAAGCGCCGGGCTCGACGTACTCGGCGACGACGCTCCAGCCGCGCTGCTCGACCCATGCCTGGGTCTGCGCCTTCTGGTCCGGGATCGACAGGTCGTGTTCTGCCTGCCGGCCGGTCGAGACGCGCAGATAGATCGCGGCGCGCGCGGCAGATGCGGGCGTTGGCGCTGCACCGTTGGCCTGGACGCGCTCGCGCCGTGCCCCGTTGGTGGTCATGCGCGATGCTCCCTATTTGGATTTCGAGCTCACCTCCAGATTTTACCGGCCACAGCAGGCAGCACAAGGAAGCAGAGGTTCGCGCCGCCGGCCTTCAGGATTCGCGGTGGTCCCGATCAGCAGCGACGGTCGCCAGCAGGTCGCGCAGCACGTCGTCGAGATACGCCTCGACAACCTCCAGCTCGGCTGCGCCAACCCGCACGTTGTCGCCGAGATTGTCGACCACGGCGGGATCGGCAGGCGCATTGGCTCGCGACTGAACGTTTTCGCGAAACGATTTGCCGATAGTCCCTGGCCCGGACGAGAGCTGCTGTTGGCTCACGCCGACGGGCGGCCCGCGGCAGCCGGGCTGTGCCGTCGTACGAGGATCAGCCGAGACGTCTCGGTGTGTTGGGTTGCCATCGCGGCTGCTGTGGTCGGCGAGAACAATCACGTCTGCTGCGCAAGCGCCCGCTGGCGCGCAACGGGCATCGACCGCGGAGCGGCCAGGACCATCCCACCTCACGCCAGCATTGGCGACGAGGAGCGGCCTTGACACTCGACGTATCGCGCTGCGCTGGCCGCGCCTTCCCCAATCTTTGACATTGCTTGCGCTCAGCTGTGACGTGCAATCGATCGCCACCTCAGAGTTCGCGGCCATGTGCGCACGGTGGCCATCAATAGCTGGCCCGTCGGCTATCTGAAGATCGGTGCCGGACCGGACGCCATCGGGCTTCCCAATAGTAACGGCGCCGACGGGAGATGGTGCAGCTGAACCGCCATCGCTGAGAAACGGAACCGGCACGATGAATCGATGCGCGAGCAAGATCCGCCGCAAGCCTTCGTTTTGAGGGGCCGCAGTGTAGCGCGCTTCGATATGGACGACCGGCGCCGTCTCGGCGACCGTGCCGACCACGGCCAACTCGCCATTGATCGGCACGCGCGTCGGCGACGACGAGTGCGCCGGCAACGCCGGTTATCGCTGCGACCAGCAGGCCGACCCCGGTGAGCAGCGCATCCGTGAGACTGAGCGCGGCGAAAGTGGCGGGCACCTCCCATGAGCTGCCCGCTGCACCGAAAAACTGCGCAAGTCCCACTGTTATGAGGAGGCCCGCCAGAAAGCAGTCAATTCGGAGACGGGGCATGGCAGCACCCGATCTCAACTCGGCCAACGGGAGGCGACGTCGCCGCCGTGGCCGATCCTGACTCCGCGTGTCGGATCGTCCGGTCGCCAGCCGTGGTCGATGGCACAACGGAACAGAATGCCGAGTTTCTTGAGCAGGTCGGCTGCTGCTGCCGGTGCGTCAGCATGCTGGTCGACGATTTTCTGAACGCGCTTGCTGCCGAGCGATGAAGCACTGCAATCCGCGAGCCCCTCAACATGAAGCAACCGGCGCAACACGCGATCGTAGACACGCTGGGTATGCGGCGCGAGGTGCGCATAGCTCTGGGAGCGCTGATACAGGTCGACGAGATCGCGCATTGAGCGGTGCGGCTTGGAGGGCCGATGCGCAAGCCGCCACTGGATCGCCTTCGCATTCTGTGCGGCCTCGTAGGCTACGAGAAAGGCAGGCGTACCTTCCGGCGCGTCCAGGCGGATGTGCGGCTTGCCCCCGCGCGCATAGTAGATGCGAACGACGCCATGGCGATCGACGACACGCTTGAGGTACTTGAGCCGCGGACGTGGCGGGCCGGGCGGGTGGGGAATGTCGCCTGACCGGATTTGATTCCGGAGCGCATCGACGACGAGTTCCGTGTAGGCCTTGCTGGAGGCATTGGCGCGACGTCGTGCAGCCGAGGCGTTCGGTTCAGCTGTTTCCCCAGATGCGTTTCTGGGCTCGTTCAACACGCTATCCTGCGTGTAGTCCGCTTGCGGCATCTTTTCCGGTGCTTCTGGGTTGCTTTCTCGGCGCGGCTGCGCGTACGGTTGATAATAAGCAGGATCGATGCCTGGGTGCGGATATGAGAACATGACGCGATACCACTCGTTGACGATTTGCGAGGCTGTATCATCTCATTATCCATTGCCTTTCGGAATAGGGTATTGCGGGTAATCGCGGGAAGTTCCGTGCAGTCGCGTGCATTTCCGTGAAATCTGAAACTCGAGCAATTCTCGCGCATGCCGCGGGCATGCATTGCGCCCATCATCCCTTCGGAGCCGTCGTTCTCTGATTGCGGGATGCGAGTCAAGAAAGTGGCCTTCATTTCTTTTGTTCAACCGCGCCGCAGGCTTTCTTCCGCCCCAACCACATTTTACAACGGCCGACGCGCGCAGGGCATGTCAAGGCTGGCCGCTCTTTGCGGCCACCGAAGGCTTGGCCTTTACATGACCGAGCACGACGGCAGACTGGTGGTGTTGGGCCGAAAAAGCGCCTCCGTCGGATCAGGTTCTGTCATCTGGCTGTACCAAGCTCCCGCCGGATCACCGTTCTCTCCGTGGTTGGGGACTGTCCCCGCCACACCATGGCATTCGACGTTTGCAAGTCCCAATGTCGCTCGCGTATTGACCATCACAAGTGATGGCATGCAGGCGGCTCCGCGGGTTTCTTGCAGCCTCGTCCCGGCGGGGACAAGGATCCTGTCAGATCGCTGGTCTCTCCATCAGTCGACTGTCATGCTGCGGAGACGGCTGCGACCGTCGTTGCATGGCGGAACTTTTCGCCTGAAAGCCACATGCGATGCATGATTACCGCCAGCTTCCGCGCGACAGCGATCTTGGCCTTCTTCATGCCTCTACTCTTGGCCAGTCGAAGTCCCCACACCTTGATCGCGGACCATTGGGTGGTGCGCGTCAGAAGCGATGTGGCGGCCTCGAACAAATAAGCGCGGAGCAGTGGATCACCGCACTTCGAGATCCGGCCAATGCGGTCCACTTCGCCAGATTGGTAGCGTTGAGGCGTCAGGCCAAGGTAGGCGCCAACTAGTTCCGATTTTAGAAATCGCTTCGGATCATCGATGACGCAGACGTAGGCTGCCGATGTCAACACGCCCACACCGGGGACGGTCATCAGCAACCGGCAGGTCGAACTGGAGCGGACGAAGCGGGCGAGCAGGCGGTCAAGCACCGCGATCTGACGCTTCAGCGCTTGGTAGACCGAGAGCACCGCGGCAAGCGTCTCGAACAGCACGCCGTGGCCTTCCTCGCACAGGCGCTGAATGGTCTCCTCGTGGCTCTTACCGAACTCCGGTTTGAGGATGATGCCGTAAGTCTTCAACATAGCGCGCATCTGATTGATGATGTTGGTACGCATGCCAATGATCTGAAATCTGACGCCGAGCATCGCGCGCACCGTATGACTATCCAGGTCCTTCACGGCGACCTCGCGATACCATCCCACGCGCATGAGCTCGGCGAGCCCACGAGCATCGTTCTTGTCTGTCTTGTTCAGCTGCATGCGGAGCCCGGCTTGCGCATGACGCGCATCGATGCAGATGACGGGCACACCAAGCTCTATCAGCCCGTGGTAGTTCCATGTCGACAAAGGACCGGATTCGAGACCGACACGAGAAACGCCAGGCGCCTTGTCCTTCAGCGTTGCCGCGATCGCGTCAGGGGTCGAAACGCATCGACCTTGCCAAGTAATGCGACCCTCGTCGTCAACGACGCAAACGTGTGTGAATTTCTGTGAAACGTCCAAACCGACATAGCGCTCCATGATAGCCTCCGTTATCGCGCATGAGGTCGACAGATTATCGGAACCTGCAAGCAATCATGCCATGTCGCTCGCCCTCGCCCCGTAGGGGCGAGCGACGGCGGCGCAGAAGGGTGGTCCATCCCTTTGGTGAGTCAGAGCGAGCACGATCAGAAACGCACTGCATTCAATGCTATCTTTCCGCCGTGATCTCGCGGCATTGTGCATAGTTGTCGTTGTCCGGCGGAGGGGGCGTCACCCGGATGGGCCGAGACCCGCACTTGCGGGGCTCGGTCGCGCGGGCTGTTTGGCCCGCGCGATAGCACCCGGCCGCGGCCACTTCAGGCCGCGGGCCGCCCCAAGTTCTGCCGTTTCTCAAAAGCAACGTCGTCTTGCAGACGGGCTACAATCTTGCAGGATTGACGGTATGGAATCGTATGGTGCTAGAAACGTAATTGAAAATGCAGAGAAACTCTCAGGCTCAGCGCCAAGAAACTTTCAGTGGTACGAATAATATTGTTGTTTTTCAATATTTTGGCGCGCAACTGACGCCAACCCTTTATCTTGATGTCCAGAAAATCACTTCGATACTTTTCATGCCGATCAATTCGACAAGTATCACTATTGCCACACGCCATTCCTTATCCGTGGCTCCCTGAGGTCAAACATTCGAGTCGATTATACGCTGAGCGTGGAGGAATTATCTTGCGAGCCAAAGCGTGACTAACCATGCGCAGAGGTCCGCAATCTGTTGAACCGCGCCGAGGACATCGCCAGTTTGACCGCCGATCTGACGGAGAGTTAGACGTGCCATCAGCACGAGGGCAATGGCGACAGCGATGACGATGCCCAACGCGGCGGTGGTGTTCAGCAGAAGCGCAATCGAGGCCGATCCTATCGTGACTGCGGCGAGGGCCCGTGCCGCGGTCCCACTGGAGGCAGCATGGCCCAGCCCATCGCTTCGGGCGGGCGACAGCAGTGCCAGGATGACGGGCAGCCCTGCGCGGCTTGCAATGGCGATCGCAACGAGGGCAGTCGCAGCGTCGCGCACGTCCTGGTTGCAGAGCGTGGCTACGGCCGACCAGCGCAGTCCAAGGGTCAGCATCAGCGCTAGGGTGCCGAAGCTGCCGATGCGGCTGTCGCGCATGATCGCCAGCTTGTGGTCGCGATCCTTGCCACCGCCGAAACCGTCCGCCGTATCGGCAAGGCCGTCCTCATGCAGAGCGCCCGTAACGACGACGCCGGCAGCTAGCGCCAGTCCCGCAGCGATCACCGGCGGGAGCCCGGCGGCGAATGCGCCTAACAGGGTCAATGCGGCAATGGTGCCGACGCACAGTCCGGCAAGCGGAAAGGCCCAGTATGCGGCCGCGAACGACGGCACGGGATCGGCTATCCGACCGACTGGCAAGCGCGTCAGAAGCGCGAGTGCCAGCCGCATTTCGTCCAGACGAACACGCGCGATCTGAGCCGGTCGGTTCATGCCGTCGCAACTCCAGCCTCGGCAAAGGTTGCCATTCCGTTGTGGCAGGCGAGAGCGGCGCGGACGATACCCAACGCTAATGCCGCGCCCGAGCCTTCCCCCAGCCGCATGTCGAATTCCAGCACCGGTCGCTTGCGCAATACCTGGAGAAGCCGCCGATGGCCGGGCTCGGGGCTGGCGTGGCCGGCGAGGCAATGCTCTAGAAGGCGCGTGTCGGCGGCGCTCAAGACAGATGCGGCGGCCGTGCAGATGAAGCCGTCTAGGATTGCCGGAATTCGCGCCGCGCGCGCTGCCAGGATCGCGCCGCAGATTGCCGCCTGCTCGCGTCCGCCAAAAGCGGCGAGCGTGGCCATGGCGCCGAGTCCGCGGTGCCGTGCCAGCCCCTTTTCGATGGCTAGAACTTTACGGGTGATGCCGGCCTCGTCCGATCCTGTGCCGGGGCCGACCCAGTCGCGTATCGCGCCCCCGAAGAGAGCACCGCAAAGCGCTGCAGCGACGGTCGAGTTGCCGATGCCCATTTCGCCGAGGATCAAGATATCGGCCTCAACGTCGACCGCTGCGGCCCCACGATTGAGCGCGTCGAGACATTCCTTATCGCTCATCGCCGGGCCTTGGGTGAAATCCGCGGTCGGCCGATCCAGATCGAGCGCCACGACCCGCAAGTCAGCGCCGGCGACGCGACAGAGCTGATTGATCGCGGCGCCGCCCGCCTCGAAGTTCGCCACCATCTGCGCGGTCACCGCCTGCGGATAGGGGTTTACGCCCTGCGCGCATACACCATGATTGCCGGCGAACACCAGGGCTTGTGCGCGGTCTATCTGGGGGCGGGACGTGGCGCGCCAGGCGGCCATGAACTCGGCCAGCCCTTCCAGACGTCCAAGCGATCCGGGCGGTTTCGTGAGGCTGTCCTGGCGTTCGCGCGCGGCCGTCGCCGATGCCGCATCCGCCGCGGGCAGCCGCTCCGCTAGCGACGCCATGTCCTGCAATTCGAGCCATGTGAAAGGAGGGCGCGTCATTCATTTGACCTTCAGCGGCAAGCCCGCAACGGCGAGGATCACCTCGTCCGCTGCCTTGGCGACCCATTGGTTGAGTAAGCCTGCAGCATCGCGGAATTCCCGCGCCAGCGCATTGTCGGGCACGATGCCGGCCCCGACCTCGTTGGTGACGATGATCACCGGATCGATCTGGCGCGGCAGGGCCGCGACGAGCGCGCGCGCTGCGGCTTGCCAATCGTGGCCACCCAGCATCAAGTTCGTCAGCCAGAGGGTGAGGCAGTCGACTAGCCGCGGCCCGTGGCCGTCGGTCGCGGCCAAAGCCCCCGTCAGATCGAGCGGCTCGGCATGCGTCACCCAGCACGGGCCGCGCCGGGCCTGATGCGCAGCGATCCGCGCGGCCATCTCGCCATCCCACGCTTCGGCGGTCGCGAGATAGATGGCGGTGGGCGCGAAGCTGAGAGCTTGCGCTTCCGCGATGGCGCTTTTGCCAGAGCGCGCGCCGCCGGTGATGAGAATCGTCCTGCCCATGGTTCCTCTTGTAGGCTACGCCGCCATCAAGCAGAAATGGTCCAAGTGCGAAAGGACTGAACCGCTCGTGAAACGACAGCCGACGACAGAATTGATCTTGGTTCGCCACGCGCCGGCCCGCAACGACGGGCGGCTTGCCGGCCGCACGGACGTGCCGGCCGATTGTTCCGATAGCCACGCTTTCGCGGCTCTGCGTGCTGCCATCGGCAACGTCGACCATCGGGTGGCCAGCCCCGCGCTGCGCTGCGCCCAGACGGCGACAGCGCTGTGGCCGGACCTTCCTGCGCCAGACACCGATGCACGGCTATGGGAGCAGGATTTCGGCGACTGGGAGGGGCTGGCCCTTTCTGATCTGCCCGACCTCGGCCCGATGCCGCCTGCCGCATTGGCCGCACAGCGCCCACCCAACGGCGAGAGCTTCGACGATCTCTGCGCGCGCGCGCATCCGGCACTGGAAACGCTGGCCGTGCGAGGTGGGCGCATCGCTGTCATCGCCCACGCGGGAACGCTTCGCGCGGCCCTGGCGATGGCCCTGGGATCACCGGCAGCCGCCCTGGCCTTTCGGTTGGCTCCGCTTTCCTTGACGCGCCTGACGGCGTTCGGCGGCGGGGCCTGGGCGGTCGGCATGGTGAATTGGCCGCCTCGAGGCGTCGAGCCATGAGCGCGGCAGCGGCCATGCTCGTCGCACTCATCGTCGATGCGCTGGTGGGATGGCCGGCGGCGATCCACGCGCGTATCGGGCACCCGGTGACCTGGATCGGAGCAATGATCGGTGCACTGGATCGGTCCTGGAACCGGAGCTCAGCCTCGGATTTGGCGCGTCGTGCCGCCGGCGCGCTCGCCGCATCGGGCGTGATCGGGGCGGCGGCCGGACTGGCCTGGTGCGTCAGCGCGATCCTGCCGGAGGGATGGGTGGGGGTGATGCTGGCGGGAATTCTCGCGTGGCCCTTGGTCGCCGTGCGCTCGATGCATGACCATGTGGCGGCCGTCGTGAAGCCGCTCGCTGCAAATGATCTTGCGGCGGCGCGGCTCGCCGTGTCGATGATCGTCGGGCGCGATCCCAGCGTTCTCGAGCCCCCCGATGTGGCGCGAGCCGCGTTGGAGAGCCTCGCCGAGAATACCTCGGACGGCATCATGGCGCCCCTGTTCTGGGGGGTGATCTTCGGCCTGCCGGGCATCGCGGGCTACAAGGCGATCAATACGCTCGACTCGATGATCGGTCATCGCACACCCCGGCACGAGGCGTTCGGCTGGGCCGCAGCCCGGATCGACGATCTCGCGAACCTGATCCCGGCGCGCGCGACGGGGCTGTTGTTCGGGCTCGTGTCGGGCCGGCCGCGGCGAGCACTTGCGGCCATGTTCCAGGATGCGCGCCGGCACCGCTCGCCCAACGCAGGTTGGCCGGAGGCCACCATGGCAGGCGGGCTCGGCGTCCGGTTGTCCGGCCCGCGGACCTATGGCGGGCGCAAGTCGGATGAGCCGTGGCTCAACGGATCGGCGCCCGATCCCGACCATCGCGACGTCATGCGGGGGCTCGCGATCTACCGGCGGGCGATGGCCGCCACGGCTGTCCTCTTGCTCGTCCTCGTAATGGTGTAAGAGATCTGTAATGGGCAAACACAACCGCGACCACGGCGGCGACATCGACTTTGCGATGGCGCGCCACGGTGGGCTCCCTGAAGAATGGATCGATCTGTCGACCGGCATCAATCGCGTGCCGTATCGCCTGCCGCCGCTGCCGATCGAGGCCTGGACAGGCCTGCCGACCAAGGCGGCGCAGGCGCGACTGTTGCAAGCAGCCCGCGCGGCCTACCGCACGGATGCGCCGATACTGGCGGTCGCGGGGGCGCAGGCGGCGATCCAGATGATCCCGCGACTTGACCGTCCGGGTCGCGCCAAGTTGCTTGCCCCGACCTACAACGAGCATGCCGCCAGCCTCAGGACCGCGGGCTGGACCGTGGCGGAGGTTGGCTGCCTCGACGCGCTGGAAGGAGCCGACCTCGCTGTCGTGGTGAATCCTAACAATCCCGATGGCAGAGCGCACCAGCCCGAAGCCATCCTGCGGCTGGCCGAAAAGGTAGGCCGGCTGGTGGTCGACGAGAGCTTCGTCGATCCGGTTCCACAGCTCTCTGTCGCGCCGCTCGCGGACAGATCCGGCCTCATGGTGCTGCGCTCGTTCGGGAAGTTCTACGGTCTTGCCGGGGTCAGGCTCGGTTTCGTGCTGGGCGCGGCAGAAGACCTCGAAGCGCTAGCTGAGCTGGCCGGACCCTGGCCCGTGTCCGGTCCGGCGATCGCGGTGGGAACGCTGGCACTGGCCGACCAAGAGTGGGCGAGAGCGACAGCGATGCGATTGGAAGCCGAGGCTCGCCGGATAGACGCCCTCGCCGCACAGGCGGGCTGGCGGTCGGCCGGAGGATGCGCACTGTTCCGTCTCTACGACACGCCCGATGCGAGTGCGGCTCGAGACAAGCTCGCGCGCTTCCGTATCTGGTCGCGCATCTTCCCCGGCTCGTCGTGCTGGGTGCGGCTCGGACTGCCCGGCACTGCGGCAGAATGGAGCCGCCTTACCAGCGCGTTGAAAGCTGATGGATAAGGACATGGAGTTTGCCGAAGCCGATGCGGGAACGCTGTTGCGCATCTTGCGCTGGCGGCGCGATGTGCGTCATTTCAAGCCCGATCCGGTCACCGAAGAGGTGCTCGAACGCCTGCGCACCGCGATGGACTTCGCGCCTTCAGTGGGCAATGCGCGGCCGTGGCGCGTCATTCGCGTCACCGACAAAGCACTTCGCCATGGTGTGCGCGCCGATTTCCTGCGCTGCAATGTGCAGGCGGCCGCAGGATATGCGCCGGAGCGGCGAGCAGAATACGTGGCGCTGAAGCTCGCCGGCCTCGACTGCGCTCCGGTGCAGCTCGCGGTCTTCACATCGGTCGACCCACCGGAGGGGCACGGGCTCGGCCGGGCCACGCTGCCGCAAACGCTGCGCCAGTCAACGGCCATGGCGGTCCACACGCTGTGGCTCGCCGCACGGGCGGAAAACCTCGGGCTCGGCCTCGTGTCGATCCTCGATCCTGGCGCGATGGAGCGCCTGTTTGCCGTCCCCGCGGGATGGGAGTGGGCGACCTACATTTGCCTCGGCCACCCGGAGCAGGCCGACGATACCCCGCTGCTGCATCGCGCGGGATGGCAGGAGAACACGCGCACGGTGTGGGAAGAGCGCTGAGCGGGCGAGGTATGCGCGGCTCGAAGCGGTCATACCGGCAGGGACTGTTTGGAAAGCGCCGGCCGCGTGATAGCTGTACACGCTGTTATCAAGCACAGGACGATCTTCAGTCATGGAAATCCTCACTGCAAGCCGCGGGTTCTGCATGGGCATCGATCGCGCCTACCGCGGCATGAGCAAGCGCGCCAGCGCGGAGGCTTCATTCGTCGCCGCCCACCAGAACTCGGGCAGCGAGTTCGACACCCTGCGCCGCGTGGTGCGTCGCGATCCGGAGTTGCTCGCCCGCTATCCCGGTCTCGACCGGGTCACTGTCAGCTTCGACGTCGCGACCCTCGATGCCGGCGACCGGCTCGTGTTGGGCTTCCACGGCTTGCCGAAGGAGCAGAAGAACGACCTTGCTGCGAAGGGCGTGACCGTGCTCGACGACCTGATGTGCCCGTTCATCGCCAAGCTCGATCGTATCGTCGAGCGCTACACGAGTGCTGGCTTCGACGTAGCGATGGTGGGCTCGGCCGACAATCATCATCTGCGGACGGCCCGCAAGCTCGCCGGGGCTCATGGCCGCCGCTGCTTTCCAATCGTGCAAGCGCTCGATATCGACGCCTTGCCGTATGAGGACGGGCAGCCGGTCGTGCTGGTCGGATCCGTCACCGGGAACACCGAGTTGTTCCTGGAGGTGATCGAGCGGATTGCGGCACTGAAGCTGCCGGTCAAGGTCATGAAGACGATGTGCTCCGATTCTTATGCCCGGCAGCGCACGGCGAGAGAACTGGCGCAGGAAGCCGATCTTGTCGTGCTGGTGGACGACGGCGGCGATGGATCGCAGAGCGTTTTCGAAGTGTGCGCGCGCGCCAACCCGCGCGTGCACCGGATCAAGCAAAAGCAGCAGGTGCAGCCGGCTTGGCTCGTCGGGGCCCGCAAGGTCGCCGTCGTCGGCGGCATCCTGGTGCCGGAATGGACGATCAACGAGGTCGCGCAGCATATCCGCACGATCAGCAACGCGCCGGATGAAGGCGCTCAAGAAAGACAGGGCTCTGTTCCGCCGCATGCATGAGGGGTTGGGGTGCATCACGGCGAGGAAGCCGCTTGAGCTGCTGGTGTCGGTCGCCGGCTGGCTGATGGTCTCCCTGCTGCAATGCGCGGCGCAGGACGTGAACGGCGCCGCCTTCGCCGGCCGGCAGATCACGATTTCAGTCGGCACAGGCCCAGGCAGCCCCGCGAGCCTTTATTCGCAGGCGGTTGCGCGCCATATGGGGCGGCATATTCCGGGGAATCCGGGCGTCGTCGTGCAGCACATGCCGGGCGCGGGCGGACTGCTCGCGGCCAACACCGCCTACAAGAACCTGCCGCGTGACGGGACGGCGCTCGCGACCACGAACAGCACGATCTTTCTGGAGCCGCTTCTGGGCGGCAAGGGCGCCCAGTTCGACGCGAAGAACTTCAACTGGATCGGCGGCACGCACGTCGAGCGGATGACCTGCATCACGTGGCATGCGTCCGGAGTGAAGAGCCTGCAGGATGCGATGGCCCGGCCGGCGATCATCGGCAGCTACGGCGCGGAAGGCCCCTCCGCGAAGATTGCGATGGCAGCAAACAGGTTCGCCGGGACCCAGTTCTCCCTGATCACGGGTTATGCGAGCAGCCCCGAGGCTTTGCTGGCGATGGTGCGCGGGGAAATCGACGGCTTCTGCGCGATGGGCTGGGACGAACTGAAGCTGCGCCAGGCCGATTGGCTGCGCGAGAAAAAGGTCAACCTGCTCTTCCAGGTCGGGCTCGTGAAGGACGGCGATCTCCCCGATGTGCCGTTGCTGCTCGATCACGCGCGTTCGCCGCTCGATCGCAAGGCGATGGAATTGCTGTTCATGCCTCTGGAAATCGGTCGGCCGATCTATGCGCCGCCCGGCGTCCCGAGCGACCGCGTCGAGATGCTGCGGTCGGCGCTGGCCCAGACGCTCCGTGACATGGCGTTCCTCGCCGACGTAGACAGGGCGGGGCTGCCCGTCCAGCACGTGAGCGGAGAGCGCATCCAGAGCCTGATCGAGCAAGTCTACAGCGCCCCAAAAGACGTGCTCGAACGCGCGCGAACCGCCGCGCAGTAGAAGGCGGCTCAGCGGGCCAGCGCAATCAACGCGGCGACATCGATATGCGCTTCGATGTGCTCAGCGAGCGCATCCAGCGTCGCCGCGATCTCGTCGCCGTAGGCGAGCGCTGACGCCTCGACGCCGAGCCGGCCAAGAAACGCGCGGCGAAATCCGTCGTTGGCGAACATGCCGTGGAGATAGCTGCCCATGATGCGGCCGTCGCGGGAGGTTGCCCCCTCCGGCGCGCCGCCGACGCGTGCGAACGGACGCGACCGCGCCGCGCCCTCGCTGCGGCCGATGTGAATCTCGTAGCCGTCCATTGCGGCGCCCGTCGCGACATGCACGGCGCTGACGCGCGACAGGCTTTTCTGCGGCGTCATCAGCGTTTCGACCTCGAGCAGGCCGAGGCCGGGCGTCTCGCCGGCCGGACCTTCGAGCCCATCGGGGTCGCGGACGAGGCTGCCCAGCATCTGATAGCCGCCGCAGATCCCGAGCACGCGCCCACCGCGCCGGACGTGAGCTGCAATGTCGGTCTCCCAGCCCTGCGACCGGAGATAGGCGAGATCGCCGCGGGTGGATTTCGAACCAGGCAGGATCACCAGATCGATGTCGCCGGGTATTGCCTGCCCCGGTCCGATCATGGCGACGCTCACGCCGGGCTCCTGGCGCAAGGGATCGAGGTCGTCGAAATTGGCGATGCGCGAGAACGCCAGGACCGCCACGCGAAATGGGCCCGAGCCGCTGCTTTTTGGCAGGTCCTGCGCGTCCTCGGCGGGAAGCTTCACGGCGCCAGCAAAGAACGGCAGCACGCCGAAGCCGCGCCAACCCGTGCTCGCCGCAATCAGCGCGTAGCCATCGTCGAACAGGCGGGGATCGCCACGGAACTTGTTGATCATGAAGCCGCCGATCATCGCGGCGTCGGCGGGGTCCAGGACCGATCGCGTGCCGATGATCTGGGCGATGACGCCGCCGCGATCGATGTCGCCGACGAGCACGACGGGTACGTCGGCTGCGCGTGCAAATCCCATGTTGGCGATGTCGCCGGCGCGCAGATTGACCTCGGCGGTGCTGCCGGCGCCTTCGACGATCACGAGGCCGGCTCGGGCCCCGATGCGCGCGAAGCTCTCCAGCACAGGGGCCATGAGATCAGGCTTCAGAGCGGCGTAGTCGCGCGCCTTGACGGTCGCCATGCGCCGACCCTGAACGATGACCTGCGCGCCGGTCTCGCTCTCGGGCTTCAGCAGGACAGGGTTCATGTCGGTGTGCGGCGCCAGCCCGGCCGCGAGCGCCTGCAGCGCCTGCGCGCGGCCGATCTCGCCGCCGTCGGCCGTCACCGCGGCGTTGTTCGACATGTTCTGCGGCTTGAACGGCGCCACGGACAATCCGCGCCGGAGCGCTGCCCGACAGAGACCCGCCACCAGAAGCGACTTGCCCACGTTGGAGCCGGTGCCCTGGATCATTAGAGCCGGCATCGCGTCAGAACTCCACCCCCGGCTGCGCCTTGATGCCGGAACGGAACGGGTGCTTGATCAACGTCATCTCGGTGACCAGATCGGCGATGGCGATCAGCTCCTCCTTCGCATTGCGGCCGGTCAGCACAACGTGGGTCAGCGGCGGCTTTTCCGTCATAAGGAAAGCCACGACGTCGGCGATATCGAGATAGTCGTAGCGCAGTGCGATGTTGAGTTCATCGAGCAGAACCATGCGAATGCCTGGATCGCGGATCAGCGACTTCGCCTTCTCCCATCCCGCACGCGCGGCGGCGATGTCGCGGGCGCGATCCTGAGTCTCCCACGTGAAGCCCTCGCCCATCGCATGGAACTGGCACAGGTCGGAGAAATGGCCCTCCATCAGCCGGCGCTCGCCGGTGTCCCACGCGCCCTTTATGAACTGAACTACCGCGCAGGGCATGCCGTGCGCGATGCAGCGCATGATCATGCCGAAGCCCGACGACGACTTGCCCTTGCCCGCGCCGGTGTGGACGATGATCAGGCCCTTGTCGCCCTCCTTGGTCGCCATGATCTTGTCGCGCGCAGCTTTTTTCTTGGCCATCTTGGCGGCATGGCGGGCGTCTTCGACGGGAGCGCTAGCGGGGTCCATGGCGCAATCCTTTGCTTGACACGGGGTTGGGTTTCCCGCACCACGACTGACGTTGGTTCCTGTCTATGACAGGCGAAGAGGGAATGCGATAGGGGGCGACCCCGAAGCGCTGCCGCCCCCGCGACCGTGACCGGAAAGGTCGTCCAAAGCCACTGGTGAGCTTCACGTTACGAGGCTTGGCCGGGAAGGTGGGACGACCGTTGGGGAAACCCAGAATCCGCAAGCCGGGAGACCTGCCAACGCAATTGACTGAACGGGCGGACGGGGTGTTCCGCAACCGGTTGGCATGCTCATTCCATGTCCTCGGTTGCTGCGCCTTTGGTTCCGTTCCTCAGGGCTGCTGCATGGGACCGGCCGATGAGCGTTTCGCTGCATGTCTGCACCACCTGCCGGGCAGGTGAACTGGACGTCGAAGGCAAGCCACGCCCCGGTGCTCGCCTGCACGCGGCCCTCGTCGCCGCGACGGCTCCCGAGATCGTGCAGATCAGACCTATCGAGTGTCTGTCGGCTTGCTCGCAGGGCTGCGCTGTCGCGCTCAGTGCGCGGGGCCGCTGGTCATACGTCTATGGCCGGCTTTCGGAGAGCGATGCTGCCGAGATACTGACGGGCGCCGCCGCTTATGCGCGCGCGCCGGACGGCATCGTTCCCTGGCGCGAGCGCCCGACGATCTTCCGCAAGCAGAGCCTCGCCCGCATTCCTCCGCTCGGAGACTGACATGACCGATTTGTCAAAAATCCCCGTCACCATCATCACCGGTTTTCTAGGTGCTGGAAAAACCACGCTGATCCGCCATCTGATGCGCAACCCGAACGGCCGGCGGCTCGCCATCCTGGTCAACGAGTTCGGCGTCGTCGGGGTCGACGGCGAAATCCTGAAATCGTGCGCGGACGAAAGTTGCCCGGCCGAAAACATCGTGGAGCTCGCGAACGGCTGCATCTGCTGCACGGTGGCCGACGACTTCATCCCGACGATCGAGGCGTTGATGGCGCTGACGCGGCGGCCCGATCACATCCTTATCGAGACCTCTGGCCTCGCGCTGCCCAAGCCGCTGCTGAAGGCATTCGACTGGCCGGCGATCCGCTCGCGCATCACCGTCGACGGTGTGATTGCTGTCGCCGACGCGGAGGCGGTCGCGGCAGGGCGGTATGCTCCCGACGTCGACGCCATGGCAGCGCAGCGGGCGGCGGACGGCAGCGTCGATCACGAAACGCCACTGTCGGAAGTGTTCGAGGATCAGATCGCCTGCGCCGATATCGTCCTGCTTTCCAAAGCCGATCTTGCCGGGGCGGCGGGCCTTGCCGCGGCCCGCGCGATCATCGAGGCCGAGGGGCCGCGCCCGCTGCCGATCCTGGCCATGTCCGAAGGCGTGATCGATCCCCGGGTGATCCTTGGTCTCAACGCAGCGGCCGAGGACGATCTGGCGGCGCGGCCCTCGCATCACGACGGGGAGGAGGATCACGAGCACGAGGATTTCGACAGCGTCGTCGTCGACCTGCCGGAGGTGGGCGATCCCGAAACGCTCGCCGACATGATCCGCACGCTGGCGCGCGATCACAACATCCTGCGCGTCAAAGGCTATGTCGCCGTCGCGGGCAAGCCGATGCGCATGCTGGTGCAGGCGGTCGGTGAGCGCGTGCGCAGCCAGTACGACCGGCCATGGGGAATGGGCCCGCGCGTCTCACGGCTGGTCGTCATCGCCGAGCGACGGCACATCGACCCGATGGCGATCCGGGCCACGCTGTGCGCGCCCGTGGGGGTCTGACCGTCGATGCACGTCATCTTTCGCGAAGCCCACGGGCTGGAGGAAACGGCGACACCATTCGACCTGGGGCAAACCCCGGCGGATCTGGTGGCCCTCTCGTTCTCCGACGGCGACCTCGGGGCTTTCGCGGCGGGATGGCGGCGCGGCCGGGAAAAGTTGCCGCCGCTGCGGCTCGCCAATCTGGTGGCGCTGCGGCACCCCGCCTCGATCGATGCCTACATCGAGAAGACCCTCACCGGCGCCAAGGGAATTCTGATCCGGCTGATCGGCGGCGAAAGCTATTGGTCCTACGGATTGGCACAAGTGAGCGATCTGGCGCGCCGGCACGGCATCGCGCTTGCCGTTCTGCCAGCCGACGGCTGCGAAGATGCGCGGCTCGATGCCTGTTCCACGCTGCCCGTCTCGACGCTGCGCCGGCTCGCCGCCCTCTGCGATGCCGGCGGCGCGCTGGCGGCGGAGGCGGCGCTCGCGCAACTGGCGCTCGCGGCCGGGCTCTATGCCGGGCCTGTCGAAGGCGAGAAGACGGTTCCCGATTTCGGCTGGTACGATCCTGCGCGAGGCGTGCTCGCCCAGCCGATCGTCAGCGGCGCTCCCGTCGTTGCGCTGACGTTCTACCGCTCGTATCTGACGGCCGCCGATACCGGGCCGGTCGACGAGATGATCGCCGCATTGCGGGCCCGCGGATATTCCGCAACCGGGCTGTTCGTCCCATCTCTGAAGGAGCCGGCGGCAGCGGAATGGACGCGCGAGGCGTTGCGCCGGATTGCCCCCGTGGCGATCGTGAACGCGACCGCGTTCTCGGCGCGCGGGCTCGACGGGACATCGCCGCTCGACGCCGCGGGCTGCCCGGTGTTCCAGGTGGCGCTCTCGACGGCGCGGCGGCGGGACTGGACGACGTCGGATCGCGGGCTGTCGCCCCCGGACCTTGCCATGCACGTAGTACTGCCGGAAGTCGACGGGCGGATCTTTGCCGGCGTGGCGAGCTTCAAATCGCCTGGGCGTCGCGACCCCGATCTGCAGTTCTCCCGCTTCGCCCATCGCGCCGACAAAACACGCGTCGAAGCCATCGTTGAGCGCGTCGCCGCGTGGCACCAGCTTGCGTCCACACCGCCGCTGGCACGGCGGATCGCCATAGTGCTGTCAACGTATCCCGGCCGCGCCGATCAGATGGCGCACGCAGTTGGGTTGGACGCACTGGCTTCGAGCGAGGCGATCCTGAACGATCTGGCGGCGGCTGGTTATGCGGCCGGTTCCGGCGATGGAGTCGCTGCCGCGTTGTCGGCGGGGAGATTGGCCTGGCCGGTCGCGGCGTATCGCGCGGCTGTGGATAGGCTGCCGCCCGAGCTGCAATCGGCGCTTGCCGCCGCCTGGAGCAGCCCCGAAGACGATCCGGCGGTGCGCGATGGCGAATTCCGCTTCGCGGCGGTGGAACGCGGAAACGTGCTCGTCGCGCTTCAACCCGAGCGTGGCGAGGTGGCGGCCCGCACAGCCGAGTATCACGATCTCGCGCGAACGCCGCGCCATGGCTATGTCGCGTTCTACCTGTGGCTCGCGGCTCAAGGCGTGCATGCGCTCGTCCATGTCGGCGCGCACGGCACGCTGGAATGGCTGCCTGGCAAATCGGTCGCTCTCGCCGCGACCTGCTGGCCGGAAGCGCTGACGAGAAACCTGCCAGTGATCTATCCGTTCATCGTCAACGATCCCGGCGAGGCTGCGCAAGCCAAGCGCCGCATCGGGGCCGTCACCATCGGTCATCTACCGCCGCCGCAGATCGCGAGCCGGATACCCGAGGGACTGCTGCGGCTGGAGCGGCTGCTCGACGAGTATTCGACTGCGGACGGACTTGATCCGGCTCGCCGCGTGCGGCTGATCGCGACGCTGCGGGCCGAGGCGCAGGCCGCCGGCGTCGAGCAGGATCTCGGGCTTGCGGCGGATGCGAGCGCTGCCGAGGCGATCACGCGGATCGACCGTTTCGTCTGCGACATCAAGGAGAGCCAGTTCGGCGACGGCCTGCACATCTTCGGCGCCGGCGAATGTGGGCCCGAAGAGCGCGCCGGACTTCTCGCGGCACTTTCCGGCAAGCGGGTCGACGCCGGCCCCTCGGGATCGCCTGCGCGCGGACGAGCCGACGTAAAGCCGACGGGCCGCAATCTCTATTCCGTCGATCCGCGCGCGGTGCCGTCGCGCGCCGCGCACGCTCAAGGCGTCAAGCTCGCCGAGGAGCTGTTGCGGCGGCACCTCCAGGACCACGGCGACTGGCCACGCGGGCTGGTCGTCGATCTGTGGGGCTCGGCGACGATGCGGACGGCGGGCGAAGAGTTCGCCATGGCGTTGCACCTGGCGGGGCTCAAACCGCTCTGGGACAATGGATCCGAGCGCGTGACGGGCTTCGAGGTGATCGCGCTGGCTATGCTCGGCCGGCCGCGGATCGACGTGACGCTGCGCGTCTCCGGATTGTTCCGCGACGTGTTTCCGGGTCTTGCCCAATTGTTCGGGGCGGGTGCTGCGGCGCTGGCCGCTCGCGGCGAGGACGCGGAGGAAAATCCTTACACGGCCGGTCAGCCACGCGTATTCGGTCCCCGTCCAGGCCACTACGGCCTGGCGATGGGAGCCGGCATAGAGGACTACAGCGACACAGGGCTTGCTGCATCGGGAGAAGCCTGGCTTGCCGGCTCGGAATGGGCGGTCGACGTCGCCGGGGTGAGCCATCGCAATCGCGCGGCATTGGAAGAACGGGTGCTCGCCGCCGACGCCTTTGCCCATGTGCAAGACCTCGCGGAGACCGATCTGCTGGCGGCTTCCGACTATGCCGCTCACGAGGGCGGGTTTGCTGCCGCCGTCGCAAAGCTCGGCGGCGCTGCGCCCGTGCTCTATCACCTCGATGCAACGCGGCCCGATGCACCCCGCGCCCGCAAGCTGGCCGAGGAGATCGCCCGCGTCGTGCGCGCCCGCGCCGCCAACCCGGATTGGGCCACGGGCATGATGCGGCACGGCTTTCGCGGCGCGGCCGAGATCACCTCGACGCTCGACAACCTCGCGGCATTCGCGCATCTGACGCGCGCGGTGCCCGGGCATCTGTTCGACCTCTATCATGACGCCACACTCGGCCGGTCCGAGCTCGTCGATTTCATGGAACGGGTCAATCCCGAGGCGCTGGCGGTTCTGCGCGCGCGCTTCCGTGCACTGGCCGAGACCGGACTTTGGGTCACCCGCCGCAATTCGATCGCGGCAACCGTGGGGGCGGGCCATGGCTGAGCCGCTCGTCAAAGGCTGGTGTCCCGGCGCGCTGCGTCCGATGGCGTCCGGCGACGGACACGTGGTGCGCGTGCGCCCGCGCGCCGGCCGGCTGACGCCAACCGAGGCTTCCGGCATTGCCGAACTCGCAGCGGCTCACGGCAATGGCGTGATCGACATCACGACGCGCGCCAACCTGCAAATTCGCGGCGTGACCGAAGCCAGCTATCAGCTGCTCATGCCGGGGCTCGCATCGTTGGGCCTGACTGACGAAACGAGCGAAGCGGAGGCGCGCCGCAACATCGTCGTAACGCCGTTCTGGTCTGCCGGCGACGGCACGCAAGCGATCGCCGCCGCTTTGACCGATGCGCTGGCGGGCCCCGATGCACCGGACTTGCCCGGCAAGTTCGGCTTCGCCGTCGATTGCGGGCCGTCACCCGTGTTGGGCGGCGTCCCGGCCGACATCCGGATCGAGCGCAGCGCCGAAGCCGGCTTGATCTGCCGGGCGGATGGCGCGCCGGCCGGAAAGCGCGTCAGAGAGGCTACGGCGGTCGACGCAGCGATGGCGCTGGCGCACTGGTTCATCGCTTCGGGCGGCGCCGATCGAGAGCGCGGCCGTATGGCGGCACATCTGGCGCAGCGTGCTCGATTGCCAGCGGTTTATTCGGAGGTTCCGGGCCAGCGCGGCACTGCGTCTCGTCCCGTGCCCGGCGCGGTGGCAGCGGGGTTTCTCGCCGGCTTCGAATTCGGCCAGCTGCGCGCGGAGACACTTGGCGCCCTGGCGCGCCGCAGCGCCTTGCGCGTGACGCCCTGGCGGATGCTGCTGATCGAGGACGCGCACGTCGCTCCCGATCTGCCGGGCGTCATCACGACATCAGGCGACCCGATGCTGCGGGTGATCGCGTGCACGGGAATGCCGGGCTGCCTTCAGGCGCTTCAGCCGACGCGCGATCTCGCCCGCGTTCTCGCGCACCATGTTCCGGCGGGCTCGCTCCTCCACGTCTCCGGATGCGCCAAGGGCTGTGCGCACCCGGCGGCAGCAGCCATGACGCTGACGGCGGTCGCTGACGGTTTCGTTTTCGCTCGCAATAGCCGCGCAGGCAGCACGCCACATCGGCGAGATCTGACCTCAAGTATACTCGCCGCGCATCCTGAGATTCTGATGGAGGCGCGCTGATGCCGCACGTGTTCGAGACCGACGGCGCTGCGATCTATCGCCGATCATTCGCGACGATCCGCGCAGAGGCTGATCTGGGGCGCTTCAGTGCGGAAGAAGAGGTCGTCGTCGTGCGAATGATTCACGCAGCGGGCATGGTCGGGCTGGAAGCGCATGTGCGCTTTACGCCCGACATGGCACAGGCGGCACGCGCAGCAATCGAAAGCGGTGCGCCGATCCTGTGCGATGCACGCATGGTGAGCGAGGGCATCACCCGGCCGCGCCTGCCGGCCCGCAACGAGGTGATCTGCACACTGCATGACGCGCGTGTGCCGGCATTGGCGCAGGAGATGGGGACCACGAGATCGGCGGCCGCACTCGAATTCTGGCGGCCGCATCTGGGCGGGGCGGTGGTTGCCATCGGCAACGCCCCGACCGCACTGTTCCATCTGCTCAACATGCTGGAAGATCCCGCCTGTCCACGCCCGGCTGCGATCATCGGCTGTCCGGTCGGCTTCGTTGGAGCTGCCGAGTCCAAGGCGGCATTGATCGCAGCGCCCCCTGCCCCTTCGGTGATCGTCGCGGGACGGCTCGGCGGCTCGGCCATCACGGTCGCCGCAGTCAATGCGCTGGCCAGCCGGAGGGAATGAGCCGTGGGCAAGATCATCTGCACGGGCCTCGGCCCCGGCGATCCAGATTTGATCAGCGTGCGGTCGGACCGGCTGATCCGTGCGGCGCGCCATGTCGCCTATTTCCGCAAGTCCGGCAGTCCGGGCCAGGCACGCAGCATCGTCGAGGGGCTGCTGGCGCAGGGCGTGAGCGAATATCCGATGGAGTACCCGGTCACCACCGAATTGCCGTTCGAGAGCGCTGCATATCGCCAGGCGCTGGCGTCGTTCTACGACGGCTGGGCGGCGCGGCTCGCGCGATTGGCCGAGACGGAAGATGTCGTGGTGCTGTGTGAAGGCGATCCGTTCTTCTATGGCTCGTTCATGCACCTGCACACGCGGCTGCAGGGCAAGGTCGGGATCGAGGTGGTTCCCGGCATCACCGGCATGAGCGGCTGCTGGACGGCGACGGACCTGCCCATCACCTGGGGCGACGACGTGTTGACGATCCTGATGGGCACGCTGCCCGAGGATGATCTGGTGCGTCACATGAAGGCTTGTGACGCCCTCGTCGTGATGAAGACGGGCCGCGATCTGGGCAAGGTGCGTAAGGCGCTCGCTCGCGCCGGCCGGCTAGCCGATGCATGGCTCGTCGAACGCGGCACGATGCCGGGCCAGCGGGTCATGCGGCTGGCGGCAGCCAACGCCGAGGAGTGCCCGTATTTCGCGACCGTCCTGGTTCACGGCCGCGGCCAGCGCCGCGAGGCAGCGGCATGAGCGGCTCTGTCGTCATCGTGGGTATCGGTCCGGGCGATGAAGCGCTGATCACGCCGGAGGTCTCGGCAGCGCTCGCGGCTGCCACCGATATCCTCGGCTATATCCCGTACATCGCTCGTATCGCGCCCCGTGAAGGACTGGCGCTGCATGCCTCGGACAACCGCCAGGAGATCGATCGCGCGGGGCACGCCCTCAGCCTTGCCGCAGCGGGGCGGCAGGTCGTCGTCGTCTCATCGGGTGATCCGGGCGTGTTCGCCATGGCTGCGGCAGTGTTCGAAGCCTTGGAGCGTGCGCCGGAATTGCACGGGTTGGACATTCGCGTGCTGCCCGGCGTGACGGCCATGCTGGCCGCGGCTGCGCGTGCCGGCGCGCCGCTCGGCTGCGACTTCTGCGCGATCAATCTCAGCGACAACCTCAAGCCGTGGCCGCTGGTCGAGACCCGGTTGCGGCTGGCGGCACAGGCAGATTTCGCCATGGCGCTCTACAATCCGCGCTCGGCCAGCCGCCCGCATCAGTTCGCCCGCGCGCTCGAGGTGTTGCGGGAGGTCTGCAGCGGGCCACGACTCGTCATTTTCGCGCGCGCGGTGACGACACCGAACGAACGCATAGAGACGGTCGCGCTGGCCGACGCCCGGCCCGACATGGCGGATATGCGCACCGTCGTTCTCGTCGGTAATTCCACGACCCGGCGCGTCGGGCGGCACATCTACTCGTCGAGGCGGACGGGATGAGCGAGCCACCGCATGACCTGATCGATGCTACTCGCCACGTGGCGCTCGGGCAGCTGCGGCCTGTCGATCATGATGACCGGCAATCCCAGGATGCGCGCCGCTGCGAGCTTGGTGCGCGCTCCCTCGCCGCCGGCGTTCTTGGCGACGACGAGCGAGATCGCGTGCTCGCGCAGCAGCGCCAGATCGACTTCGAGCGTGAAGGGCCCTCGAGCCAGCACGGCCTTCGCATTGGGCAAGGGCAGCGGCTCTCGAGGCGCATCGACCAGCCGCAGCAGGTAGTGGTTATGAGGGCGGGCTGCAAATGCGGGCAGGCTCTGCCGGCCGATCGCGAGAAAGATGCGGGCTGGGGATGGGGGCAGCGCTCCCACGGCGGCGGCGATGTCGCTCGCATGCCGCCAGTCATCGCCGGGCACGGGCGACCAAGGCGCGCGCTCGAACGCGATGTGGCGCACGCCCGCCTCGGCACAGGCCAGGATGGCGTTGCGGCTCATCTGCGGCGCGAAGGGATGCGTGGCGTCGATCAGGTGAGTGATGCGTTCGGCCGCGAGATATCGGACGAGTCCCGTGACGCCGCCAAAGCCTCCGACCCTTGTCTCGATCGGCTGCGCAGCGGGCCGGGCCGTGCGGCCGGCATAGGAGTACACCGCCGCGATGCCTGCAGCCGCGACGGCCCGGGAGAGCTGGTTCGCCTCCGCCGTCCCTCCCAACAGGAGGATGCGTTGCATGGCTGATCCCTGGCTTTGGCTCATCGGCATTGGTGAAGATGGTCTATCCGGCCTGTCCATCGCAAGTCGGGAGGCTCTGGCGAAAGCAGACATCGTGTTTGGCGGCGAACGTCAACTGGTACTCGCCGACGCGGGCGCAAGCGGCCAGCTATGGCCGGTGCCGTTCTCCGTTGCACCGGTGCTGGCCTGCCGTGGGCAACGTGTGGTCGTACTGGCCTCCGGCGATCCTTTCTGGCACGGCGCCGGCGGAAGCCTCGCCGCTCATCTCGAACCGGGCGAATGGGTGACGTTTCCTCAGCCGTCGGCTTTCTCGCACGCGGCCGCACGGCTCGGCTGGCGGCTGGAAGACGCGTTGTGCATCGGCCTGCATGCCGCGCCTTTTGAAACGCTGGTCCCGCATCTGACCGCAGGTGGGCGAATGATCTTACTTGTGCGCGACGGTGCAGCTGTCCGCGCCTTGGCGGAATGGCTGACCCGCCACAATTTCGGCGCCACGTACCTTTCGGTGATGGAGGCTCTGGGCGGGCCACGCGAAAGGATCCGTACCCGCCGAGCCGATCGCTTCGATCTGCTGGAGACGATCTCACCAGTCGCTGTCGCATTCATCGGAGCCGGAGGTTCCGGCATTTCGCGTGTTCCGGGCCTGCCGGACGAGGCGTTTGCTCACGACGGCCAGATTACGAAGCGCCCAGTGCGAGCGATGACCTTATCGGCGCTCGCCCCCCGGAAGGAAGAATTGCTGTGGGATATCGGCGCCGGATCAGGATCGATCTCGGTGGAGTGGTGTCTGGCGGGCGGCCGCGCCATTTCCATCGAGCCACGCGCGGATCGGGTTCACAATATTCGCGCTAACTCAGCGGCCTTTGGGTTGGAGAAGCGCATGGTCATAGTCGAAGGCAGCGCACCGGACGCCTTGGCCGGCCTTGCTGCTCCCGATGCGATATTCGTTGGTGGTGGCTGCGATGCGAACTTGCTCGCGGCATTGTGGGCGATAATGCCGGTGGGGGCCCGCTTGGTGGTCAATGCCGTGTCGTTGGAGACCGAGGTTCTGCTGGTGCAGTGGAGTGAAAAGCACGGAGGAGAGCTTCTGCGGATTGAGCTTTCGCAAGCGGCCCCGCTCGGCAGTTTGCGCGGCTGGGCTCCGAGCCGGCCGGTGGTGCAATGGAGTGCGGTCAAATGCTGATCGCAGGCTTCGGATTTCGCGGGACAGCCGACATCGCTTCCCTCAAGGACGCGCTGGCGGCTGCGGGTGGAACGGAGGGCGTGGTCGCGCTGGCGACTGCGGAGGCCAAGGTCGGGGCCGAAGCACTTCAGGCGCTGGCCGTCGAACTCGGCGTACCCATTCTCGCCGTCGCGCCGGCTGCGTTGATGGTCGTGGCAACGTTGACCCGTTCCGACCGCGTGCTCGAACGCTTCGGCGCTGGCAGCGTGGCGGAGGCTGCCGCCCTGGCTGCTGGAGGGCGGGGCGCTCGTTTGCTCGGGCCGCGTGCGGTGTCGCGCGATGGTCGGGCGACGGCGGCACTTGCAATGACTGTAACGGAGAAATCCAGGAGTCAGGGAGGGGTGGGGCCATGACCGTGCATTTCATCGGCGCCGGTCCGGGTGCCGCCGATCTCATCACGATCCGGGCCCGCGATCTCATCGCGGCCAGTCCCGTGTGCCTTTACGCGGGATCGCTGGTGCCCGAAGCGGTGCTGGTCCATTGCCCGCCTGGTGCGCGGATCGTGAACACCGCGCCGCTGTCTCTCGACACGATCGTCGACGAGATTTCGGCCGCATACGCGAATGGGCATGACGTAGCGCGGCTGCATTCCGGCGATCTGGCGGTATGGTCTGCTATGGGCGAGCAGTTGCGCCGCCTGCGCGAGCTCGGCATTCCCTACGACGTGACACCGGGTGTGCCTTCGTTTGCAGCAGCAGCCGCAGCGCTGGGTGCGGAGCTCACGCTTCCGGGCCTGTCTCAATCGGTGGTGTTGACACGGGTGTCAGGCCGCGCAACGGCGATGGCGGAAAGCGAGCGGCTGGTACATTTCGCCGCCACCGGCGCGACGCTCGCCATCCACCTGTCCATTCATGTGCTCCAGCAGGTCGTGGCGGAGCTGGCCCCGCATTACGGCGTGGATTGTCCCGCAGCCGTCGTGTGGCGCGCGAGCTGGCCCGACGAGCGGATCGTCCGGGCCACGCTCGGCACTCTGATCGAAGCGGTCGGCGCCGAGCCGGAACGCACCGCGGTGATCCTCGTGGGCCGAACGCTGGGCGCCCAGCAGTTCGACGAGAGCCGCCTTTATGCGGGTGATTACGATCGTCGCTTCCGGCCGCAGGGCAGTGCACCCCGTTTTCCGGAGGGTTCATGATCCCGCCAGGGCTTCTCATCTCTGCGCCGGCTTCCGGCACGGGCAAGACGACATTGATGCTGGGTCTGTTGTCGGCGTTCCGGCGGCAAGGGCTCGCGGTGCAGCCATTCAAGAGTGGGCCTGATTACATCGACCCGGCCTTTCATGCCGCAGCGTCCGGCCGTTCCTCGTTCAATCTCGATAGCTGGGCGATGCGCACCGTCGGGATCAACACGCTGGTGCAATCGGCAGCTGGCGCAGATCTCGTGCTAGCCGAGGGCTCAATGGGGTTGTTCGATGGTGTGGCAGCGCCAGGCGAAACAGGGACCGGTGCCAGTGCTGACATTGCGGCCCTGATGGGCTGGCCGGTCGTGCTCGTGATCGACGTATCCGGCCAGGCGCAGTCCGCTGCTGCCGTCGCGCGTGGCTTCGTTATGATGCGCTCGGATGTGACGGTGGCCGGCGTGGTGCTGAACCGCGTTGCGAGCCCGCGGCACGAGGCGCTTGTCCGTGCTGGCATGGAATCGGTGGGAGTTCGAGTGTTCGGCGCGCTGCCGAGACGAAATGGGGTGGCGCTTCCAGAACGCCATCTCGGACTTGTGCAGGCGGAAGAACTCCCACGCATCGCCGAAATCCTCGCCGAAACTGGAGAATTCATTTCCACCCACGTTGACTTGGCTGCGCTGCGCGAAGCGGCGCGAGGGGCTGCGCCGAGCACTGTCGTCGCCGCCGAAGTACCGCCTGTTTTTACGCGCCCGCCAGGCCAGCGTATTGCGCTGGCGCGAGATGCAGCGTTCTCGTTCATCTATCCGCATCTGCTGAGCGGCTGGCGCGCGGCCGGAGCCCAGATTTTGCCGTTTTCTCCGTTGCAAGACGAAGCACCGGATCCGACAGCAGATGTTTGCTGGCTGCCAGGCGGTTATCCCGAGCTTCATGCCGGACATCTCGCGGCAGCGACGCGATTTCGTGCGGGGCTTCTGGCCTTCACCGAAACGAGACCGGTGCACGGCGAATGCGGAGGCTACATGGCGATGGGCGCGGGCCTGATCGATGCGGCTGGGGCGCGGCACGAAATGGTTGGTCTTCTTGGCCTCGTCACGTCATTTCACAAACGGCGGATGCATCTCGGCTATCGGGTGGCGACGCTGACCGCTGCCGTTCCAGGTAATGGCTCAGGTGCGCGGCTCAGGGGGCATGAATTCCACTATGCGACGGTGCTAGAGCAACCTGATGCGCCACTGGCACGCGTCGTGGATGCCACTGGCGCCGCGGTGCCGGAAACTGGATCGAGCCGCGCCTATTCGGGGGGCGGCAGCGCGACCGGATCATTCTTTCACCACATCGCGGTGGCGACATGAGCGGCTTTGTCTCTTTCGTTTCTGCCGGCCCCGGTGACCCGGAGCTGTTGACGCTGAAAGCCGTCGCAAGGCTCCAGGCGGCCGATGCTGTGCTGTTCGATGACCTCGCCTCAGGTCCGATCCTTGCGCATGCCCGCCCTGGTGCCGATCTCGTCGCGGTCGGCAAGCGCGCCGGGCGGGCATCGCCCAAGCAGCACCATGTAAGCCAGCTGCTTGTCGACTATGCAAAGACTGGCCTTCGCGTCGTGCGTTTGAAATCCGGCGACGCAGGCATTTTTGGAAGGCTCGAGGAGGAGATCCTTGCTCTGCACACGGCTGGGATCGGCTACGAGATTGTCCCTGGCGTACCATCCGCATGTGCAGCTGCAGCTGCTGCCGGCATTCCGCTGACCCGCCGTCTCGTCGCTCGCCGCGTTCAATTCATCACCGGGCACGATGTGACCGGCGCACTGCCCGAGGACTTGAATCTGGCCGCGCTTGCCGACCCCACCGCCACCACCGTGGTTTTCATGGGCAAACGCACCTTCGCTGTGCTGGCGCAAAGGGTGATTGCAGCAGGGCTGCCCCCAACGACACCGGCTCTGCTTGCCGAGGCCGTAAGTCAACCAGAACAACGGCTGACCCGCTCGACGGTTGCAGAGCTCGCAACTACGCTTCCCTCCGGAACGGGCAGCGCGCCCATGATAATTCTTTATGGCGCACTCTCCGATGCCTCTGATTGATAACACCACCAACGATATGCGCCACGCCTGGATCAGTTAGGCGGCCGATGTCGGGCGAATTGCCGCTTGCGGCATGAGGAGGGGCGGGCATGATCGAACTACTTCTGGTTGGTATTGGCACCGGCAATCCCGAGCACCTGACGTTGCAGGCAATCCGTGCGTTGAATTCTGCTGAACTTATCCTCATTCCGCGCAAGGGGTTAGACAAAGAAGAACTGGCAGATCTTCGCCGCACCATCTGCGCCGAAGTGGTGACCAATCCGGCCGTAAAGATCGCCGAATTCGACATGCCTGTGCGACGGCAGCCAAACCCTGACTATCGCCGAGAGGTCGATGACTGGCACCAAGCCATTGCAGCGGTCTGGTCCTCAACGATCCATGCCGAACTTGGAGACACCGGGACAGTGGCACTTCTCGTCTGGGGGGATCCAGCTCTTTACGACAGCACACACCGAATTGCCGCGAGGTTGTCGCCTGTGCCGAGCGTACGAGCCATTCCCGGCATTACCTCGATCCAGGCTCTGTGCGCCTCGCATGCGATACCATTGAACGAAATCAATTCTCCCTTTCTCGTCACGACCGGCCGACAGCTACGTGACTCCGGTTGGCCAGCCTCAGTCGACACCCTGGTCGTGATGCTCGATGGGGATTGCGCGTTCCAACACGTGGCGCCAGAAGGTATTGCGATCTGGTGGGGCGCCTATCTCGGGATGCCCGCTGAGGTCATCATTGCCGGCCCGCTGGCCGAAACCGGACCGCGCATCATGGCATCGCGTGCGCTCGAGCGTTCTCGCAATGGCTGGATCATGGACATCTACTTGCTGCGGCGAAAAGCAATTGTCGGCCAAAGTCGACGAGACCTACGCATTGGTGAGGGGAGTGCCGATTGACAGCCAAGGCGCTTCGATGAAAGAGCTGGCTGGTAAGCACTGAGCAGTTGCCGCCCCGTTGTTATGACGCCTCGGACGGAACGAGGTTCATAAAGGGTATCAAGTAGTGCTTGCAGCAGGAAATCAGGGTCGCTGCACGCCCTCGATTCGGACCAATACTTGGTTGCTGTGTGGCCAGCACCAGAGCTTGGCGGCCGGCACCCGACAAATCAGGTTGATATTTCAATCATATAGGTGTTCGCAGTTTCATCCTGCCCGGTGCGCCA
>LNFM01002680.1_pt1 | contig 36879 bp, 35 predicted proteins | sample 596031 | NCBI WGS metagenome assembly LNFM01 (sample SAMN04254537, study PRJNA301005) | activated carbon metagenome | isolation source: dual media filters at the Ann Arbor, Michigan drinking water treatment plant | place: USA: Ann Arbor | reverse complement strand
TATCAGACATTTTAATTGTTACTTTTTCATTTACTGGTTCGCTATTTACAGCCCTATCTGCTTTGTTAAACAAACCCATAACAATAGATATCAGTAGCAGCGCGGCTATGATGCCAGCAAATACTTGAAGATTTTTGGGTAATGTAAAAAATCTATCTTTTGCATTACCGAACAATTCTTTAAATTTATTCATTTTAAAACTCCTTCATGTTGACATTGTGTTGTATTACATAACATATAATAGCATATGCTTTCTTATTAGCAAGCGATTTAATGCCTAATATTAAAATTTATTTAATGGTTTGTTTTTGTGATATTTGAGGGGCTAAATGAAGCTTTATGTTCGCTATTTTTTGGGGTGTAAGCGCGCTTAATGTCTCGTTTATGCTTTGTTTTATATCTTCTGTTAATTTTGACATTTTCTGAATAGCATTATTTTTGACTTCACTTTTAATCTGCTCGATAAATTGAATGACGGCAGGGAATTCCAAAGTAGATAGCTTATGTGATTTTTTACTCATCCCTTTTGCCAACTCTTTAATTAAATCGTTTTCTGTAATATCGATCGATAACTCTAAGTCACGGGACTCACGATATTCTTTAATCTTGTCTTTCAATTTATTGGACGGAACATGTAATTCAACATGCGATTTAAATCTACTTAACCCAACGTAAGCGTATCTAAGATCGTCTTCACCACCTGTTACGTAAGTTTTATCAATAGTGAGACCTTGGCTTGGCCATTTGGATAATGCATAGCCATGTTTAATTGCCACAGCATTTGAAGTCTTGTCTTTGTATTGAGATGTGTCAATGGACACAAATTTACCATCTGATGTTTTTAGTTCGAAAATGTAACCAGTAGTCTCAGTATTAGGCCTTATAGATTGGATGACGCTGCGAGTACCATTAGTAATCCCTATTTCTGCATCTTTTTTCGTCAGAATAATATGATCGCCTGGTGCAAAAGGTAAAGAAAATTGACTGTCTTTTTTGTGGTTAATGTCACACAAAACCTTAACATCCTGACCAGTAATTTCTCCTGAACGCTTTAAGCATTCTCTGGCCAGCAAATTAAGTTCCCTGGTATCTGTATTTCTTAAACTTAAAATTAATCTAGAAGCATTTGGATTTAGCAATCGATCGGTATTCCAGTTTTCGATTAAACCCTTCATCATTGACTTGTTGTTAGAACTAAAAAACAGACCATTATGTTCATTTAAAGTATTTAAACCTTCAATGGCGTGTCCTTGTCGGAATTTCTGCACCATTTCACGTTGCCATAATTCTTTTTGGCGAACAATATTCTCTATTCTGCTAACCTTATCAACTGCATTCATTACAGTGGCAAATCCTGGGCCAGCCGCAACAGATGAAAGTTGTCTTTCTTCACCAGTTAAGATGATTTTGCAGTCAAACTTTTTGGAAAGCATCATTAAATCGTACATATTTTCTGAACCAATTAAACCTCCCTCATCGATAATTAAAACGTCTTTAGAAGTTAGTATTAACTTATCATTTTTTATTTCTGTTAAAAGCTGCGCAATATTTTTTCTTAACTCCTTTGGAAGATTAAGGTCATTTCCCAATGTGTCTTTCTGACTATCAGCTTGAGCAACACCAAATACGCGGTAGCCAGAAGATTCAAATGCCAATTTAACTGGCTTCATAGCAAATGTTTTACCAACTCCTGCTGCACCCTCTCCGACTTTCAATGAACCTGCGGAGAAATAATGTTTACATGCTTCTATTTGCTCTTCCGTTAAAGATGGGATTTTGGTGAGTTGATTTTCAATTAATCTCATATCGAGATTATGTTTACCGTTTTTGCATAAAGATTTTGCATATGCTTGCAAGCCCATTTCAATACTTCTAAAACGTTCTGTTGTGAAATAAGGCATTTGGCTGGAGTGATTATTAGGGCGTTCTCCTAGAGGAATAATCACTCCATATTTCTCAAATTTAATTTTCCCAGCTTCAATGCTTGCAATAGCTTCCTCGACAGTTTCTCTTGTCTCACCAAATAACGTCTCAGTAACATGACGAATCAAATCGTTTTTTGTGAAGGCTGCTTCGGTTTCATGAATCTCTTCAATGGCTGAAGCACAAAGCCTAGTAATTTCTTCTTCAGTCATATAATGTGGCTGTGCAACTGATGTTAGCTTTAAACTTTCATTAATACTGCTTTTCTTATTTTTTCCTCCTCGTGCTTCATGATTGCGAGATCCTTCCCATCGCACTCTTGTATTGGATCCTGTGAGTCTTGATAGGTCAGAATGAACATTGAATGACAATATGCTTTCAGCACGTTCTTCTGCTTTAGCCACATTGCGTCCGGACAGAATTCGCATACCGTTTTCCGCGGCATTTGTGAAACCCCTAAACTTTTTAACAAAGGAGAGTAATGCATCTCTGTTGTTACTTGGTTTGAGTTGGACTCCAAATTCTCTTCCGAATTGTCTACTTCTATCATGGGCTCGATCGTACTCTCCAGCAACTGCGTAAAATCCGTATCTGTCAGGTCTGTTTGCTCTCTCGATTCTTCTGTCATTTACTTGCTCCTTTTTGTGAAAAACTACATGTTTAAATAAATTCATTACTTCTTTAACTGAAAAGTTAAATTTCTTAGCTTCTTCAGCCCAAAGGCCATGTGCATCATCAATACGTCTTTTGTCTTGCCGCGTACTCATATGAACTCGTTTCATTCCTCCTAAATCATCTAATTCAATACCTTCTTCCTTTGCAGCCGCTTTCATTGCATTTGATCTTTTCGACCAAAAATCAATTAAGGCATCATTTTCAAGAGCAACTTCCACATGATGTTCTTGAACCTTAATTGGTACCCCAAGCTTTGTTAATTCGTCCGCAATTACAGAGTGGAATATTGAGTTTGCACTCGTTTGCCACAGCATAAAATGACGGGTTTCAAGAGTTCGCCATTTGCCATCCAGGTAAGTTAAATTCATCACTGGGTTATGAATATGAAGATGAGGATCTTGGTCTCTTGATGACCCGTGAGTAAATTGAAAACCAAAAAATGGTGCTTTGACTTGCTCTTTTCCTGCATGACCCAACCGTGTATATCCTGCATTATTTTGCAAATGATTCATTAATGTATCGTTTGCTTTTTGCTGTATTTGCATTAAAAGATTACGGATATCAGGAGGTGCAACTGCCCACAAAGCACTGAAGCTTTTGTGAGGTGCGGGGGCAATATCAAATCCAGCAGTATGTTTTTCACCGTGAACACTAATCAAAGGTTTACCAGTTTTTGGGTGTAATCCAGCACATAAATTCTTCATATGTTGTGGATTAACAACCTCGCCATGATTAATTTTAAACACTTTTAAAAGACCATGAGGGTCATATACTCTTCCAATAGTTTCCTTATCGTCGGTGTAATAGTCGCTAATATCTTGCTGACTTTCACCTAATAAGTAATTGGCAGCATTACTACCTTTACCCATTTTTTTCATTCCAGTCGACATATTTGTTCCCTAAAAATATTAATTATTTATGGTCTATTAGCTTTATTATTTACATTTGAATTGATAATATTAGGTGTATTTTGATCCTCGTTACCTTCCATATTATTTGTTTTATAGATGTTTTTATCTTTATAATCTAGAGGTGCAATTTCTCTTTTTGGTGAGTTATTCAAATTTTCTTTTGGTTGAGATTGGGAAATAGATCCAACTTTATTGAGCATAACTAACAACCTATTTATTACCTCGGTAAGTTCAAATAAATTTTTTTCAGCGTCCAATGTCTTTTTATTATTGATTTCTAATTTCTCGATTATTTTCTGATTAGATTTATTTATTTCTAATGAAACACCAATCGCGATAGCCTTTAATATTTCTAATCTCATTTCCTTTTTATTAAGAGCAGCTTCAACCGCATTTCTTACAAAAACAGATTGTGTGATTGATTCTTTTTCTGCTTCACTCTTAATTTTTTGAATATATTCTTCCGATACTTTTATCGTTATTGGTCTTAATCTATTTTTTTCTTTAATCATATTAGAATCCAATTTATATAATGTTGTGTAATATAACAGATATTGTTATCAAAGCAAATCATTTATTGATTATTTGTTGTATTTTATTTAATACATATAGTGATAGCCAATATTGACGGGGTATTTGAAGGGTTTTTTAGTACACAAATACACTATTCAACTGGATTTGGTATTACTTATTAAAGTCAATTACTGGTTTTATTTGATGTTAGTTTTGTTTGGTTTGGGTATTACCGAAGGTGCGTGACGTGCGTTGATAAAATACGGAAGTATTTTTGAAACATTCCACTTTGCTCTTTAACCATTTTTCCTTTAGTTTTTATGTTTGTTTTTTTGCTAATTAATGTGCTGCATATCCAATTTATTAAATTCATTGGTTTATTCAAATGATAAGTTTTAGTATTAATTTCTGATCTATAGGGTTAAAGTTTTTGGCAGGAAATATCACTGGTGTTCCTAATTTATTTTTTGCTTCCCTATTTAACTTAATTGTTCACCAACCCCCTCTGTTATCCAAATCCATTTCCAGTTTTCAATCACTTTCCAAATTAGTGAATACCAAATTTTGCTTTGAGTTCTCCCCAAAAAATACTTTTAGGCTGGAAATCGGATTTAAATTTGATAATTATGCAATTTTAAAGGCCTAGGACGCATTATTTAAAGTTGGCCTATACACAACCCTAGGTTATCCATAAATTATTCGCCTGAGACTTCAAAAATCATCATGGCATTCAAAAACTAATCAGTCGGTACCCTTCTCTTTTGTAAAATGCAATCCAAGGGGTAATTAAACTAATAAAAAATTTTAAATGAAATGAAATTTATTAAGTTTGTTACATTAAGTTATTTTTACACATTGTAATTAATACACTTAGTAACAAATACAAATAATATATTCTACATATAATTAATACTATATTTATTAATTAAATATATCGGTAATAAACTAACTAAATAACTAATACATTAATTAAATTAATAACTTTGTGTAATAAAAACAGTGATTTTTATATAGTGAAGATCTTATTATTGTTAATAAGTTGGTGAAAATGTTATTTTTACACTAATATATTTAATTAATAAATTAAATATCTTCATATATATTATTTAAATAAGTAAGTAAATTATTTAGTGTGTTTGTTATATATATACTATTTAACTTAATATATTTATAACTTTACATAATAATGTATTATTATATTTATTAATTATTATATAAATAACTTAGTTACTTAGTGTAAATGTTATTGACTTGAAATTTACAGTTGTTATACTTCATAACACTCTAGAAATTAATAAATTATTTCTAATAAATTTATAAAGGATTATGAAATGAAAAATTTAATGAAAAATTTTGAGAAAATCGATTTAACCAATATTCCTCAAAACAAGGTTGACCCAATTTTGGATCCGGCACTGCGAACAGAGAAAGTTGAAGAGAATTTAGCTAATGAGGAGAGCGTAGTTGCTGAAAAAGTTGAGAAGCATACTGAAAATAAAAAAACAAAATCAAAAGCCAAAACTATCGATACAGCGGAAGAAAAAGAAGCTAAGCCATTTTATAACTACAAAATCGGTTTCTCATTTCATGAATACGAAATAATTGATAACGTTGCAAAAAAAATGAGTTTAGAGAAAGGCGTTCGTGTAACACACACACAAGCTGTTAATCAAATGATTGCAGAGCAATTAAGTAAACACGAAAAAACAATGCAGAAAGTTGGCACATAGATTATGGCTGAAAAATACATCATATCAATTCTTTCACACAAAGGTGGTGGAGGTAAGACATTAACCTCACATTTACTAGCGTGGGGATTAGCCTACATGGGTAAACGTGTTGTACATATGTCAACAGACAGTGTTCGCACACTTAAAAGTGATGCTAATAGACCATATCGATGTGTTTCTGGAAAAACTGAAGATGAATTAAAAAAAGTAATTGAAAATTTTAGAAAATTCAAAGATCCTGATAAAAGTGAATTACCAGACATCTACCTTATTATTGATGGGGGAGCCGGTAAGCATGTATTTGATGAATGGTTAGCCGAAATTTCAACTATAGTATTGAGTCCTGTAAAAAATTCATTCGACGACTTTGAAGCAGCTATATTAGATCTTAAAAGGATGCCTAACTGTATAATTTTTAAAAATGAATGGCCATACGAATACTTAGCAATCCCAAAAGCAAATGCAAAATTTGATGCTGCATTTAAACATGTAAGTAACCGTATATTAGATTACGTAATCGTAAGGTCCTTAAATCTTAAATTAATTAACGATGATGAAGAGTTAGGCTCAATAAAATCAGAGATTTTTAGTAAAGGTAAATCTTTTGCTTATAGCGTCACACAATGGATTAAAGATCATCCAAAAACATAAATAAAATAAGTACTAAATTTCGTATTTAGTACTTGTTATCAAATATTATATGTTATACTATATTATACAACACGATTAATTAAGCCTCTTGGCTTTTTTTAATATCAACTAACGTAGTGTTGTATTACACAATTATTTCAAGGAAGACAAAAGATGAATATTGTAGCTATCAGTGGTTTTTTACTTATAGGTGTATCACAAGCGCCAACCATCATTTCTGACATTAAGACAAATTTAGAAGTATCAGAGTTAACTGAGGTTGTAGTAAACATTCAAAAATTAACTGCATACGGGGCATCGTTAGATTCTGTAACTCAAAAGCAATTGATTGGTTTAAAGGTTTTTCCAGAAGATCGTTCTGAGGATGGAACGACTTTAAAAAGTAGATGGGGTGGGGATATTACTGCGACGCCTGCTGCAGTTGGAGGCAGTACCGTCAGTAATGCAATGGATCTCACGTATCTCGATGTCCCACAACGCGAATGTATCAATGTTATTCAGGGAGTGGAATCACGTTTCTACAATATTACTGTAGATGGTGCATTAGTTAAAACAGATGGTGGACAACTGGATTTAACTGCTTTAGATACTGCGTGTAACGCAGCAGATGAAGTGCAAATTGTGTATCAATTTAAAAAATAAATTTAATTGTCCAAAAATATAAGTCGGTGAAAGCCGCATTTTTTGGACAACTTAAAAAATACTCGAGAAAACTATGACTAATAAATTTATGTTTTTACTGATGGGAATTTTTGGTGCCATATTATTATTCTCAGATGTGACCTGCAGCCTGCTTGGTAGCAAAAAAAGTGAAGATAAGGTTAATAAAAATATTCAATCCTCTGTGGCCGCTCCCAAAAAAACAACAGCCCCTGTCAACAGAACACCGATCCAGGCACCCCAAAAGCCCTTGCAATCAACTGGGTTGATTTTTGCAAACCCAAATTTAATGACCAAAAATAATACTGTTGCAACCGAACAAGGTTTGCCAAGCCAAGTAGTTGCAAACACGACAACTTCTGCTTACACGGTTGCAAACATTCCATCCGGTTTAATTATTGCACAGCCAAAGCCAGTGATAGTAGAAAGCCAACCAAATATAGTGCCTATGAATACCGAAGCCATTCAGCCAGCAACTCCTGTGTTGCAATCAGAACCTGAGCAACCAAAAAAAGTAATTTCAGAAACAAAGCCTAGAAGGGTTGCTAAAAAGACAATATCTAAAAGTAAACCAGTTGCTACTTCTAAGAAATCAAATCAAGAGAGCAGGGTAGCTGTTAAAGAAGTTGCAACCAGACAAGATACTGAAGTGATTTCTAAGCCAAGTGATTCATTGAGCAAAGCTAAGAACACATCAGTAGATTTGTTCAAAAAACTCCAAGAATCCATCAAAAATGGCGCGACTGTTCATGCCTGTACCACTGCAGAAACAGCCATGCATTCAAATGGTTGTTAATTAATATTTTTTTAAAAAGGAATAAACGATGAAAAAATCAACCCAGTCAGTTTTTTTAATTAAGAAATTACCAGCAGCCATCATGTTTGCGCTATTTTTAACCAGCACTTCGGTTTCGGCTGCGATTGCAGAGGGTACATCCAACGATCCAAATTCGATTGCAATTGGTCCAGGCTCACAAACGGATGGCCTATTTGATATTGCGATTGGCGATAATGCATTTGTTAGCGGAAATAATGGAACCAGCATTGGAAAAAATGCACGAATTATTTCTTTATTACTTAGTAATACTGATGACAGTATTGCAATCGGTAAAGATGCGTTGGTAAGATCATCAGGCTCAATCGCTATAGGACCTAGAACACAAAATCTAGCTGGACAAGCAGTAGTTATTGGTGATGGAGCTATTGCAGGTATCAATGCGGGTGGTGGCACGGCGATAGGATACTTATCACAATCTTTAGCATCACGTAGTACCGCAATTGGAGCCTTTTCATTTGCGGGTGAGGTTGGATCAGTTGCTATAGGTGATGGCGCAAACGGTACATCTTTTAACAGTATAGCAATAGGAAATGATTCAGATTCAACTGCACAAAATGCGATCGGTATAGGTAATGGAGCAAATGCAGGTGGGATAGGCTCGATTTCTATAGGTGATAGCTCGGATGCTAATGGAAATGGCTCAACGGCAGTTGGAAGAAATGCTTCCGCTCCAGGAGCAGGAGCTTCAGCATACGGTGAAAATTCCATTGCAAGTGGCTCTGAATCTTTAGCAAACGGCAAATTTGCAAGAGCTACCAATAGGGAGTCTGTAGCAATTGGTCCTGGAGCATTATCTTCTGGAGATAGATCAGTAGCTATTGGTGCAAATTCAAATGACGGTGGAGTCGCTAACGTCATCTCAGTTGGCAGCAACACATTAAAACGTAGGATCGTAAACGTATCTGCAGGAACATTATCCACAACATCTTTTGATGCTGTAAATGGCACACAACTAAATACAACTAATACAAACGTAACAATTGCGCAAAATACTGCAAATGAGGCCAAAACAATCGCTCAGGAAGCAGATGTTAAGGCAACAAATGCTGTTGATACTGCGAATATAGCGGATGCTAAGGCAACATCTGCACTGAATATGATCGCCATTGTGGATGCCAAAGCTGATAACGCCATTGTTTTAGCTGAAGGAGCTCAAGATTCAGCTGACTTTGCCATCCAAAGGACCAATCAGATTGAAGACTCATTACGAGTTTTTGGTAGCGATTTAGCCTATGCTGATATCAGTGCACGTCCAAGTGATGGCGTAAGTGAAACAATCGCAGGTGTGAATGTGACCAACGAATTAGGTAATCGTAATGGATTAGAAGTTGGTACAACAGTTACTAGTCTATCAGGTGGGTATAGTGATGGCAGCCAAATCAATCTCACTGATAGCGGAATTGCATTTTTTAATAAAAACAGCGGGTCAGCAGTATCTGTTACCGGTGTAGCGAATGGTGTTAACCAATTTGATGCCGTTAATTTTGGCCAACTAATGGTTGTCGATCAAAAAGCAGAAACTGCTATCAACACTGCAAATTTTGCGGTAACTGAGACTGAAAGAATTGAAGGTACGCTTCGTGGTAATGGTATTGATGGCGCCGTCGCTAATATCGGCGTTCAATATTCTAACGGTTCAAATGAAACGACAGCCAGGGTAGAAGTGGTTAACAGTTTAGGTAACACCCACGGTTTAGTGGTTGGTACAACGCAAACTACATTAAGTGGTGGTGCAAATTCTACTGTATTAACACTTGATGATTCTGGTGCAACATTTTCTGATCAAGCAACCGGTGAACCAGTTAGGGTAAAAGGTGTAGCAGATGCGGTTGATAACAACGATGCGGTGAACTTAGGCCAACTTAATAACGCGTTATCCAATGTAGTGGGTGGAGGTGTGTCCGCAAATGAAGTTAAACGACTAGATTCACGTATTAATGGGCTTGATAGAAAATTAGATCGTGTTGCACGGAAAGCATTTGCAGGCGCTTCATTAGCAATGGCCATGCAGCCTGTTATTGCAGATCCAAATGCAAAAGTTAACTTTAGTCTTGGTACTGGTTTTTATGAGGGTGAGTCAGCATTAGCTGGAACTATTGCAGTAAGAGCAGGTGAATCCATTGTTAGCGCAGGTGTAGGTGTTACCTCAAGAGGTGATTTCGGCTTTAAAGCTGCGGTGAGCTGGGCATGGAATCCAACACGATAAAAAAATAATGCTTAACCAAAAAAAGCTAACTAATCGTTAGCTTTTTTTGTTTTATCAGTAAGAGACTATTGTAAGGAATTTGTATTGTGTTATACTACACAACATCTTTATAGAAAGGCTTTTAAATATGACTGTTTTTAAAATTTTGTGCTTCACAAGTCTGTTTGGGTTGTCAGTTATCGCTAATTCAAATGAAAGACCAAATAACCTGCAACCCATAGAGGAGTATGCAGAAAACAAGCAAACTTCAAACTGGAACAATTCAACTCTAAGTGATTTAAAAGAAATTAATAAAAAAATTCCTTTTTTGATGTGGGAAGAGCAGCGCAAAAAAAACTTAGAAGCATTTAATAACGAAAATCAGTTCCGCAAAGAAAAAACTACATTAATTTGTAAATCAATAAGCGAGCCACTTGGCCAACAAAAATGCTTTGATGCAATCAAAATTGAGAGTACTTCAAAATCTGCTGCAGGCCCAGTAGTTGGGTATTTGGTTGCCTATACAGCAACAAAAGATCCCAAAGCTCAGGAACATTTACTCAAAGAAGCATCCTTGATTGCCGCAAAACGAATGAAGGAAGATGCTTTTCTTGATATTTTAAAAACAATTTGTTCGACAACAAGTTGCGAATAATAAGGCTATCTAAATGTTGAGCGCTTTCTTGGGAAACAATATGACAAACTATAATGTCATTTTAAGTGTACCCCCAAACCCATACTTCACTCCATTAGTTGTTCCCAAACAAGATGTAAATGAAGTCTTGTGGCTGGGAGCCATATTTGATCCTGTTAGAAAGCACTATTACATACCGCACAATCTACCAAATCGAAATCTTTTATTTAAATGGGTTGCCCGTGGACGCAGTCAGAAAAACGCATTAAAGATAAATTTATTGCCCACAACTGTAAAGCCTGCAGCCCTAAGATGGTATCTGGAGACAGATGACTGGAAAGCACTCTCAAGAGAGGTTAGGGCGGCCAAAGGTGACAGATGTGAGTTCTGTGGAGGTGCTGGAAGAGATCAGCCATCACAATGCAGTGAAGTGTACACAATCGATGACCAAAGTAAGATTGTGACCCTTTCAGAGCTGGTTAGCGTATGTAGAGCTTGCTACATCTGTTTACATATCGACCAGGCAGACGGTAGGGGTATTTGGCATGCCCAGGTTAATCATTTAGCCTATGTGAACAATATATCCAGAGAAATGGCCAACCAACAAGCTCAAGATGCCATATTCGAATGGAATATGAGATCTGAGTGTGAGTGGGCTCTTGATTTAGATCATCTAGCTGAATATGGTTTGCAGGACAGAGTTAAAAAAACTGGGTTAATTCTATGAAGTTACTAAAATAAAGCTTGCAAAATGTTCTCAATGGATTTATTATTTTATTAACAACTTTTTATTTAAAGTTACTTATTATGACTAATGTTGAATTAACAGACCAAAATACAATTGATAACGTTAATACTAATTTCAAATTATCTGAAGCCGTACAAAGAAATAATGTAAGTTTGCTAAATGATGAAATTAAAACTGATTTACCAAGTTAAAAAAAATTAAATGACTAATCGTCCTCAACCTCCGTTTCCAGAAGAAGTCTTAAATCACCGACTAATATCTGGGCTTTCAATGGAGGAGGCTGCTCACCTTCTTCATGTGATCCCGCCTTCCTACCGCAGGTGGGAATCGGACACCAAAGAATCTAAACGCACTATGCATCCGGCAATATGGGAGTTATTTAAGTTAAAAACCTCTGAAGACTGGAAAGGATTTTTGATTCCATTAGAGAAGAGGGTGCCAACACCTGAATTAATTAAGTCAACAAGAGAGGGTGCTGGGTTATCGATGGCTGCAGCTGCCAACATATTACACACGGGTAGGGTAACCTTTTTCCAGTGGGAGTCACCCGAGAGTGATGTCAAGAATCATCGAAAAATGAGCATGGGTTTCTGGGAGTTGCTTTTGTTTAAGCTAAATAAACTTTAGGAATCGTTCTATTAATTACTTTATAAATCTCTAAAAAAATAAAATTATTAAAAGTCTAAAAAATACTTGCAATTTGTTCTCAATGGATTTATTATATGTCTACTGTAGTTAGGTATTCAACTTAACTAATTTATAAAGGACTTAATAATGAATCAAAATTTAAGTAAGGTTGAACTTAATAATAAAAATCCTAACATTGGCCTACCAAAGTACGAATCAGATGATGTTTCCGTAGTAAAAAATATAAGCCAACATTTTTCAATTGAATTTGATTATTCATTAAATGGATCATATGGAGAAGGTATTATTCCGGCAGAGATTATAAAAATTGAAATTGAAGATTATCGAAATTCTAAAGCCAGTTGCTCTTCAAGATCGTCCTTGAAACACAATCTAAGCCCTCATTGTATAAATGGAGGATATCTGGTTATTGCCACATTTAAGATAAATAATAAAACAACGGAATTTTTTGCTTGCACAGATAATCTTGAAAATATCCAGAAGGGTGACTTTTCACTTAACTTTGTGGAACTATTATCACATTCATCTGTTTCTACTTTTGTTAAAAAATTGAGTAGATTGCAAATAGCTTGTTTTGGTTTTAACGGGATAGATGAAGAAGTATCTAAAGCAGTTAAAAATCTAGTCTTATTAAAAAATTGAAACTTTTTTTATGTTAATTTAAATTATCAGGAACAAAAATTAAATTAATGAGTTAATAATAAATCACATAATTAAGAAAGCGGCTTAGGCCGCTTTTTTTGTATGTTAGTTAATACATTTTTTATTTAAATCAAATCGATGTGACTTGCGAAATGTTCTCAATGGATTTATAATATACCTTAATAAGTTTTTTTTGAGTTAAATATGAATAGTAATAAGACACCAAAAACACCCAAAAAAGGTGAAATTAATTCTAAAGTGTGGAAAAAATATTATTTAAGAATGGCAGATTATTATTTATCTATTTCGAATGTATTAGAAGAATGCCACCCAACTATAGTTAAAGATTTAACTGAAAAAATCGAATCATTAAAAGCAGCAGTACATCAGATTGATAATAAAACCCACTGCAATATTATTGGAGGTTGGTGGAAATAAGGATTAATTATTTAAATCAAGAAAATTTAACACTTTCTAACTTTTCCATATCATAGGTTAAAAATATTTCCATATTTGCATTTGATACCATCCCTTCAAATGGTGGCGATTGAAGCAATTTTTTTGATCTATCAGAGTTGCTAATCATAGCTTCTTTAATTATTGATTCTGAACGGCTTTCCATTACCTTTAACCACTCATCACAAGTGACTTCCCATGAACCTCTAGACTTCCAAAATGATAGGTTATTAAGACTGTAATCAACAATTTCATTAATCGAGAATAAAATTAGTGTAATCATAGATTTTTTATAAGATAACGCTTCTTTTTCAGAAAATAAGTCTAATTCTTCAAATTCATGTGGTCCAAACTGTTGTTCGTCAATATCGAAACTATTACTTTGATCGATATTTAAACTCATACTCCCATTACAAGCTTTGGAGGCAGCTAAAACATGATGTATGCCGATATTTTCGCCTCGCTCCATACGAGCAATTAAATCACGGCCAACATTCATTTTTGTTGCTAGTTCAGTCTGCGTTAAATTTGCTGCAATTCTTGCGTCCTTAATTGCTTTAGAAAATTCATCAATGTCAGTAATGTTCATCATGATTTAGAATATTTGTATATTTAATTAATGTATTATATATAATACATTAACTTATAATTGATGGTGAAGATAAATGAAGATAATTTTTGCGAGTAGGGTGGCTGCAGAGAATTTAACTGGTGACTGGTCAGATTGGTCTGTTATTTCAATTACTGAGCCTGTAGTTTCAAAATTAAGTCTTGAGCCAGTAAAATTTAAAAACAGCTTCATGTCTGAGCTGCATTTACAATTTAATGACTCTTTTCATGGTGCAATAGTATTTAATCAACCAGAACAAAAATTTGCTACTACTGAGGATGCGCAAAAGATCGTTAAATTCATCGAAGAAAATCAAGAAAGCGATGGGTTTTTTGTCCATTGCAAACAGGGAGTCAGTAGATCTGCAGCTATTGCTAAATATTTAGCGTTGAGATTCAGTGAAAGCTTCAATGATGCATACCAAGATTACAATAAAGAACTATTTGATCTACTCGTACAAGAACATAAAAATCTAAAAGTAATGTAATCAAGTTATTTAAAGAGAAAAGTAGTGGCATTGATAAATTTGGGTTACTAAACAAAAGACCTTTTTCTTTGTTAACCAAAAAATTAAATTAATTTCTTAATATTAAGCGTAACCATTTGACTACTTTTTTAATTTATTTAATCTAAATTCTAAATATTAATAATCATAAAAATTAATAGATTTGAGCTATTAACATTCCTATCTAATTAATTAATCTATTTCTAGCGTGGTTTTAATCGTTTTGGCTCATTATTCACCATTGATTGATGTACTACCCTAGGAATCCAAATTTAAATCATCTAGAGCAGAATTAATATTCATTTTTAATTAATTAGTCATACGGTTACATTTAGATAAAAATTGTAATGTGTAATCAAAGTTCACCCTGCCAGTTTTTAAATGATGGGACGAGTTATTAAGTAATGAAATTAAAATAAGAAAATGATTAATTTTATTATCTTTTAAATTTAGCAATTAAATTAAAATACCACTCCTTTCGAGCCGCCCAACCCTAGTAATACGGACGGACTTGGTCAGTTAGATTTAATCCAACGTACTACAGAAGATCTAGGTATGCTCAAATCCCTAGATATTTGTGAACTTGATAAACCACGCTCATTCATTTCAATTACTTGAAGCTTTTTATAATTGTTAAAATTAATGTATTCATCTCTTGTTACTGCGCCAGCTAGCCTACGGCGCTTAGCAGATCTTTCAGCATCTCTTTCTTTAGCGACATCAGTGCTAATAATTGTACGTAATTGCCTCTGCTCATCGTCAGTAATGTTGAACAAATCAATCAGTTTTGAATTTTTTGGTGTGTAAAGAGGAGCATATTTAACTCCAGTTATAGGGTCTGTCACTTTTTTACCCGCCTCCATCTCTTTAGCTTTGGTATACAAAGTAAACAATTCATCTTTGCGCACAAAATCACCAAAATGGTACTGATTACATAATTCCTGCGCCTCTTTATACATATCAACAGAGTTAGTGGCACCAGATAAAAGAAGGAAATTGAGTAACCAAAAAATTGTGGTCATTCCTTGACCAGCTTTAATGCCACCACGGATTTTTATTAGCTTGCGAATATCCTCCTGTCTATGCCATGCTAACTGGCGACCAGAAAAACGATGAAGTACATTTCTAATTTGATCATTTTTGGTGGCCAAATGGAGGTTGTTTTTACGATCTTTGTATGATTGATCACGTTTTTCTCGAGCAGCAGCGATCGAAATTTGTTGATCAATACTGTAAGGATGATCTGGATCTATTGTATTGACTGAAAATCTATTATTAATTTCAGGTAAAAGCAGTTTGCATAGATGGTCGAAATTGTATTGTAATGGCCCACCATTTGGGCCATAAGTTACATGTTCGACCCTCGTATATATTTCGGATTTTGTATTGATGGTGTCTACTAACCTTAATACTCTGCTGGCATCTTTTGAATTTTGGTCCGCACCTAAATGCAAAAAAGCATTTGTTAAAACATTTTGGAGAGCATTCCACATTGGCAAAACGTATCGTTCAACTGGCTCATCAAACAACCACTTGACCTGTAATCCTCGTCCGCTATTTATGGCTATAGAGGGGAAGGGGATACCAGTTTTATCACACTCAACAAATAAAAGTTCAAGAGCTATTTGTGGCGAAAGATTTACGTTGTAACAATCGATATCCACAAAACATAAAGATAGCCTCGCAAGGTTAACGACTCGCCTGTTAGGTCTATTAAATTCACCTTGTGATATCCAGGTATTTCGGTCTTTTGGTAAAATTTGGATAACTTCAGCCAGTTGTTGTAACTTATAGCTCGTTTGCTTTTTTTTAGGTTGCCCCGGAATTTCTTGGAGAATTGAAAAAAAACCTACTTTGTTATTGTCCAGATAGAGATTTGCCTCTCCACAGGAATCAAATAGCGCTTTATTATTGACAGCCGTATTTACGGTTGATAGACTTGTACTCATGGGTTAGCTCCTTATTAGCTAATTCGGGGCCAGGATGTTTGCTGCATCACTGGCCTTTTTCTATTTTGTTTGCATGAGATTAATATTCTCAATGGACTAATTTATACACTACAGGAAATATAAAACTTTGCTAGGGAGTTTTTCTGTTCTTAATTTTCATTTTTTGAAAAGTTAATTTTCATTTAGTCTAAAAAAATATTAAAACTAAAAACAAAATTATATTTTCACAAATAAAATAGATGTTAATAACTTATTGATTGCAATTGATTATTTTGATATTTAGTAAAAATTGACACTGTCCGTTCAATCCGACCTGTGCCAGAAATCATGTCAGGTTAAATAAAAATTTATATGATAAGTTTAATTAATTGAATACTTGTTGATTGATAAGAAAATACAATCATTTTCTCAAAAAGAATTTTAAAAAAATGCAATTATTTTTAAACTTTCATTAACTTTCAGCCATCCTAAATGCTTCCGCCATACTATCTTGTTCTTTTATAGGTATTTGCAAACCAGTTGCTACACTTCTCCATTGGCTCACCGAATATTTAAAGTGATCAATAATTTCTTTAGCTTCATTTTTGTTTAACCTAAAAAAATGAGCGACTGATAGCGCTAAATCGAGATCCAAAGCATTGTCATATTCACTGATATTCAGTTTTAATCCATCTGAACGAGGCTCCGGGTTCATGTCATACGCTTCCGATAACCGCCAGCCTTTACCCGGAACCAGTATAAACCCATGATTCCTAAGGTGATCGTCGGTATTGGATACCAAAATGTTAAAAACAATTCTGGACCATAATTCTCTTAAATCAGCATTGGTATCCGCGCCATGGTTTATGATGACTTCAGCGATCTCTAGATAACTTACGCCTTCTGCTGCCCCTTCACCATCTTTGTGTCCTGTTAACGTCATTGCTGACGCAAAATGCAACCGCTTACCTGTACTTGTTCTGTCAAAACGTTTGATTAGAAAAGTATTATGTTTATGATTACCAAATATATCAGCCATTGATTCAGGCACTTTTAAACCGACATCTAATGCGATTGTTTGTACTAATAGCTCCCAGGCACCCATATCGCGTTCATCTCGTACACTGGGAAATTTAGCGATCCATAAGCTACCGTCTTGATGTGTCACACTGGCTTTAGGGCGCGCGCCGCCCAGAGAGCCGCCTGGTGCAATCAACATTCTTAGCCAATCTCCAGCAGCATTATCTGAGTTGTCTTCATCATTTTCTAATGAAATACTCGCCTGCTGCAGCTCTCTCAAACTTGTGAAAGGAGGGGCCGCCTGGTCATGTTGATCATCAAGGAAATTACCCTCTCCATTTAACTTAAACCGAAGCCCACCAACTCGAAACTGGTCATGCACACCAATCAGATAGTCCGATTCTCCAAGCTTGAAATTCTTATCAATTAATCCTGCTCTTTGTTGGCGTTCTAATCGTCTACGCATCAACATTTGACCCCAGCGATCTGGGCTAGAGTCTGAAAAAACACCAAATCTTTGCATATCAGCAGATGGGAATTGGCGACCTTGTATAAACGGAAGACGAGGATCTAGGTATAAATCATTGAAAAGTGGATTATCCAATGCCTCTTTAAGAAATTCAAATTCAAAGATTTCTGTTCGTCCCTTGGGTCTTGCACGAAGCCAACCTAATTGAGTAGGGTCAGGCAAACCTTCCCAGTCTGCGTACACCGCAATATCACTCATTTAATCTTTCCTACTGTAGTCCTGGGTTTAATGAGCGATATTAGATCGGATGATTTCTTCATTGAGTCAGTCGCTGTTGTTTTAATTAATTTTTCGCTACTGGTAATAAATCTACCTGTACTAGAATTTCTGACTATTGTTGCCTGATTCAATTTAATACTTTTGTTTGGACTTTGAACGAGCAGTTTTCCTGCTCGCAATTTAACGTAATTTTTTGGCTTGATAAGTTGAGAGTCTTGTAAATCTCTGCCTAATTCATCTTTTTGAGCAACAAGATTCATATCTTTCTCAATTCCCAGCACCTGCATAACCGAAAGATAAGAACCAATCGTCACCCCAGATTCACCTGCTTCTACATTTCGAAGGGTAATGGGAGACATACCTGCTCGGCTGGCCACCATGTCGGCAGTTAGCTTCCGGCGCTTTCTGGCAATAAGTATCCTTTCACCCAGTTTTCTTAGGATCTCATTGGTAGAAGGTAGCAGAGGGGAAGATTTGTTAGCCATAATGTAATTATTCTATACTTTTAATAGTAAAAAACAATAGAATACTTACATTTTAAAGGATCAAGAGAGTTATTGGTCAACTAGATGAGAGTACTTACTACCTAGATCATTTACTGTTTGTGCACTGAAATCCGAAACGGTTTGCAATAGCATCATCAAGCGCATGATGCCTGCGAAGTGAAGGTTTTATTGTCCGAAAAGCCTTTTCAACGCCGTTCGCAAAGCGCAAACCTTTAATATCATTAAAAACCAGCCACTCAGGTTTCTTGTTCAGATTCGTTGGCCAGCCCCAATTATCAAACATGTGTTGTACATATCCAAAGTCATGGTACGGTGAATCACTGTATAGAGTTACTTTGTCATCAAAACTTTCAATCCAGGTCTTTAGCTGTTTCGCAATTATTGGATAAGGCATGCTGACATCACCACCTTCTAAAAGTGGCAACACAGTTTGCACCACAAATTCAGAACAATGTTCGACTTCAAAAATGCTATTTTCCGCGTAAAACTTTTGGCCATCTTCACTTACGCAGCCGATACTGATTAGAACGGCTGGTTCGGGATCCAGAGGCCCTTGCAAGTGTGAAAATTCGGTATCAAAGAAAATCTTAATCATATTGTATTTCCATTAGTTTTTTATTCAAGTCAGGCTGCGCTTTAACGCATCCCAGGCTTACAGATTGTTCAGTTAAAATCAATCTGGAAATACGATTATCTGGCCAATTTTTTCAGGAATAAAATATACTAATAAAGGTAAAATTATAATTTAATAAGACCAAAAGCTGATAATAGATTATTGATTCTAAATAACTATTTTAGTTTTTCAAATAAAAATGACACTGTCCCTTCAATCCTACCTGTCCCAGAAAATCAGACAGTGTCAAAGGATTCACGTAGGAACACTATTTCCCAAATAAGGTGATCAGGAAGATCTAATAAGTCACAAAATTAAATGTAGTAGTATCAAGTAGACACAAATATACCAAAGGCTGCCAATCTATATGTTGGTCATCTAGATCAACTAAAGAAGAAGGGATAATTAAATGGCAAAGAATTTAAATGAGCTCCGTGCTCGTATGAGTCAGGAAGCCCAAACTCGTGCGCAAAATAAGGCAATGCAAATGTTATCTGAAATGACATTAAATGAATTGCGCCAAGCAAATGATCTATACCAGAAGGTTTTAGATGATGCATTGCACGATCAGCAGCCTTCGATTCCTAAAATTGAGAATTGACCTTAGCTTCTACAAGTCTTTGTACTAAGCCAACAAAAGCACTCTCATCAACGAATTCATTTACTGGAGTAAGGGGAAACTATTTAAGCTTGCTAACATAATTCAATTTTATAATTATCATAGATGATAATTTATCAAATATGATAACAAGTAAGTAGATTTTATCTGCAAGGAAAAACCTACAATTACGTGGTTAATCATGAATTATGATTATTACAAAAATTAGGAAAATCTGTTGCTTTCAATCGCATAATTCAACAAATCAGCCTCCGTGGGATTCATTCCCCAGGTTGTTTCCGCTAACCAGTTTACAAAAGCTGACTGGTTGATTTTTCCGGTTATACCGTTTTTCTTATAGGATTTAAGCAGCTGGTCATTGGTAGACAAAAATTCGTCTTCGAATCTCGTTAGCCAATCTTTCTTGGCCTCATCATTTGCTTCATTAAACATCTCAAAGGCGTTTTTCCTTAAATGATTTAAGTAGGATTCTTTGATTTTTGTTTTAACGTCCTTAGTGACAGGCGTACTTGTGCTGGAAAGTTTATTATTCGTTAGCATAGGCTTCAAAGACATTATGCTTTTATCTTTAAGCAGTGTTTTAAAATATGCCGAAGCCGATGTGAGTGGTGAAGCAGTTTTGTTTTTAAGTCGATCTTCAGTCTTTTTGATACATGCCCGAATAACCGTTTCTTCGTTTTCTGTATAGATATCTCTTGCACCTTCAGGAGTAAAACCTAATGAAACTAGTTTTTTAAGGATCTCACCATCTATAAGCGCCCCACTACCTAGGTCTAGATTCGTTTGAGCCTTCTTAGTGACCTTAAACTGTATCTCATCTACCCTACGGCCAAATTTATGCTCTATAAGCTGAATTTCTATATCTGTGAGGCTGTTTATTTCGTTAATTGAGGGTATGAGTATGTCGCGCTTGAAATATTTGTACTGGGATAGATTTTTTGGGGAAGAGTCATTATCATCATCTGGCACGCCAGTAAGTATTGGTCTCCACCATTCCCACCCGGCTCGCATAGTGACATTACTCGGGTTAGTTGTGTACCTGCAGCAAATTTCATATAAACCAAGGCTAGAATTGCTACGTAAAATAGATTGAAATCTGAGGTTGATATAGGTGTATGTATCTGGATTTAATAGACGCTTTTTGATTTTCGGTGCAAACGAAAATTCGAGCATGATTCCCTCTTTTTTTGATGGAATAATTTCCGCCTCAGCAAGCAAACTAGATATTCCCCAGTTCTCCGATCCATCACCGCTGGTTGAATTCCACTCTACTTGAGTAGCATTCATTTTTTTGATGTACAGTTTTAGCGTCTCGTAATCTCTTGAGCCTGGTGCCACATTTGATATTAATTTGCTAAGGGGGATTTTAAAAATTTCACGGTTATCAAAATTCTGTTCAATCGCTGTATGCAGTAGTACATTGAATGTTCTACGTATAAGCATTGTAATTTTTCCCTTAGTGGGACGGATAGCAATTGCTTCAACAGCTTTTTTAAGCTGCCATGTTTCCTGGTTTTTTTCAACAGGAAGGTACACTTGATTTTTTTCTTCATCAGCCATTTAAACTGCATACTAGATTTAAAGGTGAGAGTTGTCAAATAATACATCACCATTGGTTTTAAGGTTTTTTCAGTACTTTTTAGAAATTCGCAAAAAATGACCTATTGAGATAAATAGAAATATCTCTTGAATAACATTGAATATCATTAAAGATCCTGAAAGCCTTACCTAGCAACGGATTCCAGCCATTATGGTGAGATTATTAGTGAATATGGTGAGACTTTACCTGTATTGAGGTGAGTATTTAATTGTTTTAGGTGAGACAAAAAGTGAATAGGGTGTGTGGATTAGTGAAAAAGGTGAGACTTTTAGTGCAATAAAATGAACCTATGCGTTATAAGGTAAAGGTGAGTCTTTTAGTGACGTTATATTTTCTAATTTTATCCAAAACAATCACTTTTTGTCTCACCATAATCAATCCTGCCAGAAATAATTTGAATACAATTGTTTATTATTAATATTGTTTAAGATGTACATGATAAGTATTTTATTTTACAACGTTAAAATTACCTAAGGTGAGTAAAAAAGTGATTAAAGGTGAGTAAATAAGTGCGGTATTTATAATTTTGAGGTGCAGCAATAAAATTAAATTTAATCAATATATTCAATAAGTTAAACTTAAAATTCAGTTTAAATACAAAAAATGGTGAATACTTACTAACTCAATTAATTAATTCTAAGGTGAGATAATTAGTGATACTGGATGCATCTGGAGGTCCGTAAAGGTGAGCAAATAAGTGAATTTAACCTTATCGGAATAAACATCAACACTTATCCTTAAAAAATGATCAATATTTTTATAATATTTATATATTAATCATATAGTTAGGTATATGGTGAGCTTTTTAGTGCATTCCTAAAATCACTTTTAAACGGGATTTCATCCTTAACTGCCATTAGATAATTTTTAGAAATTTAAGATGTTGCTAATCTTAAATATATTAATTTACTTAATAAAAACATATACATATAACAAAGGTGAGCTTTTTAGTGATGACCGTTTTCATAAAGTCATTTGAATGAATTAGGATCAAAGGTGAGTGATTTAGTGAAGATGTTTAGTTAAAGGTGAGTCTTTTAGTGAAAACTTTATATCTATGGTGAGACTTTTACTGCATCTAAATTCTTCTAAATAAATTATTTAATCGTTTATTAGATACATTAAAAACTATTAAAAACTGCTGATAAAAAATAGGTTTTACATTATTTAAAACGATTAAAAAATATTCATAATTTTGATTATTAGTCTTAACTAAGTCTTTTATAAAAACAATTTAACAGTCAGACAAGTATTTTTTGTGGCCGCTATTTGGTTATGCTCAATGCTGCAGCGCCTGGTATTTTCCTGTACAGAGTTGCAATTGAAATACCTAAGTTTTTGGCTACAATTCTTGGATGTTGGCCGGTAGATAATAATTGCTTGGCAGAAATCATTTTTGAGTCATCCATGACTGTTTTCCGTCCACCTACCCTTCCCCTTGCCCTTGCAGCAGCTAGACCTGCCTGAGTACGTTCCGCAATCAGCTCTTTTTCCATTTGTGCAAGAGCAGACATCATATGAAAGAAAAAGCGTCCTGCAGGTGTTGAAGTATCAATTGAATCTGATATGGAGCTGAAATGTATGTTTTTATCTTCTAAGTTACTAACGAAATCGATAAGATTCTTTACAGACCGTCCTAGGCGGTCTAATTTATATACGACAAAGGTATCACCTTGCTTACATTCTTTTAACGCTTCATCTAAACCAGGTCTACTGGATGTTGAACCTGAAATTTTGTCCGTGAACAATTTTTCACATCCAGCTTTTTTAAGATAGTCAATTTGAGAATTTAAATTCTGCTCTTTTGTCGAAACTCGCGCATAACCAATTTTCATAAATACCTCATTCTCAAGTTTATTAAATTAACATGAGTTATAATAATCTGAATTTGAGAATGAGAAAAGAGAAAATTAAACCTAGGTTTTAATTGGTTACAACTTTTTGAAAATTGTGTTCTCAAATACCACCGTTTGTGAGAACGCCAATTCGATGTAATATTGACGTTGCGAATCATAATTAACTTTTGATTTATTGATGATATGGCCGAAAATATTAAGCAGCAGCTAATTAAAGACAATCCAGTTTTCTCTTCTAAAGTTCGGGCAATCGAAAATGATTACCTTAAAGAATTAAAGAGATCAAATTAACGATAAGGTTAGTAAAGTCAACCTTAAGGCTATTCCTTCTTTTTTATGAATTGAAGTATTGGGATTAGGTCACTATTTGTGGGAGCATAGGTCACCGAATTTGTTAGACAATTTTTAATAGGTCACAATATTTGTCGGTATTTCCTGCTAACAACTTCATTTATAAACATTTAATTCATATAAATCATTTTTTTAATATTTAAAATATTGCATTCTTACCAATAATTGTGACCTATTATTAATATTGCAGACTTATTTAGGTAATTTATGATTCTAATGCTAGGTGATGTACATGGTGATTTAAGGCATGTACTCCCAATTGTTAAACAAGTAAAACCTGCTGCAGTCATTTTTTTAGGTGACTTGGAACTTGGCCGTCCCTTTGAAGAAGAGGTTGCAGAGGTAATGCAGCTAACAGAGGTCTATTTCATTCATGGTAATCATGATACAAACACGGTAACGACACATGATTACTTATTCAATTCGAAACTGTCTGATCGCAACCTTCACAATAAAATTGTAGAAATTGATGGCCACAGGGTTGCTGGACTAGGTGGCATTTTTAGACAAACAATTTGGTGGCCTAAAGACGATCCGGAAGTAAAGCCCAAGTATGAGAACTACGACGCTTTCGTGGAAGCTGAGATGCAAGCTTCATTATGGCAGGAATTAAGGCGCCAAAAGAAACAAGGGAACGCTGAAAACTCTGGGGAGCCAGTTATCTTAAACGGTAAGCGACTGTTGCATAAAAGCACCATCTTTTACGATGACTGGATGAATTTATATGGCCAGCAAGCAGATATTCTAGTGACCCATGAGGCTCCATGTTGTCATCCCTATGGTTTTGCAGGGATTACAGAGCTGGCTAAAGGCATGCAGGTAAAGAAAACGTTTCATGGGCACCATCATGATAGATTGGATTACAGTGAGCATAAAGGAAGGCTAGGGTTTGATGCGTACGGAGTAGGGTACAGGGGAATTTCAGATCAAGATGGATTACCCTTTAAAGATGGTGACTATGATCAAAGTAGAGCGAGCAGGAGACCAGATTTGACACTAAATCTTGACTAAAACTTTTGAAAACCTATATAGTCATATTTGAGTAATAAATAATCGATTGCACATGATGGATAAAAACGACAAATTAGAGAAATTCCAAGGTTCTTCAGTCAATCTGAAGAATTCTGCTCGTCCATTAGCTAGTTCAGGTCGTCCATTAAATAGCTCTGTAATGTCGAAAGTAGAGCGCCAAGCTCGATTTAACGCTTCATGTGAAGGTATGTCATCTGAAGAAGCTGCTAAGAAAGCCAGTTTGTTTGGTGACATCAATCCCTCTGAGTTTCGTATTCTTCGTATGGTTGGCTAACCTTGCTAGAGGGATACGACTGGTTTAAACCAGACGACCTCCCTGAACTATTCAACGCTCTCCGTAAATCCTCTAAACCGCTCGTTCTAGTAGGCGGACAATCTCTTACTTTTTGGGTTTCGTATTTTGGGATTCCAGTTCCAGAAACGAGGGATCCATATCTTACCCAAGACGCAGATGTATTTGGGACGCAGCAAGACGCTCATATTGTGGCAGATACACTTGGCGGATGCTTACGAGTACCTGGCCCAAATGACAACACACCCAATGCAGCGACTATTGTTTATGAAACCAGTGATGGTAGAAAGCTGCTTATCGATGTGATGGGTATGCTCATTGGATTAAATAACAGTGAAATCAATGAAACAGCTGTTTCAATCAACCATGATGTTTTTGGCATCATTCATATTCTGCATCCCTTATTGGTGTTAAAAAGCCGGGTGTGCAACCTACACTCGCTTCCACAAAAAAGAACCGGTAATGGCCTCGCTCAAGCCAGATTAGCCGTGCAAGTCTACAAAGAATTCGTTCAAAGCTATGCATTTAGAGAGATGCAATCGGCCAATGCACAAGAAGTGTACTTCATGCAAAGAGCAAGATTAATTGCGAAGTTTTCACAATCAGATCCAGCTGTATTTGTGTTTCGTGAGTTTGGAATTGACCTACTAGACGCCGTACCAATTGATCTGATTACCCATAAAGAATTTCTAGAGAGAGACTGGCCAAAGCAAGTTGAATGGGTTAGCAAGCGTCGTGTATTGCCAAAGCCTCAACCAATTAGAAAGAAATGAGTAAACTATAGAAATAGGAATTAAATGTTTAAATAATTAAAAAAATAAATTAGTAATTATCTATCAATTTATTTAAGTGGCTATTCATCGGCCAAAGATTTTCTACAGACCTTATCAATGAAACTTGTATATCACAATCCTAAGACCAGCGGACATGTATCTCCTTTCGATGACGCGCTTATGCAGGTTGCAAGGCAAGCAAATCCGTTATTGATTATGAGTCCTTATATCGGTTTCTCATCAATTAGCCGTATTATTGATGAAGCCAATGATTGGAAACTGCTATCTGATATAGAAGCGTGGTTAGCGGCAGGTAATCAACGTCACCGCGCTAAATGCTGGCGTTTCATTGAAGACAACATCACCAGAATCCGTCATATACCGAATTTGCACGCTAAAGTTGCGATTGGTAACAATAAGGTCTTTTTAGGCTCGGCCAACTTTACTGAGATTGGTTTGTTAAGTCGTACCGAGCTTTCAGTATTGATTGATGACCCGAAGACTGTCGCAGAATCTGTCGATTGGTTTTCAAGCCTTTGGGTATCAGCCAGTCAACCTGTTATCGAAGAGGGTGACGCGCTTATTGAGGCTATCAATAACGAAAAGCGAATACCTTTTAAGACCAGAATAAAATTAAGCTCATCAGCTAGAGTAGTATCTTCTGTATTAAGCAACACTACACGACCCGCAACAGGCTACGACGTTGCTGCGTCCTTGGCAAAGGCTGAGATTGCTGAGAACTCACGTTATACAAACTTTATTGAAGCCTACAGTAGCGTTTCGGACCGTTTGTATTTGGATGGTCATAGATTTACCTTTGGTCAGCTATTTCAATTGGTAAGCAAGGTATATCCGACAGTAAGCACCCGCGACTTATGGTCCGCAATCACTCGGGAAACACCCCATCACCCCATTGGCGGCTTAATGTTGGATGGCTTTGACCGTTACTCTTTTAAACAAGGCATGTTTCAACCATGGCAGCCCAGCGATATCAATTTACTTTCAAGAATTGATCAATACCTCACTTTAATCATTGATGCCTTGCCATTTCTTGAAAGCAAAAGTTATTTTCCCAATGAAGAAAAAATAACAAAGTTAGGTTTGCCGACGTTTTACTTACAAATTATGCTGCAGCAGCTACTTGATTCAGGCCTAGTTATTGAACATGATGAACCAGGCGACATTGAGAAATATTCGCTTGATCCTGATTTCGATTGGCCAGCGCGGTGGTTGAAGTTTTCGAAAAGTAGAGTGGCTTATGAGGAGAAACTAAAAATATTGGTTACACCTGTAGTTCATGAAAATAAACTTACTGATGTGAACGAATCAAAAGAGAAAAATACCGAATTTGTTAATATGCATAGCATCCCAAAAACAATCAATCAGTACGATCGAGAGCTTAGAGAGGCAATGCTAAATGAGTTACAGAAAGAGGCAAGTCTGCTTAATGTTGACGTAGAAGCTTTAAGACAATCGCATGATTTAATGATATCAGGAAAGCTAAATGAGATACGTAGCAAAGCGGTGTTGAAAAAAGGTATTTATATTGTATCCCACCGTGATTTGATTGATTTGATATCAGTAATGTCAAAAAATAGGATGCCAACAACTTTGATTAAGGAATTTATGCGTTATGCATTTTCCGATTACACTTTTGATAAAAAACCCAACAAATATTGGCTTTCAGATCATTACCTAGCGCTTTACCCGCTATCGTTAAGCGTCTGGAAGCAACTGTTTTAAGCCATCAATCAATTCAAATTGCCATACCTAAACACTGAATATCTGAGTATTTAAAATATATTAAAGTGCAATCTTCCAACTTCCTCGGTCATCTATAATTGAGACAAATTTCTCATTGCCTAACTTATGATCCTGCATTTTTCTTCTCTCCATTAAATAATGGTTATTTTGGGGAGCATCGCAGTGAATGCAGACATTGCAATACGGGAAACCTGGTGCATTGCCTTTAAGGTGTTCAAATTGGCCGATGTAATTTAATCCTAAACCTTTTAATTCATCATTACTAATGATGTCTAAAATACCAAATAAAACGGTAGAGGCATTGGGAACGGTTTTAGCGACCTCGTAATAGACATCAATTGAATAGCCATATACTTGTTTGACGTCCTTTTTGCAGCGCCAGCAAGTATCTTCAACGTAAAGAAACTCATAATCCCAGGGAGTTTTAACCCACTGCACTTTTTTATTTAATAAATTATCTACAAATACATTAACTGGAATACCGAAATCTTCAACAAATGGTATTTCACCAGGAATAAATTTATTTAGTTTAAAAAAAGGGACTGATTTGGATTGCTCTGAATAGTAATTTGCAAATTTAGTATTTAATAAGAACCATGCAGGTCTCACGTTAGATTTCTGATATTTTTCTGTTCTAAATTTTAATGTTTCATAAGTTATGTATGAAAGTTGAACCTCTATAGCAACTTTAGCTTTACCCTTTTCACAATAAACATCTGCAATCCATTGTTCGCCATCATCTGATTGACCTGGAAATTCAGTAGTAACAGTCCAACCGGCATTAGCAGCTGCTTTTGCAATGATGGATTTGAGGAAAATATGCTCTGCGCTTTCGGGCGCTGTCGTACAAACATCACGGGTTTTGTGAGCAAAAAAGAAGTTACCTAATTTACTGGTCTTTGGAATTGCTTCAGCATGACAACAAGGAAGTTTTAATTCTAGATTCTTATATGTTTTTTTTAAAATATCCCAATCAGAATCATTTAATTCAAAAGCATTAATATTTTCAGAAAAACTCAGTGCTCGTAATGGCAAGTGTTTTCCCCTGAGATGTAAAATTTAATCGGACTTATCAACTTATAAGAGGAAAATTGTAATGGACAAATTGTATGGCAGTAGAAGATTTTGATTACTCAAATTAAGAAATTTTGTTTGCAGATCAATTTATATAATAAGCAATAAATAAGCTGCGTAAATGCAGCTTTTTACTAAGATTAACTTTGTTTACCGAATCTTTTTTGAATGATGTTATACATTATTTGGTTTTTTGATTGATCTTTACGTCCAGCAAGTTTTCGTCTTTCAGATTCTTCATCTAATTCTTTATCTACTCTTTTTGGAAGATCTACTTGAATCATTATATCCTGTTTTAAATCACGTTTTTTATTACTATCTTGAATATCAGGCAATTCAAATCCAAGCTCCTCAGCTATCGCTTGCTCTATCAAGCTTTTTAAAGGGACAGTATCTAGATCAAAACCAAACTCACCTTTAGACTGCTTTAAACCGGCTTCTTTAGATACTTCTAATTTCAATTCTAATGGGATTCTGACTCCTGATTTTTTGGTGTCCCTCAATTCTTCCATCGTTAATTTCTTAACTTCAAGGCCGTTAACAGCTAAAAACCCTTTTACAATATTTTCGTTCATGTTTTACCCTTTATTACCTAGACATTGATTTTAAACTTGATACTTGGTTATGTTGTTTCTCTTTTTCAGCAACTGCATAATCCGGCAAAGATACAGATCTAGCACTCTCTAGACGGTTTAGTTTCTGTTTTTCTATCACAATATTTTCATATGTTTCGGATTTAACTTCTTTTAGTTTATCAGCTTCTTTAGTTGCAATAACCAAGGTATCTTTAGCAGAATTAACTTCTTCTTTAGAATAATTTGATCTCAAATCAGCTTTATTAAGCTCGATGTTTTGATTTTGATATGAATCAAATATGCGTAAATATGAAGCCAAACCTTGAGATTCCATATTTTGATTAGGCTTAATTTCACTCACTTCAAACTCTTTTTTACTGAAATCAATCATCAAACCGCGCTCCTCGAGCTGTCTGTCTAATTGTGCCACTTTAAGCGCTAATGCGTTCGCTTGCTCAGAATATTCAACTGATTTTGCCAAAAAGTGTTGATTATTCGGCTGATACATTTTGGCTATTCTAGCATTCTGGCCAGCGCGATAATCCGCATTTTCCAAGTTAGCCTGCAACTGAATACGTTCACGTATCAATGGATCATTATGCTCCTCAGATACCGTTTGTAAGTCGTTAATGCGTCTTACTAATGCACGATCAGCATCTAATGCTGCCTGAGCTGCATTGGCATAACCATAACCTGGGTCTTTGAATTTTCGCACTTCAGATGCAGGATCGAATAGTTTTGAATTATTTGGATCACGATAAAAATCAGATATTTGACTTGCAGCACGTAAAGCAGGAGCTTCAAGTGTACTAAGCTTTTGCCTCTCTTCGTTTGCTTGAATTAAGTTTTGACGATGCAAGTCTTCTTTTTTACTGTAATCATCAGCAAGAAACTTTAAGTCGTTTTGAATTCTCTTGTAAGCTTCTTCAGCTTGGAATTTTTCTGTTTCAAGTCTCTCAATAACTATCAATTGATCTTCAATATACTGATCAATTGCAACTTCACGACCAAGGCTTTCAACAGTGTCACCCATAACGTGCAAATTTTTGCCTGTGTTATTTAGTGCTGTATAAATGATTCTTCGCTGCTCGTCTAAATACAGCTGATTTTGCTCTTTTTCAGAATCAATGAATTCGATATCCGGATTTTTAAAATCGGAAATCTGCAACATCATCCACTCATTTGCGTACCGATCTTTATTATCATAAAAATGCTTTTCAGCTTGCTCTTTATTTTTAAGATATTCCTCAGCAAATAAACGATCTGTTGAGTTCGAGATGATGTTTGTCATTAATGTAAACTCCTTGAAGGGGGATTAAAATTTAATAAAGTCGGCAGTTCACTTTCACCACAATCAATATGCGCTTTAATCAACATTGATCGTATATTGAATAGGTGTCCCATATAATCTGCATGGGCCAATGGAATATCATGGTTAATAGTTTTTAGAGTTACTTTTAAAGGTTTTTCAGGTTCGTATATACAAGTATTTAGTCTGTTTTTAAAAACGTATTCACGAAGTTTATTAGACTCAATTTCAATTGTTTTTAAGTAAAAACTGATGTCAAAATCACCAGGGGGAGAAGTTACCCACTCTCTATTTTTCCCACCAAAATTGTGATTTAACATAAAAACTTTCATAAATATTATGTTGTACACTATAACATTTATAAATTGTCAATACAATAGTTCATAGATGTTTTATCTACTAATTCTTTTTATTAATTTAGAAAAGGTAAGGTTATTAATGACATTAATCCACTCGAAAAAGGCACTAAAATCATAATGCTTAATCCTTTCTCTTGGAGTGGAGGAACGATTAACAACTGCTTAATGATATAAGTTGAAAATGCAATTGAAAAACACGAAATAGTTTGTGCGTAATTCTCACCTGTTGAGCAAACATAAAATATCGTATATAGGCAAATTATAGCTAATGATATGGTGGCCAAATCACGGGATTGATCTCTTTTCTGCGAAAAAGAACATGTTATTGAAGCAACTATCGCTGCAATAAAGGGGGCCATTGCAATTGACTGAGCTCTGGTTATATTGATATCAAAATTTCCAACCAAGTAGGTTATAAGTAATGCTCCTGCTGGCCACAAAAAAATAGTAGCACCACCAGTGAACAAAATCCCTAAGTTAACTTTTCTAAAAAGCATTGAAACCAACATTACAATTGCAAACAGAATGCCCGTAAATTTTGCGATCGTATCAGGCAGTACATATGAGTAATAACCATATCCAGAGAAGGCTAACAATATAATAATAATAATTTTTAATATGAAAAAGCTATCATTACCTCTGTTTCCATTATTTGATGAATTTTTATGATTATTACTATTTTTATTTTGTTGCTCTAGCTCATCGTTCTTATCTGAGTCTTGTTTCCTGTTTTTAACTTCATCTTTAATGCTCTCATCTTTATTGTGAAATTTATCATTATTAATTTCATCTTGATTGTTTGTATTATTGTCATCTGTGGCCATATATATAATCCAAAACTACTTAAATATTGAAAGTTAAAAAATTAAACTAATAACCACTGCAGACAAAGGAACATAAATCATGGCCAACATACCCTTTTCCTGAAGCGGTGGCACAATCATTTGCTGCTTCATTACCAATGCACCAATCGCTGTGGAAAAACATGCCAACACTAACCCTGTTGAATCATTTAGCGAACCAACATAAATCATGGTGTACAAGCATATTGCCGAAATTGATATTGTTGCGATATCTCTAGCTTGATCTCTACGTTCTGCTCTTGAGCAAATAAACATAACAACTAATGCTGCAGTAAGAGGTGCAACACCAATAGCCTGAACTCTCGATATACTAAAGTTGAATACAGTCGATAGGTATTCAGCAATTAAGACTCCTGCAGGCCAAGATACAAGAGTCAGACCGCCTTTTAACAGTGAATTTAGGGCAGCCTGGCTAAACATCATTGTCAACAACATTGCTCCTGCCATAAAAAACCCAATAAATTTTGCCAAGGTTCCTGGTAACACGAGTGAATAATAACTGTAGCCAAAATAAGCTAAAGCACAAATTACCAATAATCGAAGAAAAGTAGTTATTCCATTCATGATTTTTTATCTTCCTTGTTGAGGAAAGGATGCGTCATCCGAACCTACGTCACTAAAAATTGCGAGCAATTCTGGACTAAAATCCATGGGCTTGATGGTTGAAAAATCTATTTCTAGGTCTGAAGTTTCTTCACGTTTAGGCAATAAAAAATTATCAAATACACTAGAATTAAAGCCGTTTAGCTCTGATTTGGAATCGGAAAATGATTTATCATCATTATTAAAATCAACCACCCTACCCTCTGCAGGCTGATCATTTAAAAATTCTTCTTCATTTTTTTCATGTAAATCTAATGCAATCTTTAAATTGCCCATAAGAAACTTATTGTTTGAAAGAAAAGCGAGATTTTTCTCTTCCATTAAATTTTTATCTAAAAATGGTTGAACCAGCTTAACTAGGTATTTATCTATGTTCACAATGATTTCAACGCCTGTACCAGGTATGACTTCTAAACCTGTAAAGTCAGACATATTAATCACATCATGTTTATCATCTTTAATGATCCTTTTGTTGCCAGACCCAGCTAATACAGGCGCCTCAACTCTAACTTGAGTATTTGTACCGAAGCTTTTGGCAATTTCAGATGCCGTACCATTTGCAGTTTTTAAGTAAATTTTCGTTTGTTGAACCGAATTAGCTGCTTGTCCTGCATCCCTTCCTAAAAGCGCGGTAGTTTGAGACTCGTCTTGCGTTGCTTTGACTACGCGAATGCCACGGGACCTGCCAAATTCTTCAATATTAGCTATCGTTTTAACAATGTCACCACCTAGTTGAATTATTTCGTCGGAAATAATAGAAAGAGCGTTTTCGTCATCTGGACCGATATTTGGCATATCTGATCCGCATATATAGGACGCCATAACTGAGTACATCACACCAAAAACTTGTTGAGATTGTTTTTCGTAATTTTTATTGTTATTAAAAATTATTTTTCTAACATCTTGATGTGAAGTTTTCGCTAGCCACTTTTTAATACTAAATAGGTTACTTTTTTCTTTATTAATGGTCCCGTCTTCATTGTCATATAGAGTTAAAGAAACTGCATAAGCTGGTATCCAACCTATCGCAGTGGTCAAACTTGAAATGACATTTTGTATTTGATCACCATTACTTTTGGGTATTGATGACCTTAATTTTGGGTCTCCGATTCTTGCTTTTTCTACTATTCGATTGTTCATAATGTCATCTGAAATAGTGTCCCAAGACCAATTATCGGGTTGCATCATCATTAGGTAGTTAAAATAACCACCTATAATATCTGTAACAATATCAATAAAATATTTCGAACTACCAGACATATTGTTTTTATCGACTCCAGAGGATGCAAGTATCGATGCAATGGCCATTGCTTCCGGTGGATTAGTAATATCTGCAGATATATCCCAACCACTAAATCGACTATCCCATGGACCCATCATTACGGTGTCTTTTGCGTCATAAACCCATGTTGTAAAGTCACCTTTTGAATCATGGATAACAACTTTCTCGTTGCTGTTGGCCAATGTTTGATAAATAATAGAATTAATCAATACTGTTTTTCCTGCGCCAGGTAATCCATTAATTCTAATATGGCTCACCATTCTCATCCTTGAAAACTCGACACCACCGATTTCCCATCCCTTAACGGATCCATTTTTTTGAACCTTTGACATGAGTTTTTTTTCATTGGCTTGAAGAATTAATTTTCCTTTTAATGGATCATCAATATATTCCGTGCCACCATAAATCCACTCAGCTTTCTGCCATCCAATTAGAGTGAATCCGCCTAAACCGGCTACCGTAATGGCTAGCAGGGTGAATTTTTCAGTCAACCCAAAGCTACCCGCTAGGATATTTTGGAATGTAATGGCATCCATGAATGGTGCGACGAATGCTGCAGCACCCGCTGCTGCCATCAATCCGCCAGCAATGGCTTCCTCAAAATAAATCTTGTCTTCACCCCAAAGTTTTTTCATGTTAGCTAACCTTTACGCTTAGGCGCTGTTTGTTAGCTTCCAATTGGTCCAATGCATAAACAATTAAACCCAGGATGGCAGGACTTGTTGCGCCACCATCGATTACAGATGCGATGCGGTCCTTAATGTCCCAAGGCACAGGTAAGAGTAGTCCACTTGAGTTTGAGCGACTAAGCCGACCGAGAACGCTAACCTTACCCGCCTGTGAGTCGGCCAAAGTGTATTTAACGTTGATATGTGTAATTGATGGCATGGTTAACCTTTCATTTCGTTATTAATTTGTTGTCTGGTGGTTGATTGCAGATAGGGTTGTTGTTGAACATCTACTTCATCTGGTACACCAACTACGTGTGGTTTTTTTTCTGGTTCGCCGGATTTTTCCAGTTTTCCAGTTTCGCGCATATTGATACGAACATTTTCAAATCCATTTTCACGCGCATCAGCCATACCATCCTCAATATCTCTCTCAATTAATGTGATCAAATTTCTAATACCATAGTCACTATTTTTTTCATGACGGGTAATTAGTTGTTCCAATAATTGATTTGATAATCCAACTAAGTTAACTTTGTTTTCTGCCGATAGTTTGAATAAAAACTTACCGATAATTTGCACCAAATCTTCTCTTGATAATGGTTTGAATGGTGCAATTATGCTCATTCTTGCAAGCTGTTCTGGTTTAAAAAAGCTTTGCAATTTATCTTTTATTGCTCGAGATTGATCGTCAACATCAGTAATTTCTTGAACAATTTTTCCGATTTCTTTTTGCTCCGCATTAGAAGTCATCACAATCACACAATTTGTAGCATCAATAATTTCGCCACTTGAAGCATCGGTCATCTTGCCTTCATCTAATAAAGTCATAATTGCGTCAAAAATTGATTTGTGACATTTTTCAATTTCATCTAATAAAATCACGCAGGAGCGCAGTTTTTTCACGTCTTGCGTCAACTTTCCGCCTTTTTCGGAGCCAATATATCCAGGAGGTGGGCCAAACAATTGATTAATATCTGATTCAGCTTTCATTTGATTCATGAAATGCTCAGACATGCGGCCTTCAAAGCACACTTTTGCTATCGCTTTAGCTAGTTCAGTTTTGCCTGCACCTGATGAGCCTACAAACAAAAATACACCAAGAGGTTTTTTCCTTACATCTCTGCGAGCCATCCTTGCAATATGCTCAACACAATCTGTAACGATATGATCCTGACCTATTACTTGTTTTTTTATTAATGGGATATCTCGCTCTGGCTTGATGTCTAGTACAACCGGTTTTGAATTCCCTGAAAGGAAATCATTCATTGCGGATTTGTCGTCCACCAAATCAAAAATATTATTCATAATCTTTCCTTTATTAATTAAATCAAATAACAAAAACAATCCGTAAGCTGCGGTTACCCAAGATATAAAGAAGAAAACAGAAAATAGAATACTGTTACCTCCAATCACATCACCTAACTTTCCCATGGCGTTATATGAGCAGTAAAAAATACCTACTGAACAAAAAAGAAGGACAGATAAAGTAATCCATGCTTTTTGATTAAATTTTTTCAGTAAATTAATGTGTTTTTTAAACCCATAATTTTTATGCTCTTGTTTAACTAAATAAGCCAACGGTAAACATAAAAATAGGAATGGCAGAAAAGCAGCTATCAAACTCCACATTAAAATTTGCGGTAAGTAGGGTAGTAAGGATTGCAGAATCTGGGCAAACACCCCTAACAACTGCACCATCACCCCTATAATCATCCCAAGCATGATTTATCTCGCTACAGAATTATTAGGTTGATTTACAGGTGCGATTTGTACAGTCTGTGGTGTTTGAGCAATTGGCGATGGTTGCATGGGTTGATTTGCACTAATTAAGCTAGGGGTAAAATCCACCATTGAGCTATTGCTTTGGCCTTTAATTTGCAAGCTCATTTCCACAGGATCGTAAATTGAATAATCCTGAGCAACTTTGGTATCAATTTTATAAATACCGCGAACCAACACTACTGAGCGACTAATTGTGCTCGCTGAATGTCCTGATACTGCGGACGTGGTTGACGATTGCACTTGTTCACTAATTTGACTGTCATTCAAATAAATAGCGACGGTATGCCTGCTTTTATCTGATTTAGTTCTTGATGAAAAAGTATAAGTGCCATCAGTTTCTACTTTGATGTAAGAAACATAAACCGCTGTTAGTTGTTTACCTCTACCTGAGAAGCCGTTTTCATGTTCAGAGCTGGCATTGAAAGTGAATTTAGGTAATTGGTCATGCAGAAATTCAGATTCTTCAAATTGACCTCGAATACGCAAGCTACGATCTAAAAGATTAGGCTCTAATACAGTTTCATAAGGAGCGATGGGGCGAATTCCCTTTTGATTAGTATCAAGAGAACCTACACCCGCTAATTGAGGAATTGCACCTCCACCTGCTACAACACCTTGAAGCGTTGTTGGCTTGTTAAGTAATTGTTCTTGATACCTTCCAACTTGACCAACGCCACTAAATTGCGTTACACCATCTTCACTCTTAACCCCATCTAATGATTTAGCAGCAGAATCTACCTGGTAGTTATGTAATTGATCATTTTGAATTTCTGCAGATTGTTCAATTTGTTGATTTGAATTTTTTGTTGAAGATGTCGAAGTATTTTTGTCTGATATATCAGACATTTTAATTGTTACTTTTTCATTTACTGGTTCGCTATTTACAGCCCTATCTGCTTTGTTAAACAAACCCATAACAATAGATATCAG
>LNFM01002678.1_pt1 | contig 36881 bp, 29 predicted proteins | sample 596031 | NCBI WGS metagenome assembly LNFM01 (sample SAMN04254537, study PRJNA301005) | activated carbon metagenome | isolation source: dual media filters at the Ann Arbor, Michigan drinking water treatment plant | place: USA: Ann Arbor | reverse complement strand
CAAGCCTCCGGCGTCACCGCGCTGCTGCTGCGGGTAGCGGCGGAGCCGCGGCCTTCGACGGCGGAGACGCGGTGGATCGTGCGCGCGGCGCATTCGCCACCTTCCTCACCTTCAATGCCTGCGGCGCCTTGGAGCGCCTGGGGTGCGCCTGTCTTCGACGCGCAACTGGTTCGCAACCGTCATGGCCCGGTCGGCCGCTGGATCATGGAATGGAAATGCGATGAGTGCCTCTTCCTCGAACCGTCGGCGTATCCTCAGCATCTGGCTGCCACGCCTGCCCATCGACCGCATCAAGCGCAAGCTTTCGGCCAGCAACGTCGCGCAAGCTGATATCTCTCACACGCGCGGTCGGCTCCCTCTCCCGCTTGCGGGGGAGGGCTGGGGTGGGGGTCTCGCTGCGAGTCCCGCTTTAGAGGTGAAGTACCCCTCCGTCGTCGTCGCCAAGCAAAGCAATGCGCTGCTTATCCATTCCCTCGACGATCTGGCCGTGCGCGCCGGCCTCTCGATCGGGCTGCCGCTCGCCAATGCCCGCGCCATCTGTCCTGAATTGACGGTGTTCGATGCCGACGAGGTCGCCGACCGAAAGACGCTCGACGACATCGCCGACTGGTGCGACCGCTTCACGCCGCTGGTGGCGCTAGATCCGCCGTACGGCCTGTATCTCGACATCACCGGCTGTGCTCACCTGTTTGGCGGCGAACGCGCGCTGCTGCAGATCGTGAGCGGCGCGCTCGATCGCCGCGGCTTTACCGTCAGCGCCGCGGTCGCCTCGACCTCGGTTTGCGCCCGCACGCTGACGCGGCAGGCGTCGGGAAAAATCATTGCCGAGGGCGAGGAAACCCTGGCCGTCAGTCCGCTGCCGATCTCCGCGCTCGGCGCCGGCGATGCCATCACCGGCGGCCTGCGCCGCGCCGGCTTGAAGACCATCGGCGACGTCGCCTCGCGCGCGCCCCACGAAATCACGGCGCGCTTCGGCTCAGGCTTCACCAGTTTGCTGGCGCAGGCGCTGGGGCAGGGCGATGCGCCGATCAGCCCCCGGAAGCCGCTACCGGATTACATCGTCGAAAAGCGCTTTCCCGAACCGGTCGCCACCGAAAACGTGATCGCGATGAATTTGTCCGCGCTCGCCGCCATGCTGGTGACGGCGATGGACAAGCAAGGCAAGGGCGCGCGGCGGCTGGAAGCGAGCTTCTTCCGCACCGACGGCGCGGTGCGCACGATCGCGGTCGACACCGGGCGTCCGGTCACGAAGGCGGAGGTGGTCGACCGTCTGTTTCGTGAACGGCTCGATGCGCTCAACGATCCCCTGGATCCCGGCTTCGGCTTCGATCTGATTAGGCTTTCTGCCAGCCGCACCGAAATCGTGGTGCAGCAGCAGCGCGACCTCGACGCCCATGTCCATGACAATGACGAACTGTCCGCGCTGATCGACCGCATCGCCGCGCGCATTGGGGGCAAGCGCGTGGTCGTGCATCTGCCGCAGGATACCCACATTCCCGAGCGCGCCGTGATGGCGATGCCCGCGCAGCATCATCTGGCGGCCGCAGCGCAGGCCGCCTGGCCGGAGCGCATCGAAAGCGAGCCGCCGCTGCGGCCGTTGCGGCTGTTCGACCGGCCGGAGCCGATAAAAGTGCCGTTCGCAACCGTGCCCGACGGCCCGCCGCATCAGTTCACCTGGCGCCGCGTGACGCACACGGTAGCGCGGGTGGAAGGGCCCGAACGCATCGCCATGGAATGGTGGAAGCAAAACGGCGATGGCCCGACGCGGGATTATTTCCGCATCGAGGACGAGGCGGGACTTCGCTTCTGGATCTTTCGTGACGGCCTCTATGAAAGCGAATCGGCCGACGAAGAAGGCGAACCGGCGTCACCCGGATGGTTCGTGCATGGGTTGTTCGCATGAACGCCCCGGTGAATGTTACTGGCTATGCCGAGATCGGCATCACCACCAATTTCTCGTTCCTGCGTGGCGGCTCCGATCCGCGCGCCTATGTGCATCAGGCCAGCGAACTCGGCATTGCCGCGATCGGGATCGCCGACCGCAACACGCTGGCCGGCGTGGTGCGCGCTTACAAGGAACTCGACAACCCCGAGGTCCGCTACAGACCAAAGCTTCTGATCGGCGCACGCATCGTCTTCGTGGATGGCACGCCCGACATCCTGGTCTATCCGCGCGACCGTGCCGCTTACGGCCGGCTCTGCCAATTGCTGACCCGCGGCAAGCGTGGCGACGACATCATGAGGATCGAAAAGGGTGAGTGCCATCTGAGGTTCGATGACCTCATGGAATTCGCCGAAGGCCAGCTTCTGGTGCTGGCGCTGCCGCACCGCTTCGATGCGGTGAGCGCGCAGAAAATCCTGCAGCGCCTGAAGCACGCCAGCGCCGATGGCGTCTGGCTCGCCGCAAGCCTGCTCTACCGCGGCGACGACAAGCGCCGGCTCGCAGGACTGCATCGTCTGGCACTCGCTGCCAAAGTGCCGCTGCTTGCGACCAACGAGGTGCTGTACCACCATCCTGCCCGCCGCCCGCTGCAGGACGTGCTGACGTGCATCCGCGAAAAAACCACCATCGACGCCATCGGCCGGCGGCTCGAAGCCAATGCCGAGCGTTACCTGAAACCGGGGCGCGAAATGGCGCGGCTGTTTCGCGATATTCCGGACGCAATTTCGGAAACCATGCGCTTTGCCCGGCGCATTTCGTTTTCGCTCGATCAGCTCAAATATCAATATCCCGACGAACCGGTGCCGCCGGGCAAGACCGCGCAGCAGCATCTGGAGGACCTGACCTGGGCCGGCGTCGACCAATATTTCGGCGGCGAGATTTCGGACACGCTGCGCGCTACCCTACGCAAGGAGCTCGCGCTGATCGCCGAGCTCAAATACGCGCATTATTTCCTGACCGTGCACGACATCGTCCATTATGCGCGCAGCCAGAACATCCTCTGCCAGGGCAGGGGGTCAGCGGCGAACTCCGCCGTCTGCTACGTGCTCGGCATCACCTCGGTCGATCCGACCAAGGTCGATCTGTTGTTCGAGCGCTTCATCTCCAAGGAACGGCTGGAGCCGCCCGACATCGACGTCGATTTCGAACATTCGCGGCGCGAGGAGGTGATGCAATATGTCTACCGCCGCTACGGCCGCCACCGCGCCGCGATCATCGCCACCGTCATTCACTACCGGCCGCGCAGCGCGATCCGCGATGTCGGCAAGGCGCTGGGGCTGACTGAGGATGTCACCGCGGCGCTGGCGGACACCGTATGGGGAAGCTGGGGCAAGGGCCTCAACGAAATGCAGGTCCGCCAGGCTGGCCTCGACCCTGCCAATGCGATGGTCGAACTCGCGGTCGCGCTCGCCACCGAACTGATCGAGTTTCCCCGCCATCTGTCGCAGCATGTCGGCGGCTACGTGCTGACGCAGGACCGGCTCGACACCTATGTGCCGATCGGCAACGCCGCGATGGACGACCGCACCTTCATCGAATGGGACAAGGACGACGTCGACGCCCTCAGCATGATGAAGGTCGACGTGCTGGCGCTGGGCATGCTGACCTGCATCCGAAAATGTTTCGATCTCATCGACGCACATAAAGGTCAGCGCTGGGAGCTCGCCACCGTCGAGCAGGATGACAAGAACGTGTACGACATGCTCTGCCGCGGGGAGTCGCTCGGCGTGTTCCAGGTCGAGAGCCGCGCGCAGATGAACATGCTGCCGCGCCTGAAGCCGCGCACCTTCTACGATCTCGTCATCGAAGTGGCGATCGTGCGCCCGGGACCGATCCAGGGCGACATGGTGCATCCGTATCTCAGGCGGCGCAACGGCATCGAGAAGGAAAACTATCCGTCGCCGTCATCAGAGCACGGGCCGCCGGATGAACTGTACAAGGTGCTGCACAAGACGCTCGGCGTACCGCTGTTCCAGGAACAGGCGATGCGGATCGCGATCGAGGCGGCGAGGTTCTCGCCGGAGGAAGCCAATGGCCTGCGCCGCGCGATGGCGACGTTTCGCAACGTCGGCACCATCGGCAAGTTCGAAGACAAGATGATCGGCAACATGATCGCGCGCGGCTATGCGCCGGAGTTTGCCAGAAACTGTTTCGAGCAGATCAAGGGATTTGGCTCCTACGGTTTTCCGGAAAGCCATGCCGCGAGTTTTGCCCAACTCGTCTATATCTCGTCATGGCTGAAGCATTACCATCCCGACGCCTTCTGCTGCGGACTGCTCAACTCGCAGCCGATGGGCTTCTACGCCCCCGCCCAGATCGTCGGCGACGCCCGCACAAACGGCGTTGAGGTGCGCGAAGTCGATGTATCCTGGAGTTTTGCGCAGAACACGCTGGAGGAGGGGAGCGGGAAATATTGCGCGGTACGTTTGGGTTTTCGCCAGATCGACGGGTTTAGCTGGATCGATGAGGATGAGGAGCGGTTGAAGAGAAGCCAGGCGGCGTTCCGCAATCTCTCTCCGTCATTCCGGGGCGATGCGTCAGCATCGAACCCGGAATCCATTTGGCCGCATTCTCGTGGAGAGATGGATTCCGGGTTCACGCTTCGCGTGCCCCGGAATGACAATGTGGAGAAAGCGGAAGACTGGGCCGACCGCATCGTCGCCGCCCGTAAACGCCGGCCCTTCACCTCGCTGGAAGAATTCGCCCGCGACACGGGCTTGCCGAAACGCGCGCTGATCCTGCTTGCCGATGCCGACGCGTTCCGCTCCATCGGGCTCGATCGCCGTGCCGCCCTTTGGGCAGTGCGGCGGCTGCCCGACGACGTGCCGCTGCCGCTGTTCGAGGCGGCAACCGCGCGCGAGCAGCCCGACGAGAACGCAAGGCCGCTGCCGCTGATGCCGCTGCCGGAGCAGGTGGTCGCCGATTACCAGACCGTCCGGCTGTCGCTAAAAGGCCACCCGATGGAATTTTTGCGCGCGATGTTTGCAGGGGAGAAGGTCGTCGCCTGCCACGAAGTCAACCGTCGCAACGACAAGCGCCGCGTCCGTTGCGCCGGCGTGGTGCTGGTGCGGCAGCGGCCGGGCAGCGCCAAGGGCGTCGTCTTCATGACGCTGGAGGATGAAACCGGCATCGCCAATATCGTGGTATGGCCGAAGGTGATGGAGCAGTACCGCAAGGAAGTGATGGGCGCCCGGCTCATTCTGGTGGAGGGCTATATCCAGAGCAGTCCGGAGGGGGTGACGCATCTGGTGGCGCAGCGAATGTTCGACCGCTCCCACGATCTGATCGCCCTCGCCAACGATTCACTCAGTCGCAAATATCCGCTGCCGGCGGGCGCCGCGCTGATCGAGCCGCTCAACGACGACCGCCGCGAACACCCTGACAACCCCGCCCAGAAAATCCGACATCCGCGCGACGTCCGCATCCTGCCGCCGTCACGGGATTTTCACTGACGCGGCTACCAGTAGATCAATCCTCTTTGTCTCGTCGCAAATCCGCTTTTGGCGAATATGGCTGCGATCCTCTGCTTTTCGGCGCAATGGGCAGCCAGGGTTTCGTACAGCCTCGCCTCCATGAACGGCGCGTACTCCTTGCTGGCGGAGGCTGCATCGGCGGTCGCCGAGATCAGCGCACTGATTTGGCGAATCAGCAGATCGTCTGTCGATGGCTGCATAACCTTCTCCTTCGATCGCGGTCCCGGCCAGCAGATTCCCGATTTCGGTTCACCGCAAGCCGGCAGGTCACAAGAGCCGTCATTCCGGGTGCGACACATTGCTCGCTCGCCATCAAGCTCTAGTGATAGGCGAACCTGCGCATCTCCCGCAGCCGGGCCAGGCAATATGCCCGGTACAGTATGCCGATGAGGTTCCACATGATCGACTCCATTGTCTGATCACAACGCAGCACTGCTACTATGATGTCGTTTCCGGATTTCTTCGTCGCTCAAGGAAATGGCTTCGCGGAGACGCGAAAGATTTCGTCGCGCATGGCGACGAAACGCTTCACGGGCTCGCGATCTTGTCCGAACGGAAATAGACGTCGGCCTTCATGCCGATCGTGAGCTCTCCGGCGCCCGTCAATCCGACCGTGACCCGGACGACATCCAGTTCGGCCTGGTTGCGCGATCCCGGCGGCTCGAGGCGGCCGGGCTCGACCAAGGGCGCGATCGACTGGACGCTTCCCTCGAATTCGCGATCGGGAAACGCCGCCGCGCGCACCGTCACCGCTTGCCCTGATCTGACCGACCCGAGGTCGCGTTCGTCCAGTTCTGCACGCACACATAGCGCCGAAAGGTCGGCCAGCTGCAACGGCGGCTGCGGCGAACCCGGCGACACCACTTCGCCCACGCGGACATTGACCTGCAGCACCGTACCGTCGACAGGTGCGCGCACCGTCATCTTGTCGAGCACGGACCGCGCCACCGCGGATTCCGACCGGGCGATACTGAGCTGGCCCTCCAGCGAGGTCGGCAAGGCGCCGTCGTCCTCGGCAGTGCGAAGCTCGTCCTGCCGCGTTGACAGTTCGTTCTGCGCCCGCGTGAACGCCAGGCGGGCCGCGGTCAGGTCGGCCTCCGATCCGCCGCCGGCCCGTTGCCTCGCGGCCGCCCGGTCAACGGCCGATCGCGCGTCATAGAGCGTCCGTTCGGCTTCGGCCACCGCATCCAGCGCCCTGCGCCGCGTCCTGGCGCTGCCGGTCGCCGACTTCTCGTCCCGGGCGCGCTCGCGCAAGGCCGTCTGCGTATCCGCCGCCGCCAGCCGCGCCCGCAGTTCCTCGTCCGCGAGTTGGATCAGCGGTTCGCCGGCAAACACCTTGTCGTTGGTCTTCACCAGCACCTTCTGGACCACACCGACGACGGCCGTTGCGACCTTGATCTGGCCCGAGCAGGCCTCGATGCGCCCGGGCGCAACCGCCTGCCAGCGCTTGGCCGGCGGCGCATCGGCTGACGTGCCCCACATGGCCGGCTTGACGGGGGACATTGCCGTAATCGCGTACAGCGCCCCGGCGCCCGCAATCAGGGCCACGACGGCGACCAGGGCGGTCCGGCGCTTCGACATGACTAGTGGTTCTCCAGCGTTTGGCGAATGCCGCCGCGTTCCTCGGCAATGATCCGTCCGTCCTCGATATGAACGACCCGGTCCGCGAATGGCAACAGACGCGGATCATGCGTCACGATCAGCACGGCGTGTCCCCGTTCCCTGGCGATCTCGGCGAGCAGCTTCATGACCGCCTGGCCGTTCGCGCCATCGAGTGCGGCCGTCGGCTCGTCCGCCAGGATGATGGACGGGTTTCCGACGATGGCGCGCGCGATCGCAACCCGCTGCTGTTCGCCGCCGCTCAGTTCGCGCGGATACGCCTTTATCTTGTGGGCCAGGCCGACCTTCGCCAGTGCCTCGCGCGACCGGTCCTTGGCCGCCCTTGAGCGCTCGCCGCGGACATCGAGCGCCAGCCTCACATTGTCGGTCGCAGACAGCGTCGGAAACAGGTGAAACGACTGGAACACAAAACCCACATGGTCGCGCCTGAGACGCGCCAGCTCCTCGGGATCGAGGCCGGCGGTCGAATGCTCGCGGACACGCACCGTTCCCTCGGTCGGCGTCAACATGCATCCGAGGATGGACAGCAGCGTGGTCTTGCCGCTCCCGGAAGGCCCCATCAGCAGCGTGAGCTCGCCGCCGTTGAGCGCCAGGCTCACGCCCTTGAGCGCCGCCACCTTGCCAGCGCCGCTGCCAAGCTCCTTCGTCAGGTTCACCGCCTCGAGCAATGGTTCGGTCATCGCGTGAACACCACGGCGGGTTCGATGCGGGTGACCTGAACGATCGCGGCGATCGAAGACCCGATGCACATGACGAGAGTCAGAACGAACAGCCCGGCCATCAGTTCGGGTGTGATGACGATCGGCAATGCCGTCCCCGCGGTCAGCCGCACGACGGCGTCGCCGGCCAGCGCGGCTAGCGTGAAGCCGATGACGGCGCTCAGCACCGCCTGCCAGAGGATCACTTTGTAGATATACCGCCGCGAGGAGCCGATCGCCCGCAGGGTGGCGAATTCGTTCAGGTGCTCCTTCGTGCTCGCATAAAGCGTCTGGGCGACCACGACGGTGCCGACGATCACGCCGAGCAGGGCGCCCGCAAACAGCGCCGCGCCGGCGCCGGTCCCGAACAGCCAGAATGTGCGGCTACGCTCGCGAAACTCGGCCGGGGTAAGGACCTCGATATCGGCGTTGTTCGACATCAGTTGCCGGCGAACGGCGCCACGGTCGGCATCTGCGTTGAGACGAACGATGATGTAGGTGGCCTTGCCGGACGGCACCCCCGTGTAGGCCCGCGCCCGCTCGACGTCCATGAAAACGAAAGGCGTGGTGGTGAACGAACGAATGCCGTTGGTGACGGCTGCCACCTGCACCGGTTGCTGCCGGATTTCGGCGGTGGCCCCAATCCCGGAGATGCCGAGGCGATCGAAATAGGTGCGGTCGACCGCCACCGCCCTGGCGCTCGCCAGCGCCTCGATCCGGCCTTCCAGCAGGTCCCACGGCTGCAGCCCGCCGGCCCGCAGATCCGAACCGATCACGAACACCGGCGTCATCGCGCCGCTCGGCATTCGCCAGTCGGCAAATCCGATCACCACCGGAATGGCGTCCGCCACGCCGTTGATGGCAAGTGCGCGATAGCGCTCGCGCGTGTTCAGCAAAGATGGGTCCTCGAAGGCCTTGGTTCCGCGCGGCATCACCCAGAGATCGGCGGACGCATGGTCGATCATCGTCGTCACCATGCGCCCGAAGCCGAAATAGAGCCCCATCTGGATGGTGACCAGCACGATCGAAAACACGATCCCGATCACGGTGGCAACGAAACGCAGCCGGTCATGAAACAGGTTTCGAAAAGCGATGGTGAAAACCAATGGCATGCTAGCGGGGGCCGATTACTTTCTATCCCATGTCAGTCTGGTTTTCGATGATCGCAAAAGCCAGCCATTAATAGCGGGCGCCGTCCAGCGGATACGAGGTCAGCACTTCGCCCGCAATTCGCCGCCAACGTGACGATTTGGTGGCGCGCTGGCACGATCGTTCTGAATGCAGAACGCCAGCGGTTGCACCGCAACGTCTGCGACAAGGCGCTGAAATCCAGCCAGAGACGGTGCCGGACAATCCTCCAGGTTCAGTCCGGCTTGCTGCCGCTCTCGTCCTTGATATCGGTTTCTTCCTTCACCAGCGTGAGCAGCTTCAGCGTCAGGAACGTGAACACCGCCACCGTGACCGCGACATCGTAGCTGCCGAGCCCGACCGAGACGCCGATCGCGCCGGTGGCCCACAGGCTTGCTGCCGTCGCCGTACCCTGCACGGTGGTGCCCTGCTTGAGGATCGCGCCGCCGCCGATGAAACCGATGCCCGTGATCAGACCTTCAACGACCTTTGCCAGGCCGTCAGGCGAATGCAGCAACAGGCTCTCGCTGGCCTGGATGAACCCGCAGCTTGCCATCGCAACCAGCGGGAAGGTTCGCAGGCCCGCGCTACGCGCCCGTTTCTCGCGATCCCAGCCGATCGGAACCGCGAGCGCAAACGCCGCGGCCAGTGCGATGATATGAGTGCCGATCTGAAATCTGTCCAAGCCCGTCCCCGCAAAAACAAACGCCGCTCACGCGTGATACGCGACATGCGCGTCACACGACAATGCGACGTTACGCTTCAGCGCTTGGCCGTCAAGGAACCTGCCGGGCGCGCGGGTGTTATAGTCGGCGCCCGATCTATCCTGGTCAGGGCAGGAATTTCACGCCGTAAGTCCGGCCCCGGCGCCAGACCACTTCGCAGGACTGCTGCTTCGGATGCTGCGGCACCAGCGCCAGCACGAACTTGTCCCTGACGTCGATGGCTGCATCGGTCACGATCTTGGCCCCGTTGGGCGAGGCGTCGAGCACGAAGCATTCGATCTTCGTCACCCCATCGTCGACCGACATCCAGGTCGGCCGCTTTTGCAGATCGCGCCGCGGCTCGCGTGGCACCTTCGTCCTTTGTTCGTCAACGATCATCCTGACCATCCGTGGTTGGGCGCGATCGGCCATCCGATCGTCGAAGCACGCGGTCAGTTTGAGGATGACTTCGTAAGGTTCCCTTGAGAGGTTTCGTTAAAATTTATCGGTTTTCGGCCGGGGTCATCTCCGCACGCATGCCCGAGGGATGTTGCCAGTTTCCGGGTACCGTCGCCGGGCTAGCAATGGCTACTTCGGTACGATAGTGCGGGAGATAGTTTTCGAGTGAGTAGGCGACGCACAGCGCAAGGCTGGCCCAGACCGCGGCGCTGAAATACAACGACATCCACGGGATCTCGTCCTTCCACTCGGCGTGATCGTGCGTCACGACCCAGCGCGTGCACACGTCACGCAGACCCTCGCGTGGGCTCAGGAGGCTGGAGCCGTCGCCGACCTCGGTGCGCCAGCGGCTCAGATACATCGGGACATCGACGGTCATGAGAAACGCCAGGTAGCCGACGATCCCGACAATCGAGACGACAAAGGCCACGCGGACCAGACCATCGAACTCCGGCAGCAACCGGCAAAGGCCGACCCCGATGATGAAGAAGGCAACGGCCCACAATGTATTCTCGATTGCGTTGTACAGATAGTGGGTGGTCAGCACCGCGTACCAGGAGAAGCATTCCGCGATCAGGATCAGCGGCACGATCACCCAGGCGGCAATCAGGACGGACTCTGCGCCGGTCATCGTGCCCAACTGGTGCAGCATGATCGCCCACTGCGCCACGAAGGCGATTTCGGCCACGGTTGCCACCGAGCGTCCGACGACGACACTCGACAGCCAGGTGTCGAACAGGCAGATGCGCTGAACGTCGGCGCGCGGCAGCAGCGACCTGAAGGCGCAACCGAACACATAGGCCGCGCTGAGCAGGAGCATGGCGCCGAGGGACGTGCTGCCGGCACCTGCTGTCGCCTGTGCAGGGAGTTCGCGGTACAGCACGAACCATGCTGCAATGTTTGCACCGCTGACCACGGTGAGGAAAATCCACCAACGCCCAACGGGATTCGACCAGGCCAGCGAACCCGATCGCGCTTGCATTTCCAAACTCATTCACCGCTCCGCATTTCATCAAACTGTCATGTGTCTGAAGAAATACTGTCACGAATCGCGGGCGGTCTCGACAAGAGTTATATGAAAGATTTATGACAAAAAAGATTTATGACAAAAGAGACGCGGTGAGATCGGCATATGTCGCCGGCGCCGGTCGCTCTCGCAAATCAGAATTTACCGATTCCTTTTCGTCATGCCCGGCCTCGTGCTGCCTCGTGCCGGGCATCCACGTCTTCGCCTTACATGGGCAGCAAGACGTGGATGGCCGGGACAAGCCCGGCCATGACGAGTTGATTGCAGAGCGTATTTTATTGCCCGCTAGAAATTCACCCGGTTCGAGATCGCGCCGTCGACGACGAGATTGGATCCCGTGGTGAAGGACGAAACCGGGCTCGCGAGGAACACCGCTGCGCTGGCGATCTCCTGCGGTGTCGCCATGCGGCCGGTCGGGTTGCGTGCCATCGCATCCTCGAAGCGCTTGGGCATGTTCTGCTCGACCATGTTCCAGATGCCGCCCTTGAAATAGACCGTGCCCGGCGACACCACGTTGACGCGGATCTTCTTGCCCGCGTATTGCCGCGCAAGGCCCTTGGCCATGTGGATCAGCGCCGCCTTGATCGGTCCGTACGAGTTGGCCGTGTCCGCCTGCGCCGCGGATATCGATGAAATGATGACGCAGGCGGCGTCGCCGGTTTTTTCGCCGCTCGCTTCGAGAAACGGCCGCGCGGCTTCGAACGCGTTGACGGCGCCGAGCACGTCGAGCCGGAAATTCTGCTCCCACGATGCGGCGTCGCCGCCCTGCGCCATGGCGCCCGCATTGGAGAACAGCATGTCGATGCTGCCCAACTCCTTGGCCACATCAGATATCCACGATTTTAGCGCGGCAGCATCCGTGATGTCGACGGGAGCGCCGGTCGCCTTCACGCCCATCGCCTTCAGTTCGGCAACGGTGGCGCTGACCTGATCCGCGTTGCGCGCGCAGACCGCGACGCCGGCGCCTTCGCCGGCCAGCGTGCCGGCAATCGCCCGTCCGATGCCGCGCGTGCCGCCGAGCACCACGGCGTTTCGTCCCTTCAAGCCCAGATCCATTCTGTTCTTCCTTTGCTAGGTCCCCGCGCATTGTAGCGGCCAGCTTGACGCGCAGGAAAGATCAAATCGCTGCGAGGCCACGGTCCATCGTTCGTGCGATGTGAAGGCCCACCTGCGCCGCGCCGACCACCCGGGCAGCCTCATCTACAATCGTCATCCCCGCGCAGGCGGGGATCTAGTACGCTGCGGCCTCTCGATTCCATCGCCGCTGTCTCTGGAATAATCGATCCCCGCCTGCGCGGGGATGACGATCTCTTACTCCGGCGCCGCGCCGACCGGCGGCCCGCCGGGCGGGCGGTGCAGGAAGGTGATCGTCAGATAGGCGCCGACCCACGAGCCGATCGCGGCGAAAGCGACGTACATCCAGTTCTCGGTGTAGCTGATGACCGCGTAGGACGAGAGCACATACCAGACGCTGCTCCAGGTCGCGGCCGGCACGCGCTTTCGCGCCACCACCGCCGAGGTGAACATGACGTAGACCGCATCGGTAGCGGCGGTCGCAAGGAATACGGCACCCGCCGTGAGAGGGTCGATGGCAGCCATTGCAACTCCTTCGGTGGTCGGGCAGAAATTCTCGAAAGCTACGGAAGAGGCGCGCGGATGCAAAGCCCGGAAAGAAGCCCCCATGAAATCCTTCGCGATATCTGGACCTCTGCCGGCGGAGAAAATTCCGCGCTCGACGCGCTCACGCTGACCGGCGACGAGCCGCAATTGCCGTCCTCGTTTCGCGTCGCGGCCGCCGCGCAAACAAGCGTTGCCGCGACCGGATTGGCGGCCGCCGAAATCTGGAAAATGCGCAGTGGGCAGGCGCAGGACGTAACCGTCGACATGCGCCACGCCGCGGTCGAATGCCGGAGCGAGCGTTATCTGCGCGTCGACGGCAAGCCGCCGCCTCCGGCCTGGGATGCGATCGCCGGCATCTACAACACCCGCGGTGCCAAATTCGTGCGGCTGCACACCAACTTCCCGCATCACCGCGATGCCGTCTGCAAGGTGTTGAACTGCAACCCGGAGCGCGATGAAGTTCAAGCCGCGCTGCTGCAGTGGGACGGCGAGGCTTTCGAGACCGCGGCCTATGCCGAGGGGGGCGTCGTCGCGGTGATGCGTTCGCACGACGAATGGTCGGCGACGCCGCATGCCAAAGCGCTCGCCGGATTGCCGCTGATCTCGATCACGAAAATCGGCGACGCCGCGCCAAAGCCGTGGCCGGCGGGCGATCGTCCGCTCGCAGGAATTCGCGTGCTCGATCTGTCGCGCGTGATCGCAGGCCCGGTGGCGGGACGCACGCTCGCCGCCCACGGCGCCGACGTGCTGCTGATCTCAGGGCCCGACCTGCCGGCGATTCCCTGGCTCACCATCGACACCGGGCGCGGCAAGCTGACGAGCTTCGTCGATCTCAAGCGCGAGCAGGGACGCGGCACGTTGCGCGACCTGCTCGTCGGCGCCGATATTTTTTCGCAAGGCTATCGCCCGCGCGCCATCGCCGGCCTCGGCTTCTCACCGGATGACGCGGCCCGCATCAACCCCGGCATCGTTTATGTCACGTTGTCGGCGTATGGCCATGCCGGGCCGTGGGCGGAGCGGCGCGGCTTCGATTCGCTGGTGCAGACCGCCTTCGGCTTCAACCATGCCGAAGGGCAGGCAGCAGGCGTGGACGGTCCAAAGGAATTGCCGGCGCAGATGCTCGATCACGCCACCGGCTACTTCATGGCGTTCGGCGCCATGATGGCGAAGGCGCGCCAGGCGCGCGAGGGCGGCAGCTGGCACGTCCAGGTGTCGCTGGCGCGGACCGGACAGTGGCTGTGGAATCTCGGCCGGCACGCCGATGGGCTTGCGAGCGAGGATCTGAAGGGGGAGGCGGTGATGCCATTCGTCGAGGAGGTTGGTTCGGGGTTCGGTGCGCTGCGATCAGTGAGGCATTCGGCGCTGCTGTCGAAAACACCGGCATTCTGGGCCCGTCCGGCGATGCCGCTCGGCAGCCACCCGCCGCAATGGCCGCCGCGGGACTAGGTACGTATTTCCACGGGCCTTCGTAGCCGCCTATCCAAACTTTTAGCCTCGGCCTCACGCCATCTGCGATTTTTATGTTGTGCGGAACGCCCAATGCGCCCTATTAGCGCAGGGTGAGACAAATTGTCGCTCCATGCCTGGACGTCCAAAAGAATGTTTCAACGATTGCAGACGGTTAGCCTAGGGAGATGGGCCGTTGCGGCAGCGCTGCTGGCGTTGGTCGGCGCGGCTGTCTACGGCTTCGTCCCGCCCGGGGGCGCCAAGCGCGGGCATTCGGAGGTCTCCAGCCAGTCGCGCAAGGGACTGGGCCGCTATACGCCGAGCCCCTCTGAATGGGCGAGCCTGACCATTCAGCCGGTCACTGAGCTCGCGTTCCGGGCCGAGCATGTCACCGAAGGCAAGATTGCGATCGATGAGGACCGCGCGACGCCGGTGTTCTCGCCCTATGCCGGCCGGGTCACCAAGGTTCTGGCACGGCCGGGCGACACCGTCGTCAAGGGCCAGCCGCTGTTCGTGATCGAGGCCCCTGACAACGTGCAGGCGCAGAACGATTTCATCGCCGCGATGGCAGCCATGAACAAGGCGAAGTCCGCGCTCGACCTCGCGCAATTGCAGGGCGCGCGCGCCAAGGACCTGTTCGAGGGCAAGGCCGTTCCGCTGAAGGACTACCAGCAGAGCCAGGCGACGCTGATCCAGGCGGAAAACGACATGCGCGCGTCGCAGACGGCAATGGAGGCAGCGCGCAACAAATTGCGCATTCTCGGCCTCACCGACGAGGACATCGCCACCTTCCAGGAAAAGCGCAGCATCAATCCGGAGACCACCATCTTCGCGCCGATCGCCGGCACCGTGGTCCAGCGCAAGATCGGCCCCGGCCAGTACGTCACCGCCGGCGCCAGCGATCCCGTCTATGTGATCGGCGACCTCTCCACGGTGTGGCTGACCGCCTTCGTCCGCGAGACCGATTGCGCCAACATCGCGGTCGGGCAGGAAGTGACGTTCAACGTCCTGGCTCTGCCGGGCAAGACGATTCCGGCGCGGCTCAACTACGTCGCAACTGCGATCGATCCGGCGACGCGCCGGCTGATGGTGCGTGCCACCATCGACAACAAGAAGGGCCTATTGAAGCCCGAGATGTTCACCAACGTCACCATCTATTCGGCCAGCGATCATCCAGCGGTCGGTGTGCCGAAACAGGCGCTGATCTACGAGGGTGACCAGGTCCGCATCTGGGTCGCGCGTGAGGACAAGTCGATCGAACTGCGCCAGATCAAGCCCGGCCTCACCAACGGCGACCTGGTCGAGGTGGTCGGAAATCTCAGGCCCGGCGAGCAGATCGTCACCAAGGGTAGTCTGTTCATCGATCGCGCCGCCTCCGGCAGCTGACCTTATTTGAAAGCGCCGGTCTGAATGGATCGCCTGGTAGCCCTAGCCGTGAGCCGCCGCTATTTGATGGTTGGCATGTTCGTCGCCGTGATTGTAGGCGGCCTGTTCGCATTCCAGCACCTCAACATCGAGGCCTATCCCGATCCGACCCCGCCGATGGTCGACATCGTGACGCAAAGCCCGGGGCTGTCGTCGGAGGAGATCGAACGCTACATCACGATCCCCATCGAGACCCAGGTCGCCGGCATCAAGAACCTGCGCACCATCCGCACCATCTCGCTGTACGGATTGTCCGACGTCAAACTGCAGTTCTCCTTCGATTACACCTATGAAGAAGCGCTGCAGCAGGTGCTGAACCGGCTGTCGCAGCTTGCGCCGTTGCCGGGCAACGCCCAGCCGGGCATTTCGCCGCTGAGCCCGACCGGCGAAATCTTCCGCTACCGGCTGAAGGGACCGCCGAACTACAGCGTCCTTGACCTCAAGACGCTGCAGGACTGGGTGTTGCAGCGCCGTTTCCGCGCCGTGCCGGGTGTGATCGACGTCACCGGCTGGGGCGGCAAAACCAAGACCTATGAACTGCAGGTCGATTTCAACAAGCTGGTCGCCAACGGGCTGACGCTGCCGCAGGTGCTGCAGGCCGTCGCCAACGCCAACATCAATGTCGGCGGCAATACCGTCAATATCGGCGCGCAATCCGCCGTGGTGCGCGGCGTCGGCCTGATCCGCTCGATCGACGATCTGAACAACACCATGCTGTCGCAGTCGGGCGGCAATCCGGTGCTGGTTCGCGACGTAGCGCAGGTCACGATCGGCGAGAAGCCGCGGCTCGGGATCGCCGGCCTCGACCAGGACGACGACATCGTGCAGGGCATCGTGCTGATGCGCCGCGGCGAGCAGAGTTCGCCGACCATTGCCCGGGTCGAAAAGCTGGTTCGCGAGATCAACAATTCCTCGATCCTGCCGCCCGGCGTGAAGATCGAGCGGATCTACGACCGCAAGGACCTGATCGACATCACCACACACACGGTGCTGCACAACATGGTGGTCGGGATCATCCTGATCGTGCTGCTGCAGTGGATATTCCTCGGCGACCTCCGAAGCGCGCTGATCGTCGGCGCCACGATTCCGTTCGCGCTGTTCTTCGCCGTCATCATCCTCGTCCTGCGCGGCGAATCCGCCAACCTGCTGTCGGTCGGCGCGATCGATTTCGGCCTGATCGTCGACGCCACCGTGATCATGGTGGAGGCGATCTTCAGAAGGCTCACCCAGACCACCACGCTGTCGGAGGCCGAACGCAGCGACATCTCCTTCGACACCACGATGGGGATGAAGAGCCACGCCATCATGTCGGCGTCTGCCGACGTGTCGCGCTCGATCTTCTTCGCCGCCGCCATCATCATTGCAGCCTTCCTGCCGCTGTTCACGCTGAGCGGCGTCGAGGGCAACATCTTCGGGCCGATGGCGCGGACCTATGCCTACGCGCTGGCCGGCGGCCTGATCGCGACCTTCACCGTGACGCCGGCGCTGAGCGCGATCCTCCTGCCGTCGCATCTGGAGGAGGCCGAAACCTGGATCGTGAAGAAGCTCGACCGGATCTACGTCCCGGTGCTGCATTGGGCGGTCGCCAACCGCAGGATCGTGCTGACCGCCGCCGCAGGCCTCGTGGTGCTGACCATCGTGTTCGCGCGGCTGCTGGGGTTGGAATTCCTGCCCAAGCTGGAAGAGGGCAATCTGTGGATTCGCGCCACGCTGCCACCCACCATCTCGCTGCAGGAGGGCAACGCCTACGTCAACGAGATGCGCAAGATGATCCGCGCGCGCCCCGAAGTGGAATCGGTGGTATCTCAGCACGGCCGTCCGGACGACGGCACCGATGCCGCCGGGCTCTTCAATGCCGAATTCTTCGCGCCGTTGAAGCCGATCAGCGAATGGCCGGGCAGCCGCGACAAGGACGATCTGACCGCGGAATTGCTTGGCCAATTGCAGGACAAGTTCCCGGGCGTCGAGTTCAACTTCTCGCAATATCTGCAGGACAACGTCTCGGAGGCGGTCTCCGGCGTCAAGGGCGAGAACTCGATCAAGCTGTTCGGCAACGACCTGCAGGCGCTGACCGACACCGCGAACAAGATCAAGTCCGTGCTCTCTACGGTGCAGGGCGTCACCGACCTTGCAGTGTTCACATCGCTCGGCCAGCCCACCATCCAGATCGACATCGATCGGGCGCGTGCCGCACGCTACGGTCTGTCGCCGGGCGACATCAACGCCACCATCAAGGTCGCGGTCGGCGGCGACAGCGCAGGCGACCTGTATGAACCCGGCAGCGACCGGCATTTCCCGATCATCGTTCGCCTTGCGCCGGAATACCGCAAGAGCGCCGAAGCTATCCATAACCTGCGGATCGGGGTCGCAGGGCAGGGCGGCGGCATCACCCAGATCCCGCTCAGCGAGGTTGCCTCGATCAACCTGATCTCGGGCGCCGCTTATATCTACCGCGAGCAGCAGGAGCGCTATCTGCCGATCAAGTTCTCGGTCCGCAACCGTGACCTCGGCAGCGCGATCCAGGAAGCGCAGGAGAAGGTCGCAGCCCAGGTCGAGTTGCCGCCGGGCTCACGGATCGAATGGGTCGGCGAGTTCGGCAATCTGCAGGACGCCATCAAGCGGCTGTCGATCGTGGTCCCGATCAGCCTCGCGCTGATCGGCGTCCTTCTGTTCTTCCATTTCGGCTCCATCGTCGATACCCTGCTCGCCATGAGCGTGATCCCGATGGCGATCTTCGGCGGCGTGCTCGGGCTGCTGATCACCGGCATCCCCTTCAGCGTGTCGGCGGCGATCGGCTTCATCGCGCTGTTCGGCATTGCCGTGATGGACGGCATCATCATCCTGTCGCAGTACAACCAGCTGATCGACGAGGGCTATGAGCGGATGCGGGCGGTGATCCGCGCCGGCGAATTGCAGTTGCGGCCGGTGCTGATGACCTGCGTGGTGGCCGGCGTCGGGCTGTTGCCGGCGGCGCTCTCGGAGGGAATTGGCTCGCAGGTGCAGAAGCCGCTGGCGATCGTGGTCGTCACCGGCATGATGCTGGCGCCGATCGTCATCCTGGTGACGCTGCCGGTGCTGATCTCGGTGTTCTCGCGACGGACGAGTGATCCATCGAACCGGACGCGGCTGCGGTTTGACTAACGATCCGCCCGCCCGGAATATCCCCGTCCTCTGGAATCGGTTCATGAAGAAATTGTCCCAAAGGATCAAAAACGGCCTGTCCGTTGTCGTCGTGCTGGTCGTGCTGTCCAGCCTGTACGGCTATCGCAAGCTGCAGGCGCTGGCGGCCGATCCCACCGGGGAAAAGGATTGCGGACCCACGGCCGGCGGCGAGCAGGCCAAGATCGATCTGGAGCGGATCAAGGCGATTGCGCCACTGAAGGACGTGAAGTGGTCGCAACTCGGCGGCAGCATTAATGACGCAAGCTGTCTCAACAGGACCGAGATCTACGGCGTCGTCGACGTGCGCAGCGTGGACGACATCGCCAGAACCCTTGCCTTTGCGCGCGACAACAAGCTCTCCGTCACCACCTCGGGCGTTCGCCACAGCATGGGCGGGCAGGCGTTCCGCAAGGGCGGCATCGTGCTCGACATGCGCGGCTTCAACAGAATCGTGCTGAACGAGCGCGCGCGATCGGTCACGGTGCAGCCGGGGGCGACGTGGCACGATATCCAGAACGTGCTGCACCCGCGCTTTGCGGTTCGCGCCATGCAGTCGACCGATATCTTCACCGTCGGCGGTTCGATCTCGGTCAACGCCCACGGGATGGACCACCAGGCCGGCGCGCTCGCCCAATCGATCAAGTCGATGAAGGTGATGCTGGCCGACGGTTCGCTGCGGACGGTGTCGGCGACCGAAAACGCCGACCTGTTCAACCTGGTGGTCGGCGGCTATGGCCTGTTCGGCGTCATCGTCGAGGCCGAACTCGATATCGCCGATAACCTCGTCTATAAGACCGAGCGCCGCCTGATGGACTACAAGGCATTCCCGGCGCTGTTCGCCACCGATATCGAGAAGGACGCCAGTATCGGCCTGATGTACGGCCACCTCTCGACCGCGCCGAGCACGTTCCTGAAGGAGCTGCTGCTCTATACTTACACCAAGGTCGACGGGGCGGATTTCAAGCGCGCGCCGCTTGGCGAAGCCAGCGGCACCAAACTGCGCCGGCTGACGATCAACCTGTCGAAGCAGGGCCCGCTGTTTCAGGAAATGAAGTGGCTGTCGGAAAAGCACATCGAGCACCGGATGGAAAGCTGCACGGTGACACGGGCGCAGGCGATCGGCTCGGCCGAGGCATGCCTGGTCAGCCGCAACGATCCGATGCATGATTCCGTGCCTTACCTGCGCAATTCGTTGCCCAATGACACGGATATCCTGCACGAATACTTCATCCCGCGCAGCCAGTTCGTCGCGTTTATCGACGGCATGCGCAAGGTGCTGACCGACAACAAGACCAATTTGCTGAACGCGTCGGTGCGTGTCGTGCATCAGGAAAGCAATTTCCTGACCTATTCGCCGGAGCCGGCATTCTCGCTGGTGCTCTATATCAACCAGACCACCGACGATGAAGGCAACCGGCGGATGAAGAAGGCAACGGAAGAGCTGATCGACCTCACCATTGCGCACAAGGGCCGGTTTTTCCTGCCCTACCAGCTTTATTACTCGCGCGACCAATTGCAGCGCTCATACCCGCAGATCAACGATTTCTTCGCGGCGAAGCGCAAGTACGATCCGTCGGAACTGTTCACCAATACGTTTTACCAGAAGTATGCGTCCTAATCTCGCCGCGTCATTGCGAGGAGCATGGGCGACGAAGCAATCCCGATCTTGCCTGCTTCGCTTCGCTCGCGGGCTGCGGCCCGTAACGGATCGTGTGCCCCGCGTTTGTGGGATGCAACGATCCGGAAGGCTCGCGCAAACTCCTCGTAACCGGCTTCGCGGAGTTTCGGTCGCTGTGGGTCACGCTGATGTGAAAGGCTGCCCGCTCGCTTCAAATTGACAATGACTGACTAGTCAGTCAATATTTTGACATGGCAGATGAAGTTACCAGGACCCCCCGGAAATCCGCCGCGAAGCCGGCCAATCGCCGTCTTCCGGCCAAGGCATCGGATGGCCCAGCGGCGGCGCCCAAACCCGCCGCCAACCGCGCCAACCGCGCCAACCGCGCCAACCGCGCCAACCGCGCCGAACGCGCGGCCGAGCGGCGAGGGGCGATCATCGAGGCGGCGATGGACGAATTCATCGCCCGCGGGTTCGCGGCGACACGGCTCGACGACGTCGCCAAACGCGCCGGCGTCGCCAAGGGCACGATCTACCTGCACTTCAAGGACAAGGAATCGATGTTCGAGGAGTTGATCCGCACCGCCATCGTGCCGCTGGTGGTGCGCCTCAGCTCTTCGCCGCCACCGCCGGGTGCATCGGTTCGCGACATGGTCGAGAGCTTTGCGGAAAACTTCATCAGGGAAGTGGCGACGACGCGGCGCGGCGACATCGTACGCCTGATCGTGGCCGAGGGGCCGCGATTTCCGGCGGTCGCCGATTTCTACTACCGCGAAGTGGTGACGAGAGGGCTCGCCGGCATGCGTGCGCTGATCGAACTCGGCATCGCACGCGGTGAGATCAAGCAGAAGAACCTCGCGCGGTTTCCACAGATATTGGTGGCGCCTGCGCTGATCGCCGTGATCTGGCAGAGCTTATTCAGCAGGCATGCGCCACTGGACGCGATCGAGATGTTTCGCGTGCATCTCGATCTTATTTTTGGCGAACGGAGCACGACATGACCTCGTGGCGTACGATAACGCTGCTGGCGGCGTTGGCGCTGGCGACAGCGCTCGCCGGTTGCAAGGAACGCAAGGACCCCGGTTTTCAAGGCTGGGTCGAAGCAGACATGATCTTCGTCAGCCCGGACGAAAGCGGGCGCGTAACCAGGCTCAATGTCCGCGAGGGCGACGAGGTGAAGCCGGGCGCGCCACTATATTCGATCGATGACGATCTGCAGCAGGCTGACCTCAACCAGAACAAGGCGACGCTGGCCAATGCACAGCAGACCTATGATCGCGCGGCCTCCCTTAGCAAGACCGGTTCCGGCACGCAGGCCGCGCTCGATTCGGCCGTTTCGGCGTTGCGTGTCGCGGAAGCCCGCGTCAACACCTCGCAGACCCGCCTGGCGCGGCGCAGCGGCTTTGCACCCGTCGGAGGCACCATTCAGCAGATCTATTTTCGCGAAGGCGAGATGGTGCCCGCGCAACGGCCGGTACTGTCGATCATGCCACCCGGCAACATGAAGCTGCGCTTCTTCGTGCCGGAAACTGAACTGCCGAAGCTTGCGATCGGCGACGAGGTGAAGGTGAGCTGCGACAATTGCGCAGGCGATCTCACGGCGAAGATCTATTTCATCGCAACTTCTGCCGAATACACCCCGCCCGTCATCTACAGCCTCGATGAGCGCAACAAGCTGGTCTACCTGATCCAGGCGCGGCCAAACCGGCCGGACAGTCTGCGCGTCGGCCAGCCGATCAGCGTATTTCTGCACCCCCGGACACCGGTGGCGGACAAGCGATGAACGCCGAACCTGCATCAGCGCCCGACATCGCGATCAATGTCGAGGGCCTCTCGAAGTCATTTGGCAGCCGTAAGGTCGTCAGTGACCTTTCGATGCAGGTGAAGCGTGGTTCGATCTACGGCTTTCTAGGGCCCAACGGCTCCGGCAAGACCACCACCATCCGCATGCTGTGCGGGCTGCTGACGCCGGATGCCGGCGAGGGCACCTGCCTCGGCTACGACATCCGTCGCGACGCCGACAAGATCAAGCGCCAGGTCGGCTACATGACGCAGCGCTTCAGCCTGTACCAGGATCTTTCGGTGCGGGAGAACCTCGAATTCGTCGCCCGGCTTTACGGCATGCGCGACGCGCGGGGCGCGGCACGCGAGATGATCCAACGGATTGGCCTCAACGGCCGCGAGGAACAATTGGCCGGCGAGCTCTCGGGGGGCTGGAAGCAGCGGCTGGCGCTTGGCGCCTGCACGCTGCCCAATCCGCAATTGCTGCTGCTGGACGAGCCGACCGCCGGCGTCGATCCCAAGGCGCGGCGCGATTTCTGGAACGAGATTCACGCGCTCGCCGCCGAAGGGCTGACGGTGCTGGTCTCGACCCATTACATGGACGAGGCCGAGCGCTGTCACGAGATTGCGTATATTGCCTACGGCCATTTGCTGGCGCACGGCACCGTCGACGAGGTGATCGCGAAATCGGCGCTCTCGACCTGGACCGTTACGGGCGGCGATCTCAACGCCCTGGCGACGGAACTCGCAGGTCAACCGGGCGTCGACATGGTGGCGCCGTTCGGCACCAGCCTGCACGTCTCCGGGCGCGACAAAGCTGCGCTCGAGGCGACCATCGCGCCCTATCGTGCGAAGGGGGGATGGCAGTGGCAGGACAGCGAGCCGTCGCTGGAGGACGTCTTCATCGATCTCATGACCCGCTCAAAGGATAATTTCCAATGAGTGCCGTCGAAGCAACTGACCAGGATCGTGGCGTCCCGGAGCCGCGCTTCGGCTTCTGGCGGCGCAGCTATGCGATGCTGGTCAAGGAATTCATCCAGCTTCGCCGCGACCGCGTTTCGTTTGCGATGATCGTGATGATCCCGGTCATGCAGCTCTTGCTGTTCGGCTATGCCATCAACACCACGCCGCGCCATCTGCCGACGGCGGTATTGATCCAGGAGGAGAGCGATCTGGCGCGCTCGGTGCTGAAGGCGCTGGAGAATACCAGTTACTTCCGCTTCACGCGCGAGGTGCACAGCGTCGCCGAGTTCGACGATCTCCTGCAGTCCGGCAAGGTCCTGTTCGGGGTCGAGATCCCGCGCGGCTTCGAGCGTGCGGTGCGGCGCGGCGACAAGCCGGCACTGGTGGTCGCGGCGGACGCGACCGATCCGGTCGCCGCCGGTGCTGCGCTCGGATCGCTCGGCATGGTGGTGCAGACCGCGCTGGCGCACGACCTCCACATCGGCGATCCGCCCCAGCTTCCGTTCGAGATCAGGGCGCATGCCCGCTACAACCCGGCCGCCGAGTCGCGGCTCAACATCGTGCCGGGCCTGGTCGGCACCATCCTGACCATGACCATGCTGATCTTTACCGCGCTGTCGGTGACGCGCGAGATCGAGCGCGGCACCATGGAGAGCCTGCTCTCGATGCCGATCAGGCCGGTGGAAGTGATGTTCGGAAAGATCATTCCCTACGTGCTGGTCGGATTTATCCAGGCCTCGCTGATCATCGGCATCGGCGTAGGCCTGTTCGGGGTGCCGATCCTCGGCAGCATGATGATGCTGGCGCTGCTGACGACGCTGTTCATCACCGCCAATTTGTCGATCGGTTACACTTTCTCGACCATCGTGCAGAACCAGTTGCAGGCGATGCAGCTGTCGATGATGTTCTTCCTGCCGAGCATTTTGTTGTCCGGCTTCATGTTTCCGTTCGCGGGTATGCCGGTCTGGGCGCAGTATCTCGGCGAAGTCCTGCCGCTGACGCATTACATCCGCATCGTCCGCGCCATCATGCTGAAGGGCGCGACCATCCAGAACCTGCAGTACGACACGATTGCACTCATTGCACTGATGCTGGTGGCGATGACGATCGCCGTGACGCGCTTCCGTCGCACGCTCGATTGAGGTTATAAATTTCGCGGTCATTCCGGGGCGCCTCGAGGAGGCGAACCCGGAATCTCGAGAGTCTCAGGTGCGCAATTGCGCACCATGGTTTCACGCTTGCGCGTGACCCGGAATGACAGGTGAGGGAATGGCAGGATTCTGGGTCAGGAAGAAAAGCGACCAGGAGTCAGGGGTGTCAGCCGACTTCCAGCGCGCGCTGATGCAGGAGGTAATGAGGACCGAACTGTTGCGGATCAGGGCGCTGATCGCAACCACCGCACTGCTCGCGATCATCCTCGGGATCGTCTACGTGTTCGCGTCCGAGGCGGTGAGCCGCGTCTGGCACGGTAACCTGAGGCCGGAATATCTCTATTCGATCATTGTTCCGTTCATGCTGTTCGAATTATGGGTACATGGCCAGGTCACGCGCCACATGCAGCAGGGCCGCGATCTTCCCGTGATCCGGCGCTATATCGGCGCGTTGATCGAGACCTCATTGCCGACGATCGCGCTGGCGCTGCACATCAACAGCATGGGGCCGATAGCCGCGCTCGGCTTCGTGACGCCGATGATGTATTTCATCTTCATCATACTCTCTACGCTTCGGCTGGATTTCTGGCTCTCGACCTTCACTGGCGCCGTCGCCGCCGTTCAATTGTTCTGCATGGCGATGTTCTATCATCCGGCGATCGGCGACCAGGCGGAACCCCTCTATTATCACGCTGCCCGAAGCCTGATCGTCCTGGTCTGCGGCGTGCTTGCGGGCGCGGTCGGGCACCAGTTGCGGCGGCAGTTCGAGGCGAGTATCAAGGCGGCGACCGCGCGCGACCGCATCACCAACCTGTTCGGCCAGCACGTCTCGCCGCAGGTGGTCGAACGCCTGATGGCCGAAGGTACGAAAGCCGACAGCGACATCCGCAGCGTCGCCGTCATGTTCGTTGACTTCCGCAGCTTCACCGCCGGCGCGCGCACCCGCACGCCGCAGGAAGTGGTGGACCGGCTCGACGGCGCGTTTGCCATTCTGGTCGACATTCTCGATCGCCACGGCGGCATCGTGAACAAGTTTCTGGGCGACGGATTTCTGGCCCTGTTCGGCGCGCCGCTGGAGGCGCCGGATCCCGCGCATCGCGCGGTCGCCGCGGCGCGCGAAATGCTGGAAGCCAACGCGCAAGCCAACGAAGCGACGAGCTGGCCGCTGCGCATCGGCATCGGCATTCACCTCGGCGAAGTGGTCGCCGGCAATATCGGCTCGCCCCGGCGCAAGGAATACACCGTGATCGGCGACACCGTGAACTTCGCCGCGCGGCTCGAGGCGCTCAACAAGGACTTCAATTCGCAGTTCCTGATCTCGGAAGCGGTCCGCGATGCGCTGGGCGAGGCGTGCGGCGATGCCGTTTCGCTCGGCGAGGTCGAAATCAGGGGCTATGAGCAACCAATGGCCGTGTGGCGCTTGGGATAGAGGGGCATCGAAATGCAACGTCGTTATATCACCGTGGATGTTTTCACCGACTGTGCCTTTGGCGGCAACCCGCTGGCGGTGGTGCTCGACGCCGGCGGGCTGTCCACGGCGCAGATGCAGGCCATCGCCAGGGAATTCAATTATTCGGAGACGACCTTCGTACTGCCGCCGGCCGATCCCGCCCATGATGCGCAGGTGCGCATCTTCACCGTGAACCGGGAGATACCGTTCGCGGGCCATCCCAATGTCGGCACCGCCTTCGTGCTGGCGACGTTGGCAGCAAAGCCTCCGGCGCGGCTCTTGTTCGAGGAGGGCGCAGGGCTCGTTCCGGTCGAAATCGTGACCGAGCAGGGCAGGGTCGTCAGCACCGAATTCACCGCGCCGCAGCCGCTGAAGCGGATGTCGCATGTCAGCACCGAGCAGGCGGCAGCGCTGCTTTCGCTCACCGCAAGCGATGTGCGAACCGATCGGCACCCGCCGCAGGTCATCTCGGTGGGGCTGTCGTTCGTCGCGGTCGAACTTGCCTCGCGCGATGCGCTGCGGCGGGCCAAGCCGGACGCGGCGGCATTCGAAAGGACGTTTCCGTGCGACGGCAGCGATGCAGTCTATTTCTATACACGAGACGTGCCGTCGAGCGAAAAGCCGTGCGAGCTGCAGGCGCGGATGTTTCACCCCGGCGCCAGCGGCTTGTCCGAAGATCCAGCAACCGGGAGCGCGACGGCGGCGGCAGCAGCGTTGCTTGCCGATCTCGACGCCGCCACGGAAGGCGAACTAACACTGAAGATCGGGCAGGGCGTCGACATGGGCCGGCCGAGCCTGCTGCTGACGCGCGTGCGAAAGAAGAATGGCGCGATCGAGTCCATCCATGTCGGTGGTGGGTCCGTGAAGATGATGGAGGGGACGTTCCGGGTATAGGCGGAGGCGCAGGCTGCGGGCCTCACACACCACTGTCGTCCCGGCGGGCGCCCGAGGCCGGCCGCGAACTGGTTCTTGGAAAACCCTGGTCGCCGCGACGACGCCACCGCACGCACATCGACCAGCAGCTTGACGCCGGCGTTTTCCAGTTCGTCGAGCACCGCCTTGGACGGCGTCTGTTCATAGCCGATGGTGATGAGGCGTTTAGTGTTGCGGGCCATATCGATCCAGACATCATGTCGCTGGCGAAAGGCTACGGTAACGATCGATCGATTGCCAGATCCCGGGAAAGCTTGACAGCGCTGATCGCCAAGCCGGCATCACGCTGGACCCGGGAATTACTTCACCCGCTCGATCAGTTCCATCGCGCCGGCCGGCGCACGCACCTTGCCCTCGTGGATGACGTAGGCGAACACGTCGCGCGGCAGCTTCTTCGGCTTGGCTGTATCGACGCGCGGCAAATCGTCGGGCTCGCCGCCCGCGGCCCAGGCCTGAAACCGCCCGGCCCAGGCGTCGAGCTGCTTCGGCGGATAGCAGGTCTTGAGTTCGTCATCGCCCTTCTGCAGCCGCGCATAGACGAAGTCGCTGACGACGTCGGCGATCGCCGGATACTTGCCGTGCTCGGCGAACACCACAGGTGTTTCGAACTTCCGCAGCAGGGTGATGAAATCAGGCACGCAGAAACTGTCATGCCGCACCTCGACCACGTGACGTAGCGCGCGCCCCTCGAGTTTGCGCGGCAGCAGCTCGAGGAACTTGCCGAAATCGGCCTCGTCGAACTTCTTGGTCGGCGCGAACTGCCACAGCACCGGGCCAAGCCGGTCGCCGAGTTCGAGCACGCCGGAGTCATAGAAGCGCTTCACGGAGTCGCCGGCCTCCGCCAGCACTCGGCGGTTGGTAGCGAAGCGCGGCCCCTTCAACGAGAACACGAATCCGTCCGGCACTTCCCGCGCCCATTTACGAAAACTCTCCGGCTTCTGCGAGCCGTAATAGGTTCCATTGATTTCGATCGAGGTCAGCTTCGACGCGGCATAGGACAGCTCCTTCGCTTGCGTGAGCTTCTCCGGATAGAACACTCCGCGCCACGGTTCGAATGTCCAGCCGCCAATGCCGATATAGATATTGCCGCCACTTTTGGCGGCTGATTTTGCAGGCTTGCTCACGGAAAGGCTCGTCGGCGAGAGGGGTGGGGGTCTTCGCGGATGTTAACCAAGTCTGTCCGGATTGGCCAGTTTGTCGCAGCGGCCGGCCGTACGAGATCCAGGAAGCGGTGGGGGCCGATAGCGCGATATATCGGCGCACATATCCTGGATCCTGGACCGGGCATGAATGCCGATCTGGCGCGCCAATTGCACAGTTTTCGGTGCGATCGATTTCGGCCGGGGATCACTTCCCCCGGCGGTTACAGCGTAAACCAGGGCTTGGTTCGGGATGATCAGCAAGCACTACCCACCACGACCGGCGTCGGGTGCGAGCAAGGCCGTGGCACCGGCGCAGGTCGGCGCACTGTTGTTGACCGACACAGGGGCGCAGCGGAGCGGGCCGCCATACCTGTTCCACGGGTTGAGCGAGTCCGAGATCGCGCAGGTGCTGGGTTCCGGGAAACGCAAGGTGCTCTACCGCGGTGCGAAGCTCTTCAGCCAGGGCAGTCCACAGGACGGCATCTTCCTGATCGAGAGCGGGCGCATCAAGGTCTTCTACACCGCGCCCTCGGGGCGCGAGATCACGCTGGCCTATTGGCACTCCGGAAATTTCGTCGGCGGTCCCGAAGTCTTTAAGCAGGGACTGCACGTCTGGTCCGGGGTCGCGGCCGTCAACAGCACCGTGCTGCATTTGCCGGGCGATGTGCTTCGCCGGATGGTCATGACCATCCCTGCGCTCGCCATCGGCATCATCGAAGGCCTGAGTTTCAAGGGGCAGTGCTATTCGGCGCTCGCTCAGATGCTCGGGACACGCTCGCCGACCGAGCGCTTGGCGCAATTGCTGCTGCACTTGATGAACCTGTACGGCGTCGAGGAGCGTGACGGCACGCTGATCGCCGCCTCCTTCACCCATGCCGACCTCGCGCATATGACCGGCGTGACGCGCCAATCGGTCACCGTCAGCCTCAAGCGGTTCACCGAGCTTGGCATCCTCCATGCGCATGGGGCCAACCTCGTGATCAGCAACGCCGAGCTCCTGAGCGAAATCCGCGATGGCAAGATTTCCAGGGCCGCGGCGTCAGACGACGCCTGAGCGCCCGAGCAGGGGGCACGTCCAATTTGTAGCCGTAACGCCCATTCAACAGCCAAATCGAGCGCTCATCCTGTCCATTATTTGAGCATCGAATATTTCTTCGCAACAGGTTGCTGGTTCGACGCGTTCGTCGTTTCGGATTCCAAGGCCTCCGTTCAGAGTTTGCCCACCGGACGTTTCGACGTCCCCCGATGGAAGCAAACGAGTGCACGGCAATGACGCCCACCTCTCTAGCTCACCACAGCTCGCGAACCGGGTCTGCTGCGCGGCGTCGGCGCGGGCCAGGCATGTCGCTTGCCCCATCAACCCCAACAAGCCAGCCACCCGGCCCATCGCCGAGCATCCCTGCTGCGGACCATCGCAGGAGCGGGACTTCGCATGGGCATCGGGCGACAAACAGCACAGTTCGGTTCGAAAGGATTTGTTCCATGAGCGTCGGCCCTGCATCAAAACTCCCTGGCTTTCTTCCCTTGCTCGTTGCGGCGACCATCGGCTTCGTGCCCGCCACGGCAAGCGCGGAAACCCTTGAAATCGGCATCGGCACCCAGAACACGACGACCAACACCGTAACCGGCGGCGTGGTCTTGAAGGAGCTTGGCCTGCTCGAGAAGCACCTGCCGAAGACCGGCAAATACAAGGACATCCAGTACAAGCTGAGCTGGCAGAACGCGACCTCAGGTCCGCCGATCACCAACGGCATGATGGCCAACAACATCCAGATCGGCATGATGGGCGACTATCCGCTGATGGTGAACGGCGCCACCGGCCAGGCCACCAAGAACGAAACGCAGCTCGTCGCCATCATCGCCTACAACGCGGTCGGTGGCGGCAACGGCATCGTCGTCCACAAGGAATCGCCGTTCTATGAACTCGCCGACCTCAAGGGCAAGAACGTGTCGGTGCCGTTCGGCTCCGCCGCGCACGGCATGATGCTGACGTCACTGCAGAAGAAGGGACTGCCGCCGGACTTCTGGAATCTCGTTTCGCAATCGCCGGAAGTCGGCACCACCAACCTGCAGGAAAAGCGCATCGACGCGCATGGCGACTTCGTGCCGTTCGCCGAACTGCTGCCGTTCAAGGGTTTTGCCCGCAAGATCTACGACGGCGCCGAGACCAAGTCTCCGACGTTCCATGGCGTCGTCATCCGCAAGGACTTCGGCGAAAAGTATCCCGAGATCGTGCTGGCCTATCTCGATGCCTTGATGGAAGCGAACGAGTGGATGCGCAAGAATCCGAAGCTCGCGGCCGAGAAGATCGAGGAGTGGACCAAGATCAACAAGGAAGTGGTCTACATCTTCCTGGGCCCGGGCGGCGTGCACACACTCGATCCGACCATCAAGCCGAAATGGATCGAATCCATCGGTGCGAACTACGCCATCCTGCAGAAGCTGAACATGATCAAGGAACTGAACGTCGGTGCCTGGGTCAACGACAGCTACGTCCGCCAGGCCTTCAAGGCCAAAGGCCTCGACTACGAGAAGCAGCTTGCCTCGTTCGATACCTACAACGTGGCGGGCACCGATCCGGTCTGCAACGCGCCGGTCGATAATCCCAAGAAAGTCGGCGAGATCTGGATCCAGGGCGGAGATATCGTGCCGTTCAGTTCCCCGGCCTGCACGCTGCTCGGCGTGAAGAAGTTCACTTCCGACGGCAAGAAGTTCAATGCGGTCTACATGGTCGATAATGAACTGGGCATCAAGGTGTTTGCCGACGCCGCGTTTTATTCGATCGGCGGACAGGACCCGAAGAAGCCGGATGTCGTTCCGTTCCTACTCAAGAAGGATGCGGAAGCCTATGCAGCCAAGAATGGCGGCAAGCTCGCAACCTACGCCGAAGTCCTGAGCGCCATCAACGTTGGACAATAGGAGCCATCGATGGGCACCGTATCAAGCGCAAAAGTCATAGCGATCCCGAGCATGGAAAAGCGCCCGGAGCCGGCGACCGCAGTCGCGACGGAAGCAGCTGCAACTGTGTCGCCGGTCACCTCGAACTTGCCGAAGCCAACTCTTGAGCCAAACCCGACAACGGTTTCGTTGCGCAAGGTCGTTCAAAACCTGTTGGCGAAATTCACCCGCGAGCGCTTCATCACTGCGTTGCTCGGTGGCGTCTCGATCGCCGCGCTGTTCCTGCTGTGGTACTTCGGCACCAAGTACCGGCTCGAATTCTACATTCGCTTCAAGAATGTTCCGACCCCCTTCGAAGTCTATCAGCAACTGACGCAGGTCGGACTGTCGAACAAGTACCTGTACAATATCGCCATCAGCGTGCGGCGCATCCTGATGGGCTTCATGATTGCGATTGCGATCGGCGTGCCGCTGGGCCTCGCGATCGGCAAGTACCGGCGGGTGAGCGACTTCTTCATGCCGGTGGTCGAGATCCTGCGGCCGATTCCCGCAATCGCATGGGTTCCGATGTCGATCATGCTCTGGCCCAACAATGAAGCCAGCATCGTCTTCATCACCTTCATCGGCGCCTTCTTTCCGATCCTGCTCAACACCATTCACGGCGTTCATTCGCTTGATGGTGTGCTGATTAGGGCAGGGCGTTGTCTCGGCGCCAGTGAGGCCCGGCTGCTTTGGAATGTCATCCTGCCCGGCTCGCTGCCGCATATCTTCACTGGTCTTGCGGTCGGCATGGGCGTCGCCTGGGTGTCGCTGATCGCCGCGGAGATGATTTCCGGGCAGTTCGGTGTCGGCTACTTCACCTGGGAGGCTTACTCGCTGGTGAACTATCCTGCGATCGTGCTCGGCATGATCACGATCGGCGTACTCGGGCTGGCCTGCAGTGGAATCATCCGCATGGTCGGCGTTCTCATGATGCCCTGGCTGGCATTCGCACCTGGGAGCAAGCGATGACAATGGCAATGACCGATACTCAAGTCGACAGAGGCTTCATTGATGTTCGCAACATCGGCGTCACGTTTGGCGCCAACGACAACAAGGTTGTCGCCGTCGAGAATGCTTCGATTAACGTGCAGCCCGGCGAGTTCGTTTCGCTGATCGGACCCTCCGGCTGCGGCAAGTCGACCTTGCTCTCCATTGTCGCGGGCTTCCAGAAGCCGACGCAGGGAGAAGCCACGCTCGACGGCAAGGCGATCACCAGGCCCGGATCGGATCGCGGCGTCGTGTTCCAGCAATACTCGCTGTTTCCATGGCTGTCGGTTCGAAAGAACGTTGAATTCGGCCTGAAGATGGCCGGCGTCGAACAAAGCAAGCGAAACGTCACCGCGCGCTCGTTGCTCGATCTCGCCGGACTGCTCTCGTTCGAGAACCATTATCCGGACCAGCTCTCCGGCGGCATGAAACAGCGTATCGGCATCGTTCGCGCGCTGGCAACCAGCCCGCAGGTCCTGCTGATGGACGAACCGTTCGGCGCGCTCGACACGCAGACACGGGTCGTCATGCAGGAGATTCTCACCAACATCTGGCAGCAGTTCAAGATCTCGGTGCTGTTCATTACGCACGACATCGAGGAATCGATTTTCCTCTCAGACCGGATCTACGTCATGACTGCGCGGCCGGGACGCATCAAGGCGGAAATCAAGGTGCCGCTACCGCGTCCGCGCCGCTCCGAGATGACCGATACGCCGGAGTTCATGAACCTGGTGCAGGAGCTCAAGGGTCTGATCCGGGAAGAGTCGCTCGCGGCCATGGCGCCGGAAATCAAGGATCGAGGCCTCTCAGGCTTTGGAATGAAAGTGGGACCGAAAGGAGTAGGCGAAATCTTCTAATTCAGTTTTGAACGTCGCGGCCGAACCGGCGCGAGCACACAGCAATCAACACAGCAATCAATGTGAGACGCAATGAGGCGCGCGCGTCAACGACGGCCTGCGCCTGCGTCACAGATCGGAGAATTCAATGGCAAGCAAACCAAACATCCTGTTTTTTCACGTCGACAACCTCGGCATGGGCGAACTCGGCTGTTACGGCGGCGGCATTCTGCGCGGCGCCGACACCAAGCGCATGGACGCGTTCGCCAAGCAAGGCGTCAAACTGACACATTATGTCGTCGAACCGCAGTGCACGCCGACTCGCTCGGCGCTGATGACCGGACGCTTTCCGATCCGCTCGGGCAACCACACCATCGCGCTCGGCGGCAATGGCGGTGGCATCGTCAAGTGGGAGCGCACCATCGGCTCGATCCTGTCGGAAGCCGGCTACGCGACCTCGATCTACGGCAAGTGGCACATCGGCGCCGAAGACGGCCGCTTCCCGACCGACCACGGGTTCGACGAATGGTACGGGCCCTTGCGCACCTATGACGAGTGCATGTGGCTGACCGACCCGCACTACGTGGCGGAGCGCGACGGCTTCTCGCACATGCACGAGGGCGTCAAGGGCAAGGGGGCATGGCCGCTCAAGGACGAGCAGCTCACCATGGAGACCAAGAAGACCTGCGACCTCGAGTACCAGAAGCGCGCCATCAAGTTCATGGAAAAGTCCGTCAAGGCGGACAAGCCGTTCTACTGCTACTTCAACCACTCGCTGATGCACTTCCCGATGAGCCCGCGCGACGAATTCGTCGGCAAGAGCACCAACGGCGATTGGGGCGACTGCCTCCTGATGCTGGACCATGACTTTGGCGTGCTGCTCGACAAGCTCGATGAACTCGGCGTTGCCGACAACACCATCGTCGTGATGTGCGGCGACAACGGCGCCGAGGATCATCTCGCTGGCCGCGGCACCGGCGGCTTCTTCGACGGCTCCTATTTCAGCTCGGCGGAAGGCGGCATCCGCACGCCGCTGCTGATCCGCTGGCCGAGCCGGATTCCGGCGGGCGTCGAAAGCAACGAGATGGTTCATGTCACCGACATGTTCACCACGCTGCTGTCGATGACCGGCTGCAAGGCGCCGGCCGACCGCCTGATCGACGGCGTCGACCAGAGCCCGTTCTTCCTCGGCAAGCAGGATACCTCCAACCGCGAGTCCTGCATCGTCTGGCTCAAGGACGAACTGCACGCGGTGAAGTGGAAGGACTTCAAGATCAACTTCAAGCGGCAGCAGCATTTCCACGATCCGGAGCTGGCGCTTGGATTTGCCCGCATCACGCATCTGAAGGAAGACCCGAAGGAGCGCGATGCAGTCAACCAGCGATATGTGCGCTGGTGGGTGATGCAGCATGCACAGCGCATCATCAGGGATTTCGAGGAGAGCGCCAAAAAGGAGGAACTGATTCCGCCAGGCGCCGCGCTCGATTTCGTGCCCAAGCAACACGCCAAGGGTTGAATGCGATGACTGCACCGACGAGAGCGGAAACGATCGCGCATGGTGCAGCCGGCAATCGCCGGGGGCAGGGCTGTTGCTCTGCCTCCGGCCACGCCGATGCGGGTCTCGGGCCGGATCCGGTCGAGCTGGAATCCATGAACTGGATCCCGGGCGGCGCCTTCCTGATGGGCTCCAACAGCTTCTATCGGGAAGAACGCCCGGTTAGGCCCGAGTTCGTCGAGGGTTTTTGGATCGACGTCTTTCCCGTTACCAATGCCGAGTTTCGCAAGTTCGTCGAGGCGACCGGATACGTCACCTATTCGGAGCGTCCGCCGAATCCGGCGATGTACCCGGATGCAGATCCCGCACTGCTGGTGCCGGGTTCGCTGGTGTTCGTCAAACCGGATCGCCCCGTCAGCCTGCGCAACAATCATGCCTGGTGGGAATATCGCCCCGGCGCGAACTGGCGGCATCCGCAGGGGCCGGGGAGTTCGATCGCCGGCCGTGACGATCATCCCGTCGTGCACATCGCCCACGAGGACGCGCTCGCCTATGCGGCGTGGTGCGGCAAGGAATTGCCGACCGAAGCGGAATGGGAGTTCGCCGCCCGTGGCGGTCTCGAAGGCAAGGCCTATCCATGGGGGGACGCTGCCAATCCCGAGGGGCGCTTTCTGGCCAACACCTGGCAAGGCCAGTTTCCGCACGAGAACCTCGCCGAGGACGGATACGACGGCACTTCGCCGGTCGATGCGTTTCCGGCCAATGGCTACGGCCTGTTCGACATGGTCGGCAACGTCTGGGAATGGACTTCGAGTCTCTATGACGCTGCGCCGGAGCAGCCGCCGCAATCCTGCTGCCATCCAAATGCCGGCGACGACCGATCTACGCGCCGCGTGGTGAAGGGCGGCTCGCATCTCTGCGCCCCGAATTACTGCCTGCGCTATCGGCCGTCGGCCCGTCAGGGCGAAACGGTCGATTCTTCCACCTGTCACATCGGCTTTCGTTGCGTCGTGCGTCCACCGCCGGGCAGCTGACGCAAGCCAGCCCTGAACGAGCCGTCACACTTTCCGGATAGATCCAATGCAGATGTCCAGCTCCGCCGTCACCCAATCGCAGTTCGAAGACTCGCCGTCCATCTTGGCAGTGCTACGTGCGCCGAACCTCTTTGTCCGGGAGTCTCTGGCCGGCGTGATCACGGCGCTGGCGCTGATTCCCGAGGTGATCTCGTTTTCGTTCGTGTCGGGCGTCGATCCCAAGGTGGCGCTGGTCGCCTCGATCGTGCTGTGCCTCGTTATGTCCGTTCTCGGCGGCAGGCCGGCCATGGTCACCGCCGCCGCCGGTTCGATTGCGCTGGTCATCGGCCCGATGGTGAAAGTGCATGGGGTCGGCTACATCCTGCCGACCATCATCCTTGCCGGCATTATTCAGATCGCATTCGGCCTTGCCGGACTGGCGCGGCTGACGCGCTTCATCCCGCGTTCGGTGATGATCGGCTTCGTCAATGCGCTCGGCATTCTGATCTTCGCGGCGCAGGTGCCGCACATCTTCAACGTGCCGTGGCTGGTCTATCCGCTGTTCGCATTGACGATCGCGATCGTTCTCCTGATGCCCCGGATCACGACAGCCGTTCCGGCGCCGCTGGTCGCCATCATCGTGGTGACGTCGATCGTGATCCTGGGACACCTGACGGTGCCCAATGTCGGCGGCGAGGGGGCGATGGCGCCCGGATTGCCCGGCATCACGGCGTTTGTCGTCCCGCTCGACCTCAACACGCTGCGCATCATCTGGCCGACCGCGATCAGCGTCGCCTTCGTCGGTCTGTTGGAAACGCTGCTGACGGCCAAGCTGGTCGACGACCTGACCGACACGAGGTCGCACAAGGGCAAGGAATCCTGGGCGCTTGGCGTCGCCAACATTGCCGCCGGCTTTTATGGCGGCATCGGCGGTTGCGCGATGATCGCCCAGACCATCGTCAACGTGAAGATCGGGCAGGGTCGCACCCGGATTTCTACGGCGGTCGCCGCCATCGTGCTGCTGGTGCTGGTGACGGCACTCAGCGACCTGATGGCGCAGATTCCGATGGTCGCACTGGCGGCCGTCATGATGATTGCCGCGCTCAAGACGATCGATTGGCACAGCGTCACGCCTGTGACGCTCAAGCGCATGCCGATCCCGGAAACCCTGGTCATGGGAATAACCGTTGCGGTGACCGTCATCACCGGCAACCTTGCGATTGGGATTGCCGTCGGCGTGATGCTGGCGATGGTGTTGTTCGCCCGCAGGGTGGCGCATGTCATTCGCGCGGAGCGCACGTTGAGCCCGGACGGGATGTCGGTTCGCTATGACGTCCACGGGCCATTGTTCTTCGGCAGCAGCAACGATCTGGTGGAGCGCTTCTCATACGGTGAGGATCCCAAGCGCGTCCTGATCGATCTCACCCATTCCCAGATATGGGATGCGTCGAGCGTCGCGGCGCTGGATTCGATCGAAACCAAATACCGCGAACGCGGCGCCACCATCACCTTTACCGGGCTCGACCAGCGCAGCTCCTCGTTTCACCAGCGGCTTACGGGCCAGCTTGGCGGCTGATTTGGATTGCAGGACGAAAGGATCGTTCGATGGGCATTCTCCATTGGATCTCGAACCTCACCGCCAGGATCATGCGGGCCTGGGCCGGCCGATATCGGCCGGAACGGCATTACATGCGTGGTGCCGGGCCAGCCTCGAAGCGGAGCCGGAGCCAGGCACGGGCTCCGGGGGCTTGATCGAGCCAGTTCGCGTGATGCCTCAGGACTTGTCGCGCGTTTCCCGCGGCTTGCCGACCAGACCCTGCAAGGGCTGAAAGGTTTGCCGGGCTAGCTTGTTGTGGAGTTCGCAGAT
>LNFM01003579.1_pt1 | contig 36885 bp, 36 predicted proteins | sample 596031 | NCBI WGS metagenome assembly LNFM01 (sample SAMN04254537, study PRJNA301005) | activated carbon metagenome | isolation source: dual media filters at the Ann Arbor, Michigan drinking water treatment plant | place: USA: Ann Arbor | reverse complement strand
CGATCACCGACGACAGACGGTCGCCGAGGAAGACGTTGAGCCGTTCGTCGATGAAGTCGTAGCTGGGCTCGAAGACGCGAAAGCTCATCGTCGGACTCCTCAGAAGGCCCGCTCATAGGCGCGCATCCGCGCCTCGCGACGCGCTTCGGCCAGACCCCGTCGCGCCGCCTCGCAGTCGTCGCCGATGCGGCCGGCGTCGCAGTCGGCGACCAACTTGGCCGCCCCTTGCGGATCGGCGGCGAAGTCCGCGGCGGTGCGTTCGGGCGCGCTGCAGCCGATCAGGCCGAGGACGGCGAGGAGGGCGATCCGCGTCACTGGAAGGCCCGCTGATAGACATCCATCCGCGCCGCCCGGGCGGCCTCGGCCCGTTCCCGCGCGCGCTGCTCTTCCAGCCGCGCCTCGGCCGCCTGGGTCAGGGCGAGACCCTGCAGCCTGACCTGCTCGTTCTGGATCAGCGCCTGTTCCGCCGCGAGGCGGGCTTCCAGGTCCATGACGGCGCGGGCGTTGGGCGCGGTGTCGAGGGCGGAGCGGAGCGTCTCCAGGCCCTGAAGACGCCGGTCCGCCGCGCCGCTCACCGCCTCGCCGATGGCCAAATCCCGCGCGGTCCGCGCGCCGGCGCGTTCGAGGCTGTCGCGATAATAGGCCTCCGCCGACCCCGGATCGCCCGCGGGCGGCGTGTAGACCCTGGTGTCGCGGCGGATCGCGTCGGCCCGGTCGGCCAGGTCGCCGAGCGCGGACAGATCGCCGTCGGCCGCTGCGCGCAGCGCGCGTATGTCCGGCAGCGGATTGCGCACCTGCGGCAGGCCGAGCTCGCCGGCAAGGGCGTTGACGCCGGACAGGTCGTTCAGGCTGTCGAAGAGCTGCTGGCCCTGCTCGATCTGGGTCTGCAGCGCCCTCAGTTGCTCCAGGGTGGTGCGGGCCTCCTCGATCATCTGGGCGAAGGCCCTCGGATCGTGGACAACCTGCTGCGCGTGGACGGCCGGCGCGCAGCCGAGGACGAGGGCGGCGGCCGCCGCGGCGAAGGGGATGCGGGTCCTCACAGGAACCTCCTCTGGTGATGGAAGGGATCGCGCCACAGCGCGTAGTCGTCGCCGACCTCGGCGCGGAGCCGGTCGAGCAGGGCGGTTGTTTCGGTGCGGCCGGACAGGACCGCCAGGGGGTCGTCCATGCCGCTCAGGTCCAGTTCGACGACGACGCTATCGTGGCCCTGCTTGACCAGGAAGCGGTGCGACTCCGCGGTCAGGACCTCGCGGACCAGGCGGAACTCCTCTTGGGTCAGGCCGAAGCCGTCGATGTAGTCGCGCGCCTGACCGTGGGCGTTGGGCAGGAAGATCTTGGTCGCGCACTGTTCGAGGATGGCGTGGGCGATGGGAGACCGAAGCGCATCGGCCGGGGACTGGGTGCCGAACACCATCAGGGCGTTCTGCTTGCGCCAGGTCTTGAGCCCGTCCTGGGCCAGTTCGGTGAAGGCCGGGTCGCCGAGCACCTTCCAGAACTCGTCAATGTCGAGGACGAGGCGACGGCCGTCGACCCGCTCGGCGATGCGGTGGAACAAATACAGCATGGCCGGGGTGCGCACCTCATCGTGGTCGAGCACCTGGGTGATGTCGAAGCCGGCGAAGCGGGCCTCCAGGCTGAGGGCGTCCTCGTCGTTGTCGAGCACCCAGCCGAGCGGTCCGCCCCTTTGCCAACGCTCTAGCCGCGCGCCCACGCCGCCGGCGTCGCCCTGGCCGAGCAGGCTGCGCAGGGCGGCGATGGATCGCCGCTCGCGCGGCAAGGCCTCCAGCGCGGCGACGCCCTGATCGATGGCGCGGGCTTGGGGGACCGTCAGGGTCTCGTCGGGACGGGTGACGAGGGTCCGGACCAGGCGGACCAGGAAGGCGCGGTTGGCGGGACTGGGGACGAGGGCCTTGAACGGCGCGAAGCCCGTCGGTTCGCCGTTGCGCAGGGCGAGATAGGTCCCGCCGCAGGCGCGGACGAAGATCTCGGCGCCCCGGTCCTTGTCGATGAACAGCTGCTGGGCGTCGAAGCGCTCCAGCTGCGCCAGCATGAAGTTCTGGACCACGGTCTTGCCCGACCCGGACGGCCCGCAGATGAAGGTGTGGCCCAAGTCGCCGACGTGGAAGTTGAACCAGAAGGGCGAGCCCGCCGTGGTGCGCAGCACCGCGACGGCCTCGCCCCAGTGGTTGCCGCGGGCCCTGCCCACCGGATGGGCGTGGAACGGCGCCAGGGCTGCGAAATTACGCGAGGTGATCGCCGCCGGCCGGGTGCGACGCGCGAAGGCGCCGGGAAACTGGGACCAGAAGGCCGCTTCCAGGCCGAGATCCTCGCGCGCCACGACGAGGCCGGAGTCGGCGAGGATGGCGCGGGCCTTGGAGAGATGATCCGCCAGCGTCGTCGGGGTGTCGCCATGAACGAGGATCGAGGCCTGGTGCTCGCCCATCACGAAGCGATTGCTGACGAGGTCGTCGAGCGCGTCCGACAGGCCGGTGATCTGCGAGGCCGCGCGGTCCCGCGCCGAGACCATCTGGTTCTGCTTGCGCTCCATCACGGCGCGGGCCGAGGCCTTGGACAGGAAGGCGAAGGACTGGCTGATCACGAAGCCGAACCGGACGCTCAGCAGCTCGTCCCACAGCCCGGGTCGGGTCGTCGCAGGGTATTCCTTGACGGCCAGGACGCCCGCGTAGCGCGCCTCGGCGGCGTCCCGCAGCTCGAGGGTCTCGCGCCCGAAGATGGCGCGCACGGTGTAGACCGCCGACCCGAGGTGGCCGAACACGATCGGAACCGACGACCGGCGCCCGGTGAGGACGAGCCGCATGACCTCCATCGGCTCGGAGAACCACAGGCCGCCGCGTTCATAGAGGCCGAGCCGACGCGGCGCATAGCGGCCGAGGTACTGGACCAGGTCCCGCCCGGCCTCCTCGATACGCTGGATATGGGCCAACTCGACCTCGGCGTCGTTGCGGCGCGCCGCCCTCAGACGTTTGGCGAGCGCCGCGGCGCGGTCGCCGGCGTCCCGACCGGGATGCAGGACGAGGGTGACGAACAACTCATTGATCCAGAGCCGCCGTCCAGCGACACGGTCGTCGTAGAGGGCGCCGAGCTCTCCAGCGAAGGGCGAGCGGAAGCCGGCCGACCGCTTCAGCTCGACCGGGCGGCGGACCACATGATGCCAGACCGCCAGACGGTCGTCGGCGAGATTGCGCCAGGCCTGGTTGAGTTTGACGTGCCAGTCGTTGAGATCGCGGGCGTCTGCGGTCTCGAAGCTGGCACCCTCGACCTGGAACACCATCATCAGGGCGCCGCTGTCGAGCGCCACCACATGGTCCGAGACGTGACGGGCGTAGGGCAGGTGCGGCCGGGCGTCGGCCTCGCGCCGCAGCCGCGCCGGAGAAACGCCGCCCTCAGCCACGGGACAGCTCCGCCAGACGATAGCGGCGGACGAGAGGGAGGGGCGTCGCCGAGCTCCCGCCCCAGAGCGCCGCGTTGCGCGACCGGCCCTTGGTGTCGACATAGACGAAGAGCAGCCGGAAGGCGTTGTGGTCGGCCCGGCAGATCGCCCGGAACACCAGGTGCAGGGCCGGGGCGACGAGCAGATAAAGCAGACTGCCGCCGACGAGGAAAACGACGCCCGACACGATGACGTTGACGCCCATCGCCTCCATGGGCACGCCGAGCATCATCGCCGGCCGCGTGCAGGCCAGGAACAGCGGATCCTCGGTCAGACGTTCGTCAGCCATGAGGACCTCCCGCGGAAACGCGCGACAGGGCCAAGCCGATGGCGATCCCCGAGCCGAGCCCGGCCAGGATCTGGGCGAAGCGTTTGGGCGAGATCAGTTTCAGGCCGAGCATCAGGCACAGGGCGAGGAAGGCCGACGCCGAACCGATCACGAGCCAGAGCGCGGGCGACGTCATCAGGCGCCGCCGGTGATCAGGTTGACGATCTCGGCCGCGCCGAAGACCACGACGATGCCGAGCACGACAATCGCCGCGCGGCGCAGGTCGAACAGGCCGAACATCCACAGGATGCCGACGATCACGACCGCCAATACCGCCAACAGACGGGCGGTATTGCCCGTGAGCATATCGACGACGTTCTGGAGCAGGCCTTCGACATTGGCCGAGGCGAGCGCCGGCTGAACCAGGAGAAGGCTGGCGGCGAGGGCGATAGCGCCGGCGGCGCCGACCCTGCGGACGGTCGCGTGTGCGGTCATCTCAGAACTCCGTGTCTGGGGCGGCTGTAAAGGTGAGGACGGCGCTGATCCGGGCGCGTGCGAAGACGTCCCAGTCGGGCGGCGGGGACTGCGGCGCGGCCCGCTGCGGGGGAATATCGTTCGTTGCGGGTCGAACGTCCTCCAGGGGCAGGACGCCCAGGGACGCGGCGGCGGCCTCGACCCGGCCGACGTAGCCGTTGCGGAAGCCGCGTTCGGGATGGCCGGTGTTGTACCGGGAGAGCGCGACCCTCAGCGTCGTCTGACGGTCGACGCCCTCGACCGGACGATAGCCCGCGCGCAGGACGACGCCGGCGGCGGCGAGGTTGCGGCATGGGTCGAAGGCCGCCTCGACCGACAGGCCGAGCCAATCCAGATTGTCGCTGTTGATCTGGGCCACCCCCAGGTCGAGATTCGCCCCGCGCGCCAGCAGGCCGCGGGCGATGCGCGCCGCGTCGGCGGCGTCACGCGGAGGCCGGGATGGGCGCGGACCCCGGTTCACCCCGATCGCGACCGGGTTGAAGCGGCTTTCCGCATAGGCGATGGCGGCCAGGGTTTCCGGGGCCACCTGCGGCGCGCAGGCCTGGGACAGGCTGAGGATCAGGTTGAGGTCGAGCAAGATGGGCTCCATCGAGAGCCCCAAGCAAACCCGATCGGCCCGAGCGCTGACGACCCGCGAGCCTCCCGCCGGAAATCTACGGTAGGAAGGGCCGCGGTTCCGAAGGTCGCCGCGACTGGCCCGCGAGGCGCGCTACCGCCTGGATGCGCGTGCGAACGCCGAGCGCGCGGCAGGCCAGCAGCAGATGCTCGTCGACGGTCCGCCCCGAGATGCCGATCTGTTCGGCGATCCGGGCGGAGCTCAGACCTTGGGCCGCCAGGGCGAGACATTGGCGCTGCCGGTCGGAAAGACGGTCGGTCAGGTCCGAAGCGGGGAACGTGTCACTGGACGAATACGCGGACATGGACTCAAACACAGACGCAACGGCGGGATTGCGGCAAGCCCGCAGGTTCTCGGCGGGGCGTCTACGGTGTCGGATTCCCGGAGGATCTTCCATCCTCCCCGTCGCCGGGCGCTACCAACTTTCCCAACCTTTGCTGCAACCATGCATTGGCGGCGCTGTCTCGGCGCACAGACTGCAGGGCGAGGTCCTTCAGCGCCTTGGTGAAGGTGTTGATGATCGTGCGGGCGTCGAGTTCGCCAAGCACGTCGCCAACCTCGGCATCGAACTCCTGCAAAGCGACCATCAGAATGGTCATCAACTTGTTGTCGGCGGTTCGCAGGGCGAACTCCGGTGATCCAAGAGCGAGCGCCGCTAGGATCGCGTAGGCGTCGCAATCCGTCGCTTCGGCGAAGCGATGAATTCGTTCGAGATTCACGCGCCCGCCGCCGGACTCGAAGTGTTCGTATGATCGAAGGGCCATGCCCATCGCCTGAGCGATCTCGGTTGTCTTCATCCGACGATGGGTCCGGATCAGGCGAAGCGCAGCCGACAGGGTTTCGCTCTGGGACTGGCGTTCGGCACGATCCATCGGTCGGCTTTCCTCGTCGTTCTGGAGGCCGCCGGACTTACGCCTCAGAACCCCTACTGGTTGAAAAATGCGCCAACGACGCTTCAAATGAAAGGCGCCAAGGAAACGGTGTCTAAAGCTTGCGGAAAGGCGCAAACAACATGCGGGTTGCTAACGAAACCTCTAGAATTTTCGTTCGATCCACGTCCGCCAAGGGACGAGCGGGATGATCCGCCAGGCCAAAGACTTCTTGGGCGTAGCGATTCCGGAGACGGAAGGCGGGACGTCGTGAAGATAAGGGATCCCTATCACCTCGCATTGACGGCCCTCACCCAGTTCGCTGGAGGCGGCAGGTTCGGCTGGGGCATGCCGCTGGTCACGACAGCCGTCGCCGAGGAACTGGGGCTGAGCCCGACGCCTGTGCGTGAGGCGCTCGCGCGGCTAGCTGGCGAGGGCATCATCGAGCATCGACCTGGGCGCGGGTATTTCGCGCCCAGTCCTAGCTCGTCGGATATCATTGAACTTTACGAGCTGCACCGGCGATTGACGAATTGGGCGTTCGTCGGTTCCGGGAGCCGCGACGCCTCGCCCCTCGGGGAGAAAGCCGGCGCCCCGCAGGAGCGCCTAGAACGGCTGTTCGCCCAACTCGTCGAGGCGTCCGGAAACGGAGCTCTTGTCCGCGCTCATCGCAGAACGGCGGCGCAGTTGCGGCCGATCCGCGTCGTTGAGGAGCGTGTGGCGCCCCTGTCCCGCGAGGTCGTCGATCGCATGGAAGTGCTGCTTTCTCAGGCGCGGCTCGATCTTCTGGCTCCTGTAATCGAGGCGTACCACAATGAGCGAACGGCGCATGCGCAACCGGTGTTCGCCATGATGAGGAAATCAGCGGAAAGTATTGAAGCCGGAGCATCCCGTTCCGGCTTTAGGAGGCAATGTCATGTTGAAGACCCTGTCTGGCCTGATCCGCCTCGGATCGGCCGAAAGCCAAACCCGCGCTGAGGTCGGTGTCGAGAAAGCCGAACTCAATCCGATCTATCACTACGACGACGACGGCGGTCGCATCGGCCTGCAGCGCCTCGGCGCCGCCGGTCTGGAAACCCGGGCCACCGGTCCAGGCCCGAAGACCGAGCTCAACCCCGTCTTCACCTACGAAGACACCGGGGTGCGCGCCGAGGTCGTTCGCCTGGGAGCGGCGGAAACGCGGACGCGGGCTGACTCCGAGGAAGGCCAGTTGGAGCTGATCCCGGTGCAGCGCTGGGAAATGGGCGGCGCAGCCCGCTGACCTGTCGCAAGGCGTCGGCCCGAGAAGCCGGCGCCTTGTTGCCTTGAAGGATGCTCCGATGGGCTCTGATCTGAGAGGCGATGTTCATTTCGCCTGTGTCGGCGACGCCATGGTCCTGCTCGACCTGGCAGCCGACAGCTATTTGTGCCTGCCCCATGGCGCCGTGGACCTGATCCGCGGCGCGGACGGCGCCCCGATCTTTGGCGCTGGGGTGGTCGGGCGCGCCTTGGCCGAGGCCGGACTGCTGGCCGAGGGACCGCGACCGCGCAGGCCGCCGCCGCCGCCCCGGCCGACACAGACCGTGATCTATGGGCGGCCTTCCCGGGCGACGAGCCTTCTCGACTGGGGGGCGGCTGTGTCCGCCACGGCTGAAATGCATCGCATCAAATCCGGAGCGGGTGTCGAGGCCTATCTTGCCGGCGCCGCTGACGACGAGAATGATCGGACGCCGGAACGGGTCGCTGAAGCGGCGCGGACCTTCTGGCGGCTCGCGCCCTGGCTCCCGATCGAAGGGGAGTGTCTTGTTCGATCGGCGTTGTTGATGCGTTTCCTTCGCCGACGCGGGCTACGGGCCGACTGGGTCTTCGGCGTGAGGCTCTTCCCGTTCATGGCCCACTGCTGGGTTCAGACCGACGGTCTGTGTCTGAACGACGATGTCGAACGGCTGACCGCCTACAGCCCGATCTATTGCCGATGACCTGGGCCGATCGCGGGTATTTGGTCATTCAGGCGAGCCGGCCCAGCGCCGAAGACGCCGCCCTCCTGGACCAGGCGCGCGGGGCGCTTCAGGCGGTCGGATGGCGATGCGCGATCTCGGTGGGAGGCTTGGAGGTCTATCTGGGACCGCGCTCGCCCCTGAACGTGCGTCTCGTGCACCGCCGTCATGTCTTGATCGGGGAGTACCGCTGGCGTGATCAGGCTCTGTCCGCCGTCATCGGCGGCAGCCGCGGTCCGATTGACCTGGGCCGCGGCGCCGTCCGGGCCGGCTGGGGGCGATACATCCTGGCCTGGGGCGCCGACGATGGCTGCCTCGGCCTGCTGCGGGACCCGAGCGGGGCGATCGACTGTCTGGTCTGGCGTCGTGGGGGGCTCCGTATCGCCGCAGATCAATTGCCGCCCGAGGTCGATTTGATTCTGCCGGAGTCGCTCGCAATCGACTGGCCGGTGTTGGGCGAGATCGCCGACCAACCAGGCCTGCTGAGTGATCGACCGCCCCTGCGTGGAATAACCTCGGTTACGCCAGGCGACGTCGCCCTGGTCGGTGATCGGGTAGAGGCGCACGCCGTGTGGCGTCCGGCCGAAGCTTGCCGGGCTAATTCCTGGGACGACTCGCCCGACGCCCTGCGTCGTGTGGTCGATGGCGCCGTGGCCGGCGTGTCGGAAGGACACTCGATCCTGCTCGGTGAAATCTCTGGCGGGCTGGACTCCGCGATCGTCTCCAGCAGCCTTGCGGCCGTGGGTGCAGGCTCCAAGGCGTCCTACGTCAATTATTTCGGGGACTGGGCCGAAGGCGACGAACGCGCCTATGCAAAGGCTGCGGCTGACAAAAGTGGCGCGCGCCTGACGATGGCGCGTAAGCCGGTCGCGCCCATCACGCCGGAGTTGCTCGCACCCCTCGGCTGGGGTTTCCGCCCGTCGCTTCATGGCGTCGACGTAGCTTACGACGAGGACGTGGCCCGACGGATCGACCGCCTCGGAGCCACTGCCCTGATCACGGGGCAGGGCGGGGATGCCGTATTTTTCCAGGCTCCGGATCCCCAGGTGGTCATCGACCGGCGTCGCCGAGAAGGGCTGGGTGGTCTGGACCCGCGTTACTGGGCCGAGGTCGGACGTTGGACGCGCCATTCGGCCTGGACCCTGGGCGGCCTGGCGCTTTGGCCGCCCCGGCCTTCGACCCAAGGCCGCCGTTGTCATCCGTGGCTCGCCGACGCCGATGACATACCGCCTGCAAAAAGAGGGCAGATCCTCCGGCTGGCGAACTGCCAGCTGTTCTGGAGCGATTGCCGACGGGCGAGGGCGGCCCAACTCCTGCATCCCCTGCTCACCCAGCCGGTGATCGAGCATGTCATGGCGGTCCCTGCGGATCGTCTGATCCTGGGCGTCAGAGATCGGGGACTGGCTCGCGTCGCCTTCTCCGAGCGGTTGCCGCCCTCGATTCTCGAACGCCGGGACAAGGGCGACCTCAGCCAGTTTTATGGCCGGGTCGTCCTCTCCAGCCTGGCCGAGCTTCGTCCGTTTCTCCTCGACGGCCTGCTGAGTGAACACCGCCTCATCGACCGGGTCGATCTGGAGCGCGAACTGACGCCGGAACGTCTGGTGTGGAGTCCTCTCAGCAACCGTCCTCTACTGCTGGCGGTCCTCGAGACGTGGGCCAGGCACTGGACCGAGCGGATCGAGCGGCGTCGGTGGGCCCAGATAGCGCGCCAGCCAGTCGAGGATCCGATCATGTAGGTCTCGCAGGTTGCCCGGACTCGCATAGGTGTGGCCCTCTCCGAAATAGGTGAGGAGGGCTGCTTCCCGGTCGAGCCGGTAGAGCGCGCCGAAAAGCGATCCCATCCTGGCCGTATCCAGGTCCGACTCGATCAGGAGAACCGGCGCGCGCAGATCATCCACACGGTACAGCGGACTCGCCTCGACATAGGCCTCGGGGCGTTGCGCGAAAAAGCCGAACGAGCCCTGGCCGGTCTCGCCCCAGCCCGCCATCTGGCCGACCGGAACACCCTCGTCTGGCGCGACGCGATAGAAGGCGGGCAACTCCATGGAGCGGCTCAAGTCCGCGTAGCCGTTCGACGCGATCACGGCGCGGAACCGATCGCTCTGGGCCGCGGCGCTCAGGACGCCGTATCCGCCGAAACTGTGTCCGATCAGGGCGACGCGATCTGCGTCGATCAATCCCCGCCGGCCGGCTTCGTCCACGATCGCGAGGATGCGGTCGGCGAGCCCCGCCGCCGCCCCCGGCCCGCCGGGCTTGAGGGGAAGGCTGACGACCAGGACGGCGTAGCCAGCCCCGGCAAGCACCACAGGGTTGTTCTGGAGCTGTGTCGTGCCCGGCGACAGGGCCGCCGGCGCCGCGCGCGGCGCGGAGCCGGGATAGACCACGACCACGACGGGCGGTCGGGCGCCCTCGGGCAAGCCCGGTGGCTGCAGCAGCCAACTGGTCAGGGGGTGCCCGTCGGGGCCCGGGTGAGGCACCGGCACGATCTGGCCCCAGTCGATGTCTCGCCACCCTGCGTTGGCGGGAGCGATCGCTTCAGCGCCGTCCGACCGGTGGACGCGCAGACCGCTGTCGCCTCGATCGGTCAGATAGTGCGTCACGAGGAAACTGGCGTCGGGGCTGGCGGCGAGGATGCGCTCGTCGGGCTGCAACGGCGTCACGCACGTCTGACCGCCGCCGGCCAGACGTGACAGGCATGCCCCATCGACGACGGTGTACGAGCCGACCTCGATCGCGCTGGGGTTCCATCGCTCTGGATTGCCGCCGTCCCCACTCGCACCTTGGCCCCAAAGCCGCCCGGCGACGAGGCGGGCGCCGTCGCCGCCGAAGCGGTAGACGCCGTCTGACCGTTGGATCGCCGCGCGTCCGCGAAGCGACACAAGGCGTTCCGCCGACTCGACGACCGGAACCCGACGATCGCCGGCCGACTCCGGACGCAACCAGACCCTGTCTCCAGTTCGCGAACGGGCCTGGACGACAGGTTGGGTGCCATCCCAGCTCGCCAGGGGCACGGCGACGCCGTCCCAGGTTCGCTCGATCCAGGGCGCGTCATCGCCCATGGTCAGCGGTCGGGCGCGGCCGTCTTCCCGGACGAGCCAGTAACGCCCGTCTTGGTCGAAGTCGCCGCCAAGAGGGCGTCCGAAGACCAGAAGGCGGGTCGAGTCCGGTGACCATGACAGCAGGTACATGGCCAGGTCTTCATCCGGCAGCGGCTGCCGGGTTACGCCTGTTTCCAGGTCGACGAGCGTCAGCCGACGGCGGCGGAGAGGGTCGCCGACCCTCAATGGCCTGCCGGGACTGGGTTGAAGGTCCTCGGCCTCCTCGAGGAGGGCCGCATGGCCGCCGTCCGGCGAGAGTCGAAGGTCGAACCATTCGCCCGAAGCCAGGACCCGCGAACGCCCGCTGGCGACGTCGAGGGCGACAAGATTGGACGCCAGGGCCTGAGATCGGCTGTCGCGCTGCCGGCCGCTGGGGATGTAGACCGAGCTGGCGCCATGGCCACTCGCGGCTGTACGCCACAGCCGTTCGATCCGTGCCTGGGCCTGGTAGCCGACGCGCATCGCCACGGGCGGATCATCCGTGGGCCGAGCCACGAAAACCAGTTCGGTCGGCGAGCGCCAGGCGATCGTGCGGCCGAACTGGATCCATTCCGGCGTGAATGGATGCCAATCGACGGCGCCGGTGTCGAGCGTCAAGACGCCCAGGCGCACACTGTTTTCGGTGACGCGGAAAACCACCATCCGTGCGCCATCCGGAGAGAAGGGGCCGGAAACATAGCCGACGTCGTGGCCGGAAGAAGCGAGCCGGACCGTCGGCTCGCCACCCGCGGCAGGGCGAACCTCAAGTTCGCTCAGCAGCCAATTCACCGCCGTCGACAGCGCATAGGAGCCGGCCTGATCATAGGCCGCCTGTCGCTCGACCGTGATCCACCGTCCGTCAGGACTGATGCGAACCGTGCCAGTGTCTTCGTGTCCGACGAGGTCATCGACAGTGAACGGACGGCCGGTCTGGGCTGATGCGGGACAGACTCCGGCCAGGCTCGCCGCCAGGGCGAGCGCCAATAGCGAGCTCCGCATCACCAGCTCCGGGTCAGCTGCAAGGACACGAACCGGCCAAGGACATGGGTGTTGGCCGCGTCGTAGGCCACGCCTTGGGGCGCGTCGTAAAACGGGGGATCACGGTCGAACAGGTTCTGGACCGTGAGCGAAAGCGTCGTCCCGGCGAGGAAGCCGTCCTCCGGCGCATATCGGACCAGCACATCAGCGGTCGTCCATGACCCGATACTGTTACCGACGAGGTCTTGGTACGATCCGACGTAGTTCAGGGATGGGGCTACGGTCCAGGATCCGCGCGACCAACTGCCCGAGGTCCGGCCCCGTAGCCCGACCGGGAAATTGGGGCGGTTGACCTGTGAGACGGTGGGCGATGTCGGTGTCGGTTGGGCGTCGAAACGCTCCAGCCAGGTCATGTTCACCGACACGTTGAACGCGTTCGGCCCGAGATCGAAGCCGTAGTCGGCGGTGAGGTCGGCGCCCTGAACCTGGACCCGCGCCGTGTTGACGTAACGCGCATCGACGATCGCGCCGTAGGAGGTGGCGGGGAAAAGATCGCGAAGACCCGTGGTCGGCAGATCGAGGATGGCCTGGATTGCCGCCCGATCGTCGGCGTTGTTGGTCGGGTCGAGCGTGCGCACGAACGGCGCCAGCGACGGGTCGCCCAGGGCCGTGAGAATACTCTCGAGCGCCGGTTGGCCGATCCTGTTGTCGAAGTCGGTTCGAAAGAGGTTCACCCCGAACTGAAGCCCCGGGACCGCTTCCGGCTGGACCTCGAAACCGCCGGTCCAGGTGTCGGCTTCCTCCGGCTGAAGATCCGGGTTGCCGCCGTACAGGATCATCGAGAGGATCTGTTGGGACCTCCGAGGCAGGATGGAGGGACTGGCGCTTGGCGCATCGTTCAACTCGCGCAGGGCGGGCGCGCGAAATGAGCGGCCGTAGTTGGCTCTGAAGAGCAGTTCGGTCGTCGGCTTCCAGAGAACGCCGACCTTGGGACTGGTCGTCTGCCCCACGTCGCCATAGTCCTCGAACCGCGCCGCAAGGGAGAGCTCGAGGCGTTCCAATCCCGGGCGAGCGTTGTCGGCGCCGAAGAGCGGCACGCGCACCTCTGCGAAGGCGGCCGAGACCTGTCGGTTCGTTTCCGTCGATGCGCCCACGGCCGGCGCGATTCCGGACGTGAATCCGGTGAACTGGCGCTCGAATGTTTCTTCCCGGAACGCCAGGCCCGCAGCCAGCCGCAACGGGCCGCCCGGGAGATCGAGGAGCGTGCCGCCGATCTGGAGATTGGCGGATGAGACGGTCGTGCGGCTGTGGGTCCGCGTGTAGCCGGAGCTGATGAAATCGAGCACCGTGCTGTTATTGATGAGCCCGTCGCCAAAGGGGTTCAGATAGCCGTCCCGCACGGCGCTGAAAGGCGTGGCCGGATTGTCCGCTACGGCTCCGAGCGCCTCCCGCAGATAAGTCGATTGAAGCGCGCCATCCGTTGCGCTGCGGCTTTCCTCGGAGGAATAGGCGACATAGGCGTCGAGCTTCCAGTCCGCGAACAGATCAGCCACGCCGCCCACGGTGGCGCCGAGACTTTCCACCTCGCCACTGATGCGCGGAGCCGGAATCTCCTTCTGGAACGAATAGGCGACGGTGTGCGACCGCGCGCCGGTCGGCGACACGAAGAACGGATTGGCCGAGGTGACCGTCAACAGGGTGCTGATTGGGAAGGACACCGTCTCGTAGTTGCGTCGTCCGTAGCGCGCGTCGCCGCTGATCTCGAAGCGGTCGCCCAGGTTCTGCCGGGCGGCAGCGTAGAAGCTCTCCCGGGTTTGACGGGGGAGAACATTGACCCCGGCCCGGTGGTTCTCGAGGTTGGTCTGCCCGGCGAGAAAGTCGCCGGGCCGAAGGCCGATGCCTGTCTGCCCGGGCGGGATGGCGTAGGTTGGGACGTAGCTGCCCGAAGCGGCGTCGAACACGACGATGTTGCCCGGATTGCTATAGTATTGCCTCCGATCCATTCCGCCGCGCCAACGCAGGTCCGCGTCGCTGGCGAGCCGCCTTTCAGACCCGGCCAGTGCCTCCCGATCGTAGTATTCATAGGTGATCATCGCGCCGCCGCCGGTCCATCGCCGGCCGATCGTTTGTCCGAATTGATACTCGCCGCTCGCGCCGTCCCAGGTGTCGCCCAACCGAATCCGCGTCTCCGCGCCGTCGTAGTCATCACGCAGGATGATGTTCACCACGCCCCCCACGGCGTCGGCGCCATACAGGGCGGAGGCCCCGTCGAGCAGAACATCTACGCGTGCGATCGCGGCCGTCGGGATCGAGGAAACGTCGGCGAAGTCACCCTTGGCCCCGGTGCCGGCCAGGCGTCGACCGTTGATCAGAACCAGGGTGGCGTCGCTGCCCAGGCCGCGAAGATTCACGCCGTTTGCAAAGGTTGAGTTGGTCCCGGATCGGTCAGCGCCATTGTTTAGTGCGCCCTCGTTGGCGGTGCCGCCGAAATTCTGCGGCAGGCTCGCGAGCAGTTGGGCGACCGTCGCTCGTCCTTCGCGATCCATCTGGTCGCGGGTCACCGTCACCACGGGCGAAGGGCCATCGCCCGCTCCACGGATCAGGCTTCCCGTGACGACCACTTCCTCAAGTTCGGTCGCTTCGGCCGCATCCGCGTCCGCTCGCGCCGAAGGGTCGTAGAGGACGAACACATTGAGGCGGGTCCGCCGATGCGACAGGCCGGTGTCGCGCAGCAGCGCCGCCAGGGCGGACTCGGCCGGATAGCTCCCGCTGAGGCCCGGTGATCGGCGGCCGGCGACGAGAGCGGCCGGGTACAGGATCTGTTGCCCGCTCTGCTGAGCGAAGGCCGTCAGTGCACGATCGAGCGGTCCCGCGGCGACGTCATAGCGTCTCACCGCGTCCGCGGTTTGCGCGATCACCGGCGTCGCCGACGCCAGGAGCAACGCGGACAGCGCTGTTGAACCCAGACCCATACGCATACTCTTTCCCCCTTAGGTTACCCGCGCGTTGGCGGGACAGGGAAGAGACGACGGGGAGGGCGGGTCACCCTAAGTCCGCTTACGAATAATAATTCAGGCTGGAGGCCCAGACAGGATCACGGTGCCATCGGGGCGCCGCTCGGCTTTCACCGAATAGAGATCCTGCAGCGCGGCGATGAAGCCATCGGTGTCGCCGGTGTCGAAGACGCCGCTGACGGGGATATCGGCAATGTGCGAGGCCCGCAGGTCAATCTTCGCGTCACTGTAGCGATTGATCTCCGCCACCGCGGTCCGTATCGGCGTCGCCTTGAAGATCAGGCGGCCGGTGGTCCAACTCGTTTCCTGGGCGATGTCGACGGTCGCCACCGCTGGACGCGGCGCCGCTGTGACCACTTGCTGGCCCGGGTCGAGAGACCATCCGGTGTCGCCTTGGGCAGTTTCCCGCACCGACACGCGACCCTCGACCAAGGTGACGCGCGCGCCGTCGCCCATCCGGCGGACGTCGAAGCGGGTTCCGATCGCCGTGACGTTGGTGTCGCCTGCTGTGACCACGAAGGGCCGGGCCGGGTCGCCGGTAACGTCGAAGAAGGCCTGTCCCGACAGGAGCGCCACCGATCTCCGGTCGTCGCGCAGTCGGACCTGGATCCGTGTCCCCGTGTCGAGGGTGACGCGCGACCCGTCATCAAGACGCACGGTGCGCTGCTCGCCGACGGCGGTCGCATAGTCGAGCGGCCTGTTGACGGCCCAGACGGCTCCGGCGGCGATGACCGCGACCGCGGCCAGCGCGACGCCGCCGATCGGCGTCCAGAGCCGGGACACCATGGCCCGCGCCCGAACCGGCGGCGGCGCCTTGCCCAGCGCTTCGGCCGTCAAGGCGCTGATGTCGGGATCGCCCGCCAGGGTGTTGGTAGCGCTCCAGACGGATTCGACCCGGTCGTAGGCGCGCGCATTGTCCGGATCCCGTCGCCAGGCGCTGAACGCCTTAACGTCGTCCGTGGAGACTCGCCGCTGGCTGAGGCGGGTAAACCAGGAAGCGGCTTCCTGCCGCCGGATGTCGAGGTCGCCATCGACCGTCATCATACCCTGCCTAATCGTCCAGCCGAGCGACGCAGTGCTCCAGCGCCTTCGACATCCGCCACTCGACGGTCTTGACACTGAGGCCGCGCGCTGCGGCGATCTCGGGATACGTCATACCGCCAAAGCGGCTCAATACGAAGATGTCCCTATATAGCGGAGGCATGGTGAGGATGATTTGCTTCAGCATCAATTGTTCCGCCTGAGACGCGGACTCGCTCTGAACTTGCCCGAAATCGCCTGAGGACTCGTGCTGGCGCTTCAGACGTCGGCTCTCGTCGCGCACCAGATTGAGCGCGATCCGCAGCAGGAAGGCCTTGGGGTGCCGGATGTCCGCGCTCCGATAGGGAGCCGCGCGCAGATAGGTCTCTTGGACCACGTCGGCCGCCTGGTCGGCGCCGACGTGCGCCCTGAGCCGCCCATCGAGCCAGCCGGCATAGCGGCGATAGAGGCCGTTCAGGCCCTCCGCCACTTCCGGTTTCAGCTCTTTGGCATCGGTCAACGCGTTTCTCCGGCCTCTCGGGAAGGACGGGGAATCCGCGGACGAGATCGCGCAGGCTCCGCACCCCGGGCAAATGCACGGGTACGGGCCGCTGACAAGCGACAGGCGCGTGGGACGCGCGTCGTTGAGTTTGACTTCGCACAGGGGATTCCAGGCCCCTATCGGCGCGGACGCCGACGCCAGAGCATGAATCAAACGGAATCGAGACGCAAGGCGGAGGGGTCGGGCGTTGGAATCCTCTGCGAACGAGGCCCGCTGCTTCGGCGCGCAGCGCCGCCTCCGCCAAAGGCGAACCCCGGCTCCGGCTGCACGCCTATCTCACGGCGCCCGACGCCATCGCTGTAGTCGCCGGCGCAACCCGCTTCAACCGGTCGAGGGTGATTGCAAGCCCGCAAAAAAGCAGCGGTCGGCCCGCAAAATGTTGACGTTGCCCGCGAACCAAAGCCCCGTGTACGGATGAAGTCGGACAACCAGTGGTGTACAATGGAAGCCGTTACCGAAGATCCAGATCGACAGCCGATCGCTGTTTCCCTGAGCCCGCGCGAACAGGAGTGCCTTCAGTGGGTGTGTCGCGGCAAAAGCTCCGCCGACATCGGCACGATCTTGTCGTTGTCGCCCCGGACGGTGGATTCCTACCTCGAGAAAGTATGCGCCAAATTGCGGGTTCGCACTCGGATCGAGGCGGTCGCAGCAGCCGTTCGTGACGGGTTGATTGATCCGGCCTGAGGCGAAGGGGGCGGGCCAGGAACTTCTGTGAGGAAGCCCGGCGTTTTACCGCCGACCGCCGCCGACGTTCACGCGTCCCCTGGCTCTCGATCGGCGCCTATCGTTCCCGGAACCCGCCATGGCCCTTCTAGCGCAGGATGTCAGGTCGCGCACCTGCCGCCAGTCTCACGCCGCCAGTCTCACGCCGTCAGGGCGACGATCGCCTGCCAGGCCAGGACCACCCCGACGATGCTGATCAGGGCGCCTGACGCGTAGGGCGCGCGCCGGGCGAAGGTGGCGAAGCCGCCGGCCCAGCGCTTCTCCGCATGTCGCATGCCCAGGGCGGCGACCACACCGACCGTGACCATGGTTACGGCCAGTCCGATCGAGAAGCAGAGGACCAGGGTGGCGCCCAGGGCGACCTGCTTGAGCTGCAGGCAGAGCAGCAGGACGGTGATGGAGGCCGGGCAGGGGATGAGGCCGCCGGTCAGGCCGAACAGGATGATCTGCCAGGTCGTCACCTTGCGATTGGCGAACCGCGCCTTGATGTCGTTGGCGTGGGCCTGCTCGTGGGCGTCCTGATAGCCGGGATCGGACACGTCCAGACCGCCGTGGTCGTGAGCGTGCCCATGATCGTCCTCGCTGAAGGCGACGTCGAAGGCGTGGACATGGCCGCGGTGACCGACGGTCAGCCGGGCCGTAAAGGCGTGCGGTTCAGGGATGGCTTCGGTGGAGCGCAGCCGGTCGCCGTCGCGCACGAAGGTGAAGCTCTGGGTCGCGCCGCCCTCTCGGGTGGTCATGACGACAACGTCGTCGGCTTCCAGCAGCGGTCCGCTCTCGGCCGCAATGCGGAACTCTGGCGGGACGCCGTCCTCGAAGATGCTGAGGACGAGGACGCCGGGTCCGGTGTCGATGCGACGCGTCTCGTCATGGGCGTGAACATGATCGTGGTCATGATCGTGTTCGTTGTGAGCGGTACGCTGCTCGCGCCAGGTGGCGAAGATCATCCAGCCAGCGACGCCGAGGATGATCAGGGCGGACGCCAGTTGGAACCAAGGCTCGGACGCCTCCAGATCGAGGTTGCGGCCGAAGTAGAGGCCGGCCAGCGCGATCGCCCAGACAATGGCGGTGTGCGACAGGGTCGCCGACAGGCCCAGCAGGATGGCCTGCCAGACCGTGCCGCGCACGGCGACGATGAAGGCGGCCATCATGGTCTTGGAGTGGCCGGGTTCCAGTCCGTGCAGGGCGCCCAGGAGCAGGGCCGAGGGGATGAAGAGCCAGGCGTGGGCCGAGCCCTGCTGCAGCAGGTCCGCGAACGGGGTCATCGGCGTCTCACAGGTATTTGGTGATGTCTTTGAACTCGGCGATGGCCTTGCGGGCCTCATCCGGATCGCCGTCCGCCGCATGGGCCAGGCAGTGGTCGATGTGATCGTGGATCAACGCCTTCTTGGCGGCGGCGACCGCCTTCTCGATGGCGTGAAGCTGCTGCGCCAGATCGAGGCACGGCCGGCCGCCCTCGATCATCTGGATGACCGTATGCAGGTGGCCGTCGGCGCGGCGAAGGCGTTTGACGATCTCGGGATGGGAGGCGTGGGAGACGTGGGCCATGCCGCCGCATATCCTCCCCGGGGGGATATTGCAACTATCCTCCCCGGGGGGATAAGGTCCGCTTGGCGCGCGCTCGCGTCGGACCTCGGATTCGCTCGTGTTCTCTCCCCTGCGTCACCGCGCCTACCGGCATCTGTTCATCGCCCAGGTCGCGGCTCTGCTGGGTACGGGGATGGCGACCGTCGCGCTCGGTCTGCTGGCCCACGACCTGGCGGGCGCTAACGCCGGCGAGATCCTCGGCGCCGCGCTGGCGATCAAGATGATCGCCTACATCGGCGTCGCGCCCTTCGCGAGCGCCCTGGCCGCGAAGCTGCCGAGGAAGACCCTTCTGGTGTCGCTCGACGTGGTCCGCGCCGGCGTGGCCGCCGCCCTGCCGTTCGTCGGCGAGGCCTGGCAGGTGTACGCCCTGATGACGGTTCTGTACGTCGCGTCGGCCGCCTTCACCCCGGCCTTCCAGGCGATGATCCCCGACCTGCTGCCGGACGAGGGCGAATACACCAAGGCCCTGTCGCTCTCGCGCCTGGCCGCCGATCTGGAGAGCGTGGCCAGCCCGGTTGTGGCGGCGCTGCTGCTGGCGGTGATGAGCTACAACAATCTGTTCGTCGGAACGGCGCTCGGCTTCGTCGTCTCGGCCCTTTTCGTGGTCAGTGCGACTCTGCCCGCCCTGTCGCGGGCGCAACCGCTGCCCTTCATGCGGCGGCTGACCGGCGGCCTGCGCCTGTTCGCCCTGACCCCGCGCCTGCGCGGATTGATGGCCATCAGCCTCGCCGAAGCCGCGGGCGGAGCGATGGTGTTCGTCAACACCGTCGTCCTGGTTCAATCCCGTTTCGGCCTCTCGGGCCAACACACCGCCTGGGCCCTGGCGGCTTTCGGCATCGGTTCCATGAGCGCCGCCGTCGCCCTGCCGCGTCTGCTCACGCGCGTCTCCGATCGCATCGCCATGCTTTGGGGGGCGGTCATCATGACGGGCGTTCTGCTCGCGGGATCGGTCCTGGCCACGGGCTATGTCGCGCTGCTCGGGCTGTGGGCCGTGATGGGCGTCGGCTACTCCCTGACGCTGACCCCGGCGGGTCGGGCGTTGCGGCGGTCTTCCAACGCCCAGGACCGGCCGGCTTTGTTCGCGGCCCAGTTCGCCCTGTCGCACGCCGCCTGGCTGATCGCCTATCCCGTGGCCGGCCTGGTCAGCGCCGCCGTCGATCCGAGCGCCGCCTTCCTCGTGCTGGCTGGCCTAAGCGCGGTCGGGACCGTGCTGGGGTTTGTAATCTGGCCGGCTCACGACCCTGCGGACCTCCCGCATATCCACGATAATCTGGCTGCGGGGGACGCCCATCTTGCCGACGGCGAAAGGACCGAGGCCGGGGCGGGGCATGCCCATCCGGTGGTCATCGACGACAATCATCCGGGTTGGCCGAAACCTCCGGACTGAGATCCGCCCGCCGCAGTTGGCCAGGACTCCAGCGGGTCTGTAGCGATCCGGCAGCCGCGCGTCGCCGTGCACCGTCACAGGGCGCTGGACCACGGCTCGGCCAGTCCAGCGCCGCCATTATGACCGGCGGAGAAACCGTGTTCGAGAAGGCTCATCCCGCGGCGGCGCCGGGACCGGGCCGACGCGGTAAGCTTTGACAGCCGGACTTGCGAAGCCCGGCTCCGACGATGACTATTCTACGAACTCGACCCGTTCGTAGGCCCCGCTCGTGACCAGGGTGATCGTTACCGGCTCGTCGCCGCGATTGCGCCAGAACCAGCCGTGCTGGCCGTCGAAGGCGGCGACCAGCACGCCCTGCACGCGGCTGTCCGTCCCCTTGCCGTAGCCATGGTACGAGATCCCGCGCCCGTCGCCGTGGGTGTCGTAGTTCACCGCCCCGCCGTCGGTGGACCAAGTGAACTCGGCGCGATCGCCTTCCTTCATGGTCAGCTTGATCTCGCCGCCCTCGTCGGGTTCGAGCGTCAGGCTCGTGCGGTCCGAACGAACCGGCGTGCTCGGCGCTGTCGCGGGGGCGACGGGCGCAGGGCTCGCGGTTGCGGCCGGCGCTGCGACAGGCGGAGGGGTCGGGGGGGCGACCGTCCCGGGTTGCGATCCGGGGGCCGGAGCCTGCGTCGGCGGCGACTGCGGCGTCGTGGCGACGGCGACCGCCTGCGGTGCGGCTCCGGCTTCCTCGGCCGCCGCCTCGGCGGCGAGCTGGCGCTTGATCCTGCCCATCTCGGTCAGGCCGAGCAGGGAGCCGACCCGCGTCGGATCGATCCCGTACTCGGCGGGTAGCACGACGGTGACGAGCAGGGCCGAGGCGACGACGACGGCGATGCCGGTGGACTTCAGCAGTTTGGCGGTCGACGGCAGTTCGGAGGCGTCGGGTTTGTTGGCGTTGTACATTTGAGGTCTCCGGTCAGGCGACGAAGAAGCCGACGAGCTGATAGCCCGCCAGGATGAAACCGAGGGTCATGAGGATGACGTTGGCGGCGTAGGCGTGCCGCCAGAAGCCGGTCGTCTTCCTCCAGAAGCCCATGACGATGAGGATGGCGCCCAGGGCGAGGAGCTGGCCGACCTCGACGCCGATGTTGAAGGCGATGAGATTGCCGATCAGGCCGTCGGGCGAGAGGTTGAAGTCTTGCAGCTTGGTGGCCAGGCCGAAGCCGTGGACCAGGCCGAAGATCAGGGTCGCCGCCTTGGTCGAGGGCTGGAAGCCGAACCAGCGCTGGAAGGCACCCATATTGTCGAGCGCCTTGTAGGCGACCGACAGGCCGATGACAGCGTCCACCAGATAGCTGGAGACGCTGATATTGGTCAGAACGCCCAGCAGCAGGGTGGTGGAGTGGCCGATCGCGAACAGGGTCACATAGAGGCTGATGTCCTTCATCCGATAGAGGAAGAAGATCACCCCCAGCAGGAACAGCAGGTGGTCGTAGCCGGTGACCATATGCTTGGCCCCGAGGTAGACGAAGGGCCAGAACAGGAAGCCCGACGTCTCCTGGATGTAGCCCTTGTCGCCTTCGGCGACGCCGTGGGCGAGGGCGACGGTCAGGCAGCCGTTGAGCAACAGGATGAACAGCCCCAGCAGGAGGACGCCCGCAGGCGTCCTCAGCCAGGCCGTCCACCGATGAATCGCGGCGGTCATGCGTTGCTCCGAGTGAAGGGAAGACGGGGAAGCCAGCGCTGCGGCGCGCCGTCCGCGTGGGACGGCCGACCGTGGACGAGGCTGTAGAGGGCGGGAAGGACCAGCAGGGTCAGGATCGTCGAGGAGATGATCCCGCCGATCACGACCGTCGCCAGCGGGCGTTGGACCTCGGCGCCGGCCCCCACGTTCAGGGCCATCGGCACGAAGCCGAGGCTGGCGACCAGGGCGGTCATCAGCACCGGCCGCAACCGGGTCAGGGCGCCTTCGCGGATCGCTTCTCCAAGGGGTTTGCCTTCAGCGATCAAGGTGCGGATGAAACTGACCATGACGACGCCGTTGAGCACCGCCACCCCGGAAAGGGCGATGAAGCCGACCGCTGCCGAGATCGAGAGCGGCAGTCCGCGCATCGCCAGGGCGGCGACCCCGCCGGTCAGGGCCAGGGGCACGCCCGAGAAGACGATGGCGCTGTCCTTGACCGACCGGAAGAGGACGAACAGCAGGCCGAAGATGAGCAGCAGCACCACCGGAACCACAAGCTGCAGCCGCTTGGCCGCCGAGATGAGTTGCTCGAACGTGCCGCCGTAACTGATCCAGGACCCGGCCGGGACCTCGACCTCGGCCCCGACCTTTTCCTGGACCTCGGCGATGAAGGACCCCAGGTCGCGTCCCCGCACATTGGCGGTGACCACAACCCGGCGCTTGCCGTCTTCGCGGCTGATCTGGTTCGGCCCCTTCTCGACGACGACGGTGGCGATCTCCTCGAGCGGCACGAAGGCCGTGCCGCCCGAGCCGGGCACGGGAATGCGCAGCCGGCCGATGGCTTCGGTGTCCTGGCGCAGCGTCTCGGGCAGGCGCACGACCACGTCGAAGCGCCGGTCGCCCTCGAACACCTGGCCGGCGACGACGCCGCCGATCGAGGTCGCGACGACCTGCTGGACATCATCCATGCTGATCCCCAGTCGCGACAGGGCGGCGCGGTCGGGCCTGATCTGCAGGACCGGCAGGCCGGTGACCTGTTCGACCGAGACATCCTCGGCGCCCTCGATGCCGCCGACCACGCTTTCGACGGCGTTGCCGACCTCAAGCAGGGCGTCGAGATCGTCGCCGAACACCTTGATGGCGACGTCGGCGCGAACGCCCGAGAGGAGTTCGTTGAAGCGCATCTGGATCGGCTGGGTGAACTCGTAGTTGTTGCCCGGGATCTGGGCCACGGCCGCCTGGAGTTCGGCCAGGAGTTCGGCCCGGGGTTTGCGCGGATCGGGCCAGTCCTTCCTATCCTTCAGCATGATGAAGGTGTCGGCGACCGAGGGCGGCATGGGATCGGTGGCCACCTCGGCGGTGCCGATCTTGGCCACGACCCGCTCGACCTCGGGGAACTGGGCGATCCGCCGCTCCAGAGCCGTCTGCATCTGCACTGCCTGGCTGAGCGAGGTGCCGGGGATGCGAAGCGCGTGCATGGCGATGTCGCCCTCGTCGAGGTTCGGGATGAACTCCGACCCCATGCGGCTGGCGCCCAGGGCCGCGATCGCCACCAGGGCCAGGGCCACGGCCACGAAGGCCACCCGCATGCGCAGGGCGAGGTCCAGCGCCGGCTGATAGAAGCGCCGGGCGCCGCGCATGACGAAACTGTCCTTCTCCTGAACCTTGCCGGTGACGAACATGGCCACGGCGGCCGGGACGAAGGTCAGCGACAGGATCAACGCGCAGGTCAGGGCGATGACGACGGTGATCGCCATCGGATGGAACATCTTACCCTCGACGCCGGTGAGGGCGAAGATCGGCACATAGACGAGAGTGATGATCAGCACCCCGAACAGGGACGGTCGGATGACCTCCCCGGAGGCCGAAGCCGCCAGCTCGAACCGCTCCTCGCGGGTGAGCAGGCGGCCCAGGCGATGCTGGGTCTCGCCGAAACGGCGCAGGCAATTCTCGACGATGATGACCGCGCCGTCGACGATGAGGCCGAAATCCAGCGCGCCCAGGCTCATCAGATTGCCCGAGGTGTCTGTCCGCACCATGCCGGTGATGGTCATCAGCATGGTGACGGGGATGACCGCCGCCGTGATCAGGGCGGCCCGGATGTTCCCGAGCAGCAGGAACAGCACGACGATGACCAGCAACGCCCCTTCGACCAGATTCTTCTCGACCGTGTGGATCGCCCGGTCGACCAGATCGGTCCGGTCATAGACGGGCACGGCCCGGACGCCGGAGGGCAGAGCCTTGGACGCTTCGTCCAGACGGGCGGCGACCGCCTGGGCCACGGTTCGGCTGTTTTCGCCGACGAGCATGAACACCGTGCCGAGCACGACCTCTCGGCCGTCCTCCGTAGCGGCGCCCGTTCGCAGTTCTTCCCCCATCACCAGGTCAGAGACATCGGCCACCCGGACCGGTACGCCGTTGCGGTTGGCGACGATGATGGCGCCGAGATCCTCGAGCGTCTCAGCCTGGCCGGGAACCCGGACCAGGTATTGCTCGCCGTAGCGTTCGACATAGCCGGCGCCGACATTGGCGTTGTTGCGGTTCAGCGCCTCGACGACCTCAGCCATGGTCACGCCATAGGCGACGAGACGATCCGGCCAGGGCGTGACGTGATACTGCCGCTCGAAGCCGCCGATGGTGTTGACCTCGGTGACGCCGGGCGTGTTGCGCAGCTGGGGCCGGATGACCCAGTCCTGCAGCGTTCGCAGGTCCTCGGGCGTGTAGAGTTCGCCGTCAGGACGGCGCGCGCCCTGTTCGGCCTCGATCGTGTACATGAAGATCTCGCCCAGACCCGTGGCGATAGGGCCGAGTTCGGGCGTCAGCCCTTCCGGCAGCTGACCCCGCGCCGCCTGCAGCCGTTCATTGACCAGCTGACGCGCGAAATAGATGTCGGTGCCGTCTTCGAAGACGACGGTGACCTGGCTCAGCCCGTAGCGCGAGACCGAGCGCGTGTACTGCAGGCCCGGCACGCCGGCGATCGCGGTCTCAACCGGGAAGGTGATCCTCTGTTCGGACTCCAGCGGCGAGAAGCCGGGGGCTTCGGTGTTGATCTGGACCTGGACGTTGGTGATGTCCGGCGTGGCGTCGATCGGCAGGCGCTGGAAACTCCAGACGCCGACCGCGCAGGCCAGGATGACGAGCGCCATGACGATCCAGCGGAAGCGGATCGACAGCGCGATGATGCGTTCGAGCATGACGGTTCGAGCCCCTAGTGATCGTGGCTCGCGCCGGACTTCTCGACGTCCGCGCGGATGAGGAAGGCGCCGTCCACGACGTATTCGACGCCGGGCTCGATGCCGCCGAGGACTTCCGTCCATTCCGGCGTGCGGCGGCCCAGTTCCAGCATCCGCACCTCATAGGTCGTGCCGAAGCGGGCATAGACCACGGTGAAGTCGCGGAACGGCTGAAGCGCCTTGGTGCGGACCGCCAATGGAACCTGGCCGGCGCCGACCTGAACCGTGCCCGACACCCCCAGACCGGGCCGCCAGACGCCGCCCTGATAGGGCAGGTCGACATGGGCGATGAGCACCTGGCTGGTCAGATCCGTCGAGGGCAGCACCGCCTCGATTCGGCCGTTGAAGGTGTAGTCGCCCGCCAGGCTTTGCACCGTGACCGGCTGGCCCGCGCGCACCCGTTCGGCGTCGCGCGGATAGAGCAGGAACTCGGCGTGCAGCCGGGTCGGATCGCCGATCATCAGCATGGGCTCGCCGGCGCCCGTAATCGAACCGACATTGACGTTCTTGGCGACGATCATCCCCGAGATGGGCGCGGTGACCGAATAGGTTTGCAGGCTCTCGCTGGACTCGACCCGGGCGATGACCTGGCCGCGCGAGACGCGCGTGCCCAGCTGGACGTTCAGGCTCATCACCCGCCCTGGATAGCGGGCATGGACCTCGGCCTGGCCCTCAGGCGTGATCTCGACACGGCCAGTCAGCGGCAGGGTCTCGCCGAGCACCGCCGGCCCGACGCGCTCGACCGTGACTCCGCCGGCTCGGGCCGCATCGGCCGAAATGGTCGTGCGGCCCTCATAGGAGGCGTAGGCCCACCGGTGGCGTTTGCCGGCTTGCGCGGCCGTCACCACGACGTCGAAGGAGTGGGGTTCGAAGACTGGCGCGGGCGAGGTCAGATAGTCGTTCTCTGCGGCGAAGACGAACTGGTGGGTCTTGGGGCCGAGGCGGTTGAGGGTGATGGCGGCCTGAACCTGACGGGGATCGACCGGCTTGTCCTTAACGTAGGGATACAGGCGGAAGAGCGGTTCGGGCCCTTCCTCGTAGAGAGTGATCTCAAGCGCGAAGTCGCCGTCACGGAGCATGCGGCCCCGGTGCGGGCCGCGTTCGTAGTCCGCCGCGGCGGCTTCGCCCTCCGCCTTCTCGGCGGGCGCGCCCTGGCCGCAGGCCGAGACGCCGACGGCGAGCGCCATCAGGGACACGGCGATCAGACGCCGCGAAATGGGGGGAGGGGTCATGGTTGGATCTCCAGGCCGAGCAGGCCGGCATGCGCGCCGGTCAGCCGGTCGAGGCGGGCGCGGTCGATGTGGAATTGTTGGAGCACCGCGACGCGGCGCGCCCGGGTTTCGAGCAGGGCCGAATGGGCGCTCATGACGTCGTTGTAGGTGAAGCCGCCGCGCGCGAAGCCCTCGCGCACGAGCGACACCGCCCGTTCGGCCTGCGGCAGGATTTCCTCGCGGATCCTGCGCGCCTCGCTGGCCCGGGCCAGGAGTTGGACCTGCAGGCGGGCGATCTCACGCTCTCGATCGATGCGATAGGCTTCGAGATCAGCCTGGGCCGCCGTACCTTCTGCGCGAGCCCGGTCGATGGCGCCGAGGTTGCGGTCGTAACGCTGGAGCGGGATGGAGCCGCCGAACACCAGGGAGAGATCATTATCCCAGATGTGCCGCAGGCCGACACTGACGGTCGGGTCCGGAACGGCGCGGGCTTCCTCGACGCGCACCTGGGCGTCGGCGATCCCCCGCTGGGCGAGGAAGATGTCCAGATCGAACTGGGCGACGTCGCCTGCCGTGATGCGCGAGGCGCTGGTGTCCTCGAAGGCGGCGGCGCCGACCCCGAAGTCCGCCGAACCGTCCCAGAACTTGGCGAGGGTGACGCGCGCCACCCGGAGGGTGATCCCAGCCTGATCGAAATCGATCTGGGCCTGGGCCAGTTCAGCCTCTGCGCGGGCGCCTGCGAACAGCGGATCCCGGGCGGCGTCGACGCGACGCTGCACCTGGACCTGGAACTGCTCCGCGAGCTCCAGTCGCTCGCGGGCGATCTCAAGTTGAGCTTCGGCCGTCAGGACATCCGTCCAGGCACGTTGCACCGTTTCGAGCCGATCGAGCTGGCGCACACGGGCGTTGGCGGCGACGAGAGCCCCTTCGCTACGGGCCAGATCAACCCGGGCCGGTCTGTCGCCGCCCCGCTCGATCCGCTGTTCGTAGCTGATCGTCGTCTCGGTGCGGCCGAGCAGGTCGCCACTGCCGACGGTCGGCAGGTTCTCCACCATCAGGCCCAGTGTGGGGTTTGGACGGATGTCCGCTTGGCGGATGCCGGCGTCGGCGGCGCGAGCGCGGGCCTCCAGGCCGGCGCGGGCCGGGTCGGCGGCGGCGGCGCGACGCAACGCCTCTTCCAGAGGCAGCGAACGCGCCGGGGCGTTCGCGGGCGACGGGGGCGTTATCGCCTGGGCGAACGCGTCCGTGGGCGGCAAAGCAACCGCAAGGGTGAGCGCGAGGGCCGAAACGGCTCCACATCGCGCCCACGATCCGGTCGAGCCGGACAGGGGATGTCTCAAGGTGGTCTCCAAAAACAGGGCGCGCACGGCCGTTCGGCCGCGCAGGATCAGACGATCAGGCGCTGCTGTTTAGGAGGGTGGGAAGGACCGTCACCTCGGAGTCCGGGCGGCGCGAGGTCTGGCGTTGGTCCCAGATCAGCGGACGCCATGACCACGGATTCGATCGGATGTGCGGGCGTCGCCAAGGCGACCTGAACGTCACCGCCACCGTGGTGGTGATGTTTGATCGGGCCATCCGCAGGCGTCTCGGCGATCTCGAACGCCGAAGCGTCGTCGGTCGGTGAAGGCTCCGGCTGATCGTGCTCGTGCCCGTGTCCGTGACCTTGATCGCGTTCGTGATCGTGGTCGATCATGGCCGCTTCCGCATAGGACACACCAGGGAACTGCAGGCCGTGTTCGATGCGATGCTGGGTGTTGATCACGCCATGCGCCTGCAGCGCGACCACGATGGTCACGCCGAGACAGACGCAGAAGAGGCGGAGCAGTTGCGGCAAGATAGAAGTCCCCGATTTTTGTCGGTTAGGGGGAATCGCCCTGCCGCGCAACGGCGGGATCGTCGCACCACTGTAGTCGTCGGATCGCCGACCGCTTTCGATCAGGCCTCGGCGAACCGGGGCGATCGCGAGGTGACTCAACGGTCGGGGGAGGGGGCGGGCCAGGAACTTCTGTGAGGAAGCCCGGCGTTTCGCCGCCGATCGCCGCCGACGCTGACGCGTCCCCTGGCTCTCGATCGACGCCTATCGTTCCCGGAACCCGCCAACGATGAGCCTACACTGCTCACGGCGGGTTGCGAAAGTCGGGCTTGACCGAAGGCGGCGAGGGAGGAAAACACGCCGATGGCCAAATACGCGCCCCTCGCAACCTTCCTTCGGCGCCAGAAGCGGGCGGAAGTGGATCCGACGTTCCGGGACATCGAACGGATTGTCGGCGGCATCCTGCCGAAAGCCGCGACCATGGACGGATGGTGGCGAGGGGACCCATCGGCCCCCCAGATGCCTCAGCACGTCGCTTTTGCGGACGCCGGCTTCGTCGCCGAACCACAAACGCGCGCCGAAACCGTCCGTTTCGTCCGGATGGATGCTGACCAGCACGGCTCCAGGCTGGAGCAGGTCGACGAACGGAATGGAAAAGTCTGACGCCGGCGCGCCCCGGCGTCCCTGAACGGGAGTCGGCCGGGAGCGAGCCGGGTCGGACCGATCAGTTGTGGGCGGCGTGCCCCTGGGGCGCCGGCGCGTCCGTCGGAGCCGGGGCGGGCGGCGCCGGTTCGGCGGGGGCAGGCTCGGTCTTGATCTCGTCGCAGCACGTCATGGCGGCGTCGGCAGCCATGTCCTTGCAGCAGTCGCAGCCCTCGGCGGCCAGAGCCGCCCCGGCGCTCAGAGTGAGGATCGCACCGGCGGCGGCCAGCAGGTTGGAAACTTTCATCGTCGTTCTCCTAGTGAACCATGAAGTTGACAGAGCCGGACATCTTGTGGCCGTCCGGACCTTCGGCGGCCCAGGCGGCAGCATAGGTTCCCGGTGCGAGACGCGGCAAGGCCACGCTCACGGTCGCGGCTGCTGGCGCATCTGGAGCGGTGACGATGATCGGCGCCTGGCCTTCGGCGGTGAGGGTCACGGTCTTCAGCATCATCGGGTGAGGGAAGGTCGCGCTGAACCGTTCGGGCGAACCGGATGTCATGGCGCCGTCGGCCGGGGTGGTGACGATGCCGGAAGCGGCCGGGGCCTGGTGTTGCATTCCGGCGTGGCCAGCGTGCGGGTCCTGGGCGGCTGCGGCGCCGGCGAAGGCCAGAGCGGCGGTGAGGGTGAGAACGCGGATCATGGGGTGGTCTCCTTCGGTTAGAACCAGGCCTTGAGGCCGACGACGACGCGGGTGTCTTCGGCCTCGCCGCCTCGGGCGTCGATGTAGTCGGCGGTGTTTCCGAGCGCGCGGCTCCACTCGACGCCGACATAGGGGGCGAACTCCTTGCGGAATTCGTAGCGCAGTCTCAGGCCCGCCTCGATCGAAGAGAGGCCCGAGCCGATCTCCAGTTCTGGAATATCGCTGGCCGAGGCGTCGATTTCGAGGCGCGGCTGAAGGATCAGGCGCTGGGTGAGGCGCTGATCGTATTCGGCTTCGACGCGAGCGGTCAGGTCGCCCTTCGTGGACAGGAAGGCGGCCGCGTCGATTTCGAACCAATAGGGGGCCAGTCCCTGGAGACCCAGGACCAGATGGGTGGTGTCGTCGCCGTCAGGACGGAAGTCCTGGCGCACGCCGGCCTGCACGTCCCAGAACGGCGTGACGGCGCGGCTGTAGAGGGCCTGGAGTTCGGCCTCCTCCAGAGCGCCGCCGAACTCGCCTTCGCCCTCGGACTTCCACCAGAAGCGGTTGATGTCGCCGCCGCTCCAGCCCTGAACGTCCCACAGGTAGGTGTCCCCGCCATCGCCGAAGCCCGCTTCGAGGCGGTCGATGATCAGGGCGGTGGTGCGCACGGCGCCGTTCTCGGCGATCAGCGTCTGGCGCGATGCGTCCATCGCCTCTGCGCCGAAGACCCCGTCGGCGGCGTGCGTCGGTCCGCTCAGGGCGGCGGCCGGAACCGGCGCCTCTGGAGGTCTGCCGGGATCGTCCGCGCTGGTCGGGACATCCGGCGGACCCATGCTCATTGCAGACATATCGTGTCCGGCGTGAGGGTCCGCCTCGGCGGCTTGCATCGTGGACATGTCGTGGCCGGCGTGCGGATCAGGCTGCGCTGGCGCCATGGTCGACATATCGTGACCCGCATGAGGATCGGTTACGGTCGGGGTTTGCGCGGGGGGCATGACATGACCGGCATGCGGATCCTGCGCTGACGGCGGAGCGGGCGTTTGAGGCGTGGCGACCGGAGCCGGCGCAGGGCGCGGCGCAGTGGTCGCCGGCATGACATGGCCCGCGTGAGGGTCCTGGGCCTCGGCGCTAAAGGCGCTGGCGGCGAGGAAAAAGGGGGCGAGTGCGAGGGCGAGCCGGTTCATCAGGCCGCTCCGTCCATGGGCCGCACCGTCACGACATTGAACATGCCGGCGTGCATGTGCATCAGCATGTGGCAGTGGAAGGCCCAGTCTCCGGGTGCGTCGGCGGTCAGGTCGAACGTCACTTTCGATCCTGGCGCGACATTCACCGTGTGCTTCAGCGGCTGGTGGCCCTCGGGTCCGCCCGTCACCAGTTCGAAGAAGTGGCCGTGCAGATGGATCGGGTGACCCATCATGGTGTCGTTCACCAGGGTTACGCGGACCCGTTCATTTCGTTCGAAGCGGATCGGCTCGACCAACTCCGAGAACTTCCGCCCATCGAAACCCCACATGAACCGTTCCATATTGCCGGTGAGATGGATTTCCATCGTCCGGGACGGCGGACGGCGATCCTTGTTCGGCTGGAGCGACACCAGATCGGCATAGACCAGCACGCGGTGATCGACGGATTCCAGGCCGAGAGGTCGGTCGCCCAACCGGTTGGCCGGCGCCATGGCGATCATGTCGACGCCCACGCCCACCGCCATGTCGGCCGGCGCATTTTCGGGGTCCCGCATATTCATCCCGCCCATGCCCGCCATATCGGCCGCGGGAGCGGCGGGCGGGGTCTGCCCCATGGCGGCGTGATCCATTCCGGACATCGCGCCGCCGTCCATTCGGGCCATGCCGCCATGGTCCATGCCCGCCATCCCGCCGTGATCCATCCCGCCCATGCCCATGTCGCGCATCGTGAGGGTTGGAACCTCGCGAAGCGGCGGAACCTCGGCCGTCATGCCCAGGCGCGGGGCGAGCGTGGCGCGGCCCATGCCCGAGCGATCGATCGCTTCCGATACGATGGTGTAGGCGCGGTCCTCGGTAGGCTGGACGATGACGTCATAGGTCTCGGCCACCGAGATCTGGAACTCGTCGACCTCGACGGGTCGGACATGATCGCCGTCCGCCTGGACGACGGTCATCGGCAGGCCGGGGATTCGCACATTGAAAATCGACATCGCCGAGGCGTTGATGACGCGCAGGCGCACGCGTTCGCCGGGACGAAACAGGCCAGTCCAGTTCTCTTCCGGGCCATGGCCGTTGACCAGGAAGGTGTAGGTCGTCCCGTTCACGTCGGAGATGTCGCGCGGGTCCATACGCATCTGCCCCCACATCCGCCGTTCCTCGAGGCTCATGCCGTCCGCTCCGGAGAGCAGGCCGGAGAGGGTCGTCCGCTGGCGGTTGAAGTAGCCGGGGCTCTTCTTCAGCTTCGCCAGGATCTCGTGGGGATGCATGAAGCTCCAGTCCGACAGCACCAGGACATGCTCGCGGTCATAGGCGACGGGATCGGCGCCGGCCGGGTCGATGACGATCGGTCCGTAGTGGCCCATCGCCTCCTGGAGCCCGGAGTGGCTGTGATACCAATAGGTGCCCGACTGCTTGACCGGAAACTCATAGACGAAGGTCTCGCGCGGCCGGATGCCCGGGAAGCTGATGCCTGGCACGCCGTCCATCTGGAACGGCAGCAGCACGCCGTGCCAGTGGATCGAGGTGTCCTCGTCCAGGGTGTTGGTCACCGAAAGGCGGGCGTTCTGACCTTCGCGAAGGCGCAACAGCGGCGCCGGCAGCAGGCCGTTGACCGTCACGGCGTGTCCGGTTCGCCCACCGACAGAGAACGGCGAGTGGCCGACCGTGAGGTCGATGTTCGGGCCGACGAGGGACGGCAACTCCGACCGAAGACCCGCCGAACCGGTCTGGGCCCAGGCGGGCAGAAGGCCTTGCAGACCGAGCAGGCCGCCTCCCGCCGCGGCGCCGCGTAGAAGGGTGCGTCGGTCCAGTCGCATGATCGACATCTAGGCTCGGTCCTCGCTCAGGCTGTCTCGACCTCGTCATCCCGGGCGGGAGAACGGACGGTCCTACTGCCAATACGCATGAACGCGCCGGTCCCCTTGCGTCGAACCGCCTCAGGCGTCGACGACGACGTCAGAGCAGCCGGAGCGCCTCGGCGAGCTTGGCGCGCGCCCTGGCGACTCGGGTCTCGACCGCCTTGGGCGTGGCGCCCACGATAAGCGCGACCTCGGCGTGGGACCGACCCTCCAGGGCGGTCAGAAGCAGCGGCGCCTTCAGGGCGTCCGGCAGATCGGCGATGGCGCGGTCCAGCGCCGCCCGACGCCGTCCGTCATCCACATGGTCTTCGGGGGTCGTCGCTCCATCTCCGACCGCCAGGGCTTCGGGCGCGTCCAGGCCCATCACGCCGCGAACCACCCGGCGGACCGTGCGCTTGCGGCCCCAGTCGCGGCATTTGTTGACGGCGATCGAGCGGAGCCAAGTGGGGAAGCTGCGGCCCGGGTCATACCGGCGAATGGCGAGCCAGGCGGATGCATAGGTCTCCTGGACGACATCGTAAGCCTCTTCGTCGTCGCCGATATATCGACGAACGAAGCGATGCAGGTCGCCTTTGGTCGCGGTCATCAACGCGCTGAAGGCGGCCCGGTCGCCCTTCGCCGCCCGCGCTTCGAGTGGAGCCCCCGAATCCACCCCGGTTCTACCCTGCGTCTTGCAGGAGAGCTCCGACGACCTGACGGTCGAACACCTGAGCCTGCTGGGGCGTCAGGACCGATCGCATCTCGAACACATGGGCGATGGTCGCCTTCTGGAGGTCGCCCATGGCGACGTGGAAATGATCGACCGCCGCCTGAACCTGAGGACTGTCGCCTTCGCTGACCGCGATCGCATCCGCCAGTTCGCGATTAGCGGTTCGGACTTCGGCTTCAAGCGCGCCCCGGCGCGAGGCGAAGCGGGCCTCAATCGCCTCCAGACGGGTTTCCTGCTCCGCCGTCAGATCCAGTTGATGATGGACGATGCTGTGCAGGCTGGGCGCTTCGTGCCGCTTCATCAGCCAGGCCGTGCTGGCCCAGGTCCCGGCGCCGCTGGCGAGGGCGGCCAGCGCCGCCGTGATCGCGATGGACCGCCAGCCCGCTTTCATTCGCCCGCTCCCAGGATCGCGATCGGGGACAGACCCCCCGACACGCTGAACACCTGCATCTCCGAGGACGCGGTCCGTGCGGACAGGGCGAACACGCCCCCGTTGGCGACACCCACCACGAGCGCCATGGTCAGGGCGGCGACGCGGACCTGACCCATCCGCCGCTCGCCGACCCGATCCTCGATGCGGCGCCACACGTCGGGCTCCAGCCCTGAAAGCGAGACGTGGCTCGCCGGCGGGGCGGTGGCGATCAGGCGATCGATGTCCTCAGTCATGTTCCACCTCTGACGGCCCCCGTAGTCCCATACGCTTGGTACAGCCAAATCCCTCGGTCGCGGCCTGCCGTCGTCATAGCAGCGAGGCCGGCGGCGCGAGCGTCCCCATGACGGCGACGATGGTCAGAACGGCGAGGGAGAGCGCGAATTCCACCACCAGGCTTCGCCGCAGGTGACCAAGCACCGGACTGGAATCTGCGCTGGCGGCCTCGAAGGCGGGGGTCAGGCGAAAACGATTGACGGCGGCCAGGCTCAACATGAGACCGAACAGGACGATCTTGAGGATAAGCCAGCGACCATAGGCCGTATCGGTCAATGTCCAGAGCCCGCTCCATCCGACCAGGAAGGCGCTGTTCACCAGACCGGTCAGCAGAAGAACAGCGACGGCGAAGGTGCCGACGCCGGCGAAGCCAGCCAAGGCGCGCGCCAGAGCCAGATCCTGCGCGGACGGTTCCTTGGGCCGCCACATAACAAGGGCGGCAAAGGCGGCCAGAGCGCCGACCCAAAGCAATGCCGAAAGGACGTGCAAAATATCGGACGCCAGATGGATCTCGTGTCCGGACCCTTCCGTGGCCGCGCCATGACCGGTCCAGGCTAAGCTGGCCGACACGACAAGGCCGAGCGAGGCGCAGACCCACCACAGACGGGGTCCGGGTTTGATCATCACGATCGCCGCCACAGCCAGAAGCGCAACGGCGGACCGCACCGCCAGCGCCATGCCGAGACCCATGCCGGTGACCATCATGCCCAGCGAAGCGGGCTTGATCGCTTCACTCAGGGATCCCGCCATCATGGCGGTCTGGGCGACGAGGGCGGCCGGAGCCGCCAGAGCCAGGGCCAGGGCCGCCCAGAACAGGGCCGGCCGCGGCCAGGTCAGGGGGACGGGTCTGGTCGCCCGCGCGCTGTAGATCAGGAAGGCGGGCAGACCGAACAGCAGGGCTGCGGCGACGTACTGGATCGCCCTCAGGCCAATGACCCAGGCCTCGATCACGTCAGCGAACGGTGAAAGCGTAGGAGCCGGTCATGCGGTGGCCGTCGCTCGAGGCGATCTGCCAGTTGACGGTATAGCCTCCGGCGGCAAGCGGTCGGGCGAGCGCGCCCGTGATCGATCGGCCGTCCTCGCTGACGGTCGTGCTCACGGCGGCCTTCGCGCCGGCCGCGTTGACCACTTCAAGCGTCGAGAAGGCCGGGACCATCCGCTCGCTGAAGGTGAGGGCGATGGAACGCGGCGGGGCCACGGTCGCGTTCGCCGCGGGCGTCGAACTGACCAGACGCGCATGAGCGCTGACAGCGCCGGCGGTCATGACCACGGCCGCGGCGACGGCGAAGGCGGGAACGAAACGATTGAAACGCATGTCGTGACTCCACTGACATCCAGACGATGTCTCAGAAATACGCGGCGGTCGCCACTTTCCCTCGCCCTCCGGAACGACCGATCATGCGATCTCGTCCCCGATCAGCCGCCGCGCTTCTGGAGCAGGGCCTGCATCTGGGCGATCTCCGCCTGTTGACCGCGCACGATGCCGTCGCACAGGGCGATGATCTCCGGATCGGTCAGGGACGCTTGTTCGCACATCAGCACGGCCCCGGAATGGTGCGGGATCATCGATCGCAGAAATTCGTCGTCGCCAACGAACGCCTGGGTTCGCATGCCGATGAAGCTGCCGACGAAGATCACGGCCGCGACCGCTCCAATGACCATGTTCGTTTTGCGCGAAGGATACATGGACCGCATGAAGACGAGCATGAGTACCGCCATCGGCGCGACCATCATCAGGGTCATGTAGACGTTGTTCAGGTTGAGGTAGAAGTGACCGAGCGTGGCGATCATCGTGTACATGACCAGGTACATGATGACGAAATCGAGCGCCAACTCCAGGTACAGGCTCCGGTAAGGGCCCTGTCCACGAGCGCTGCCTCGCCCGTCGTGGTCCATCTGTTGATGAGACATCGTCCGTTTCCTCCTCAAAAATGTCTGCTCGCCATCGCCGTGGGCTGCGATGCCCGGAGACGGCGGCGGATGTCCGGTTCAATCCGGCCCGTCGCCGCCGGTTCCTCGCTTGGGTCGGTGGGCGGGACTGTTGGTCAGACCGTCCTGGCTAGAGCTTCACCGCGCGCAGTCTCAACGCATTGCCGATGACGCTGACCGAGGAGAGCGCCATCGCGAGCGCCGCCAGGGCCGGTGAGAGAAGCCAGCCGAACACGGGATAGAGCAGGCCGGCCGCCACCGGGATGCCGAGGGCGTTGTAGCCGAAGGCGAAGACGAGGTTCTGGCGGATGTTGCCCATTACCGCGCGGGACAGACGCCGTGCGCGCACGATGCCTTGCAGATCGCCGCCCAGCAGGGTGACGCCGGCGCTCTCGATGGCGACGTCCGAGCCCGCCCCCATGGCGACGCCCACATCGGCGGCGGCGAGGGCAGGGGCATCGTTGACGCCATCCCCGGCCATGGCGACGATCCGCCCCTGCGAACGAAGCTGTTGAACCACCGACGCCTTGTCCTGCGGCAGGACTTCCGCCTGGACTTCGTCGATGCCGAGGCGACGCGCGACCGCTTCGGCCGTCGTCCGGTTGTCCCCGGTCATCATCACCAGCCGCAGACCGGCCGCCTTCAGCGCGAGGATCGCCGCCGGCGTGGTGGCCTTGATGGGATCGGCGATGCCGATGACCCCGGCCGCCTTTCCATCGATCGCCACGAAAATGGCGGTGGCGCCGTCGTGGCGGAGCGCCTCCGCCTTCGGCTCCAGCGCGGAGACGTCGATTGAAAGCTCGCCGAGATAACGGGTGTTGCCCAAGGCGACCTGGCGACCCTCGATCGTCCCGCGGACGCCGCGGCCCACCGGGCTGTCGAAGTCCACGGCCTCGGAAAGGGGGATGTCCCGGTCCCCAGCGGCCCGGACGATCGCGTCGGCCAACGGATGTTCGCTGCCGCGCTCGAGGCTGGCCGAGAGACGCAAGATGTCCACTTCGGCGAAGCCCTCGGTAGGAACGATCGCCGTCACCGACGGACGTCCTTCTGTCAGGGTGCCGGTCTTGTCCAGAACCAGGGTATCGACCTTCTCGAAGCGCTCGAGCGCCTCGGCGTTCTTGATCAGGACGCCGGCGTGCGCACCACGCCCCACCCCGACCATGATCGAGATCGGCGTGGCCAGGCCCAACG
>LNFM01002677.1_pt1 | contig 36885 bp, 26 predicted proteins | sample 596031 | NCBI WGS metagenome assembly LNFM01 (sample SAMN04254537, study PRJNA301005) | activated carbon metagenome | isolation source: dual media filters at the Ann Arbor, Michigan drinking water treatment plant | place: USA: Ann Arbor | reverse complement strand
GAAGCCCACGAAGAAGAGCACCAGCGTCACCGCGGGCACGGTGAACGCGATCATCGCGTACGGATACGACCGGGGAAAAGGCGGGCGAAAGTAGTTATGCCCGAAGAACTCCATGTTGTAGAACGGGTGGTTCCAGTGAAAGCCGAGGTACTCGCCGAGGCGCCCTGGTCTCCCGCCCTCGCCCATCAAGAAGTCGAACCACATCCACGGCCAGAGCGCGATGAACGTCGCGATTCCGAGCGTGAGCATCGAGAGCACCGCGATCGGCGCGCTGATCCCGCCCTTCTTCGAGCTCTCGCCGACGTGCCGTCCGCGCACGACGAACCAGTGGATCAAGAACACCACCGGGAGCATGAAGCAGTTGAACTTCACGTTGAGGGCGAAGCCCCACGCGACGCCGGTAAGCAGCCCCCAGCCGAGCGCATGGTTGTTCGTCTCGTCGATCGAGCGCCAGTAGCAGTAGACGACGAGCGTCCACCAGAAGGTCACCGGCACGTCGAAGCAGTCGAGGTGCGAGTGATAGAAGATCCTCGGGATGAACGCGAAGGACAGCGCCGCGACGAGCCCCGCGCGCCGCGAGTACGCGCGCGTGCCCATGATGTAGATCAGCCACAGCGACAGCCCGCCCATCACCATGCCCGGAAACCGCATCGCGGTCCCTGCTTCGGCGAAGACCTTGTGCTTGACGAAGAGGTACTTCCACGACAGCGCGAAGAGGCTCTTCATGAGCGCCGGGTGCTCGTGGTTGACCTGCCAGAACGCGTCCACGTTGGCGCGCTGCACGGCCTCGCGCCAGTTGGTCGCCAAGAGGTCGAACCATCGCGCGTACGAGCGCGCCGCGTCGAAGTAGAACCCTTCGTCTCGCGCATATCCGAGGTTGCGCGTGGTCTTGACGAGCAACAGCACGTAGAGCGCGCACAGGGCGAACCCGAGCACGTGATCGAGCCAGTACGGCGACGCCTTCTCGCGCCAGTCCCAGCGATCGAACAGCCCCTTCGCCGCGGGCGCGGCGGTCTTGGCAGGGGCGCTCTTCTCTGCGCTCGCCGTCGATTCTTCGCTCGCAGCGGACGCTTCGGCGCCGCTCTTCTCAGCGGTCTCTTTGGTCTCCGCGTCGCTCATCGCGCGTCTCCCGTGAAGCAATAGTGCGCAGCGCGCGCGGCGGGCATGGTCGCCTCGAAGGTCACTTGCTGCGTCGTTCCTCGAAAGGCGCGGGTGTCGAAGCGAAAGTTCTTCCACCCCTCGCCGTCGTGGTGAACGTCGCGACCGACCTCGCGATCGCCGACGCGAACGGTGATCGTGATGTCCGCGCCGACTTCACCGCGGTCGCCGCCGCGCTCAGCCTGATACGCGATGCCGTGATACCCGTAGATCGTGTCGCCCATGGTCACGCTGGGAAACACCGTTCGCATCGGCACATCGACGACCGGGTGCGACCAGATGCATCGCCTTCCTCGGTGTCCGAGGTCCTCGATGTAGATGCGCGAGACGTGGTTCCAGCCCTCGCCGCATTGGAAGCGATCGGGGCCAGCGAGCGGCCCCTGGTGGAGCCCTCCGCCGGTCACGGGCATTCCTTGCGTCAACGGGCAGGGCCGAGGATTGCCCTGCTCGACGCGAAACACCTGCGCTTCGTGCAGGTGATCGTAGAAGTCGTACAGCGGTCGAGCCTGCGACGGGTTGCGCAAGACGCGCACGTCGACGGCGCCGAAGCGCTGCGAGCGCTCGACGCTCCAGCCGCGAAAATCCGGGTGTTCGCCGCCGCGAATCGTCGCTACGAACGCCCGCGCATAGGTCGTCGCGTCGGCGCGCGCCGCGTCGCGAACGGGGATGAGATCGCCGAGGTGCCAGCGCGCGAGCGGGTCTGTCCACAACGGCGCCGACGCGACGAGGTCACCGGTCCGTCGCTCGCGAGCGATCCAGTCGCGCGCCGAACGCCAGTCGGTCTCTTTGGGCGCCGACCGGACGATCATCGCGTGAGCGACGAGCTCCCACAGCGCCACGAGCGGGACCAACGCAAACGCGTACTTCCCGTATTTCGCCAGCGCGCTTTGCGGTGCGCCGCGTGCTTCCTTGTCATCGGTCATCGAGAGCGGGGCGAAGATATACCGACCTGCTGGGGATTCGCTCTCCCATTGCGCCCTCGCGCTGTTTGCCGGCAGGACGCCTCGCCGTCGCTGCGGGGTCTGGGACGCGACGAAGCGCATCGACCGCGTGCGGAGCATTCGCTACCGTCTAGGCGATGCACGCTTCGAATCGCTTCGCGCCTCCCCGGGCGCTCGTCACGGTTTTCAGCGCGACCATCGCGCTCGCCGGGTGCCCCGCCCCCTCTGGATTCGACGCGGGAACGGAAGAGCTCCCACCGCCGGCAGACCGGGTCCTAGACACCCAACGGCCCGATCGCGTCGCCTTCGACGACACCGGCGACGCGATCGTGACGCCGACAGACACCGGCGTCGAGATGGACGCCGCGCGGGACGGCTCGGTCGACGGAGACAGCGGATCGCCGCCCTTCGACGCGCCCAACGACACGACTGCGATGATGAGCCTCGACGTCCTGGCTCCCGATGTGTTCCTGCCGCCACAGACGTGCTCGTGGGTCAGCCCGCCGGTCGTGTTCGGAGCGATGGGATCAGGCTCGCGCGCCGTGAATGTTCGCTCGGATTTTACGGGGTTTTCTGCGAGCGCAGCGATCCTGCGCGACGGCGCAGACAACGTGTGGGTCCAGCGCGTCAACCGCGACGGAGCCCCGACGCTCGTCGGCAACGCGACCGGAGCCGCCGCGGGATCGATGGTGCGCGGCGGCTCGTTCGTGCGCGAGTCGATGTTCTTTCTCCTCGCGTGGTCGCAGGGCGCCGCAGGAAGCGAGCAGACGTTCGTCCAACGCACGCAAGATAACTTCGCGCCCGTCGCGGGCAGTCGAGTGCAGCTCTCGACCACCGGGAGCAACCGCGCGCCGCTCATCGGCGAGCTGCGCCGCGGTCACCTCGTCGCGTGGGAGACGACGAGCGCCGGACGCTCGAGCGTGTCGGTCGCGTCCGTCGACCTCGGAACGCCAGGAACCATCGCGACGCCCACCGCGACCGCGGACGTTCGCGCGTTCGACCTCGTGACCTCTCCCGCGGCCGACGTCTACGCGCTCGCGTACATCGATCGCTCGAGCAACGAGCTGCGCTTGACCAGGCTCTCGGCGACGGGCGCGGCGATGGGCGCGCCCATCGTTGTCGCGAGCGGCGCCGACCTCGGCGACACCGTCGACGCCGTCATCGAAGACGACGGAGACGTCTGGGTGACCTGGGCGCAGCCCGCGAGCGCTGGCGCCGCGCGGCTCCGTCGCGTGGCCCTCGCGATGACGCCCGCTGCAGATCCAACGCTCATGGTTCCGATGTCCGTGGGCGCGACGCAGCCCGCGATCGCGCTCGATGGCGCCGACCTCGCGATCGCCTTTCGCAACCCCAGCGCGCCGAACACCATCGACCTCGTTCGCGTCCGTGTCGACGGAGCGCTTCGCGACCACTCGAGGCTCGGCGGCGCAGCGCCCGGCGGCGCGATCGGCCTCGAAGCGCGCGACGGTCGCTATGGCGTCGGCTGGAGCGACGACAGCGCGAGCGGCGCCCTCACCCGCATCGCAGTGGCATCCTGTCGCTAGTCTGGCGCCCGTCTGCGCCGGGGTGGGTGCAACGCTCACTCCGCAAACGTTTCATGGCCGCACCGGAGATTGCGGCGTCTCGTGCCACGGCGGCGCGAAGTTTTTCACGGTCCAGAGCGAGGTATAGTGTGTGCAGACAAGTCGTTGGTTTCGCAGAGGTCACCCTTCTGCTGACGGACGTGCTTCGGAGGAATGCCCCTAATGCCCCGCTCCCAATTCAACCGCTCCTGGTCGCTCGCGTTGCTCGTCGCGGCGACACAGGTGCAGTGCACGACAGCGGCGCTCACTGCGGACGACGCAGCGACGGACAATCCAGACCCGATCGACGATCGATCGCCAGCGGCCGCAGCAGCGCCGGCCATCGGGACATTTCATCCCGAGCTCTATGCGCCAGGCCGTCAGCCGAACGAGCAGGTCGAGCAATGCCAGGACGGTGACAACGACGGGTTCGGCGAGAACTGCCGACGCGGCGCGGACTGCGACGACTTCAACCGCAACGTCACCAACGAGTGCTACCGCTGCACGACGCCGGCGACTGGCTGCTCGTGCTCCGAAGAGGGCGCGGTCGAGTCGTGCAACGTCGAGACCGACTCGTCCACCGTCGGCACCAATGGCGTCTGCCACTCGGGAACGCGGCTCTGCACCGGCGGTCGTTGGCAGCGCTGCCTGCCCAATCAATTCAGCACCCGCACGATCATCGGCCCCACGGGCTGTGGCGGCGCGTGCAACCCCGAGTGTCGACAGACGATCGTTTGCCCCACGGCGGCGGACCTCCCCGGACGCGGCGCGGGCGTCGTCATCGCGGGCGCTGCGTTGCCCGGATTCTGCCCGCCTGGAGCGGGCGGCATTCAGCTCCCTGGCAGCGGTCGGCCGCCGACCATGAGCTGCGGAGCCACCTGCGGCGGCGTCTGCTGCGCTGCGGGACAGACCTGCTACACGAACACCGAGTCCGTCGCGAGCCCTCCGTTCTGCACGATGCTCGGCGGCTCTGTTCCGCCGCCGATCGTCACGCAGTCGTGCGGAGCTACGTGCACGCCGACGCAAACACACTGCGGCGTCGCGCCCAACGACGACTGCTGTGATCCCGGCGAAGTGTGTCGCTACGGCCGCTGCGTCGCGTCGCCGAGCACGTGCACATCGGACGCGAACTGCCCTGCGGGATTCTACTGCGAGCGCGGGCTCGACCCTGCGCGGTGCGTTCCGCGCACGACGAGCAACTGCAACTGCGAGCGCGACGCGCAACAGCAGCTCTGCATGCGCAGCATTACCGCGACCGGCGGCCGCGTCATCAACGGCATCTTCCGCACGCGCACCGGCGCCGACGCCCGCTCGCTTCGCTTCGCGCGCTACATCGGCGGGCTCGAGACCAACCCCACCGGCTGCGTTGGCGGACGAAGCAACAACTCGACGAGCGGCACGTATCAGTGCCCCTGGTGCACGCCCGTGCAGTGCACGTCGTACGCGTGCTTCTCGCCGCCGCGCACCATCGCGTCGATCGCGCAGTTCGCCGACGGCCTCGATTGGCTCTGGACGCAGCACCTGCGCTTGAATCCGTGGGGCGGCATCGCGGGTGATGGGCGTCCGCTCGCCACCGAAAACACCGTCGATTGGGGATACGACCCGCGCGAAGGACGCAAGTACGACCTCGGAGCTCCCGCCAATCGCGTCGTGCTCTTTCCGATCACGGACCACACCGACGACTCTTGCATGGAGCCGTTCGAGTACACCGTCTGGCTCAGCGACAACCCCAACGCGACGACCATCGCGCCTGCGAACGCGCCGGATCCCAACCAGTGGAACCTCGCGGTCCTGACCGAGACGTTCACGCAGGGTTGGACGCGCAACCCCAACGCGATGGGTGTTCCTTCGAACACCGATAACCTCGAATCCACAGCGTTCGGCGACGCCATCGCCGACGGTATGGCGACGGTCATGGCTCTGCCCTGCGGGTACTCTTTCCGCTACGCGAGCGTCGTCGCAGGCAACGTCGGCTCGCCGACGAACGCCTGCCAGTTTCACTCTGGAGACGACGAGCTCGACGCGGTCGCGGGACTCACCGTCGAGGGCAACTCGCTCAGCATCTACCACGAGCTTCCGCACGGAACCGGCGCAGGTCCCGACGGGCTCAACTTCTCGACGCGGCTCCGAACCGCGGACGTCTACTTCCTCTTCGACACGACGGGATCGATGGGCGGAGAGCTCTCGAACCTTCAAGCCTCCATGTCGAGCGGCACGTTCGTCACGGGTTGCTCCGGCGGAATCGTCGGCGCGATCAAGTGCATCATCCCCGACGCCTGGTTCGGCGTGGGACGACACGACGACTTCCCCGTTGATCCCTATGGTTGGTCGCCGTCGGGCGACGTCGTCTACGAGAACCGCAGCGATCTGTCCGCCGATCCTGCGGTCGCGCAGGCTGCGATCAACGCGATCGGTCTCCACAACGGCTACGATTGGCCCGAGTCGCAGACGCCCGCGCTCTGGGCCACGGTCACGGGTCGCGGTCTCAGCGGGTACTTCCCGAACCGCACCAACTGCCCCGCGGGACGTTGGGGCTACCCGTGCTTTCGTCCGGGCACGATTCCGATCGTGATGCTCTTTACCGACGCGCCCTTCCACAACGGCGCCGGCGGAACCAACGCGTACAGCGACGCCGCCCTCTTCCCCGGCGGATCCGCTGGCGGAACGCTCGGCACGCAGCGCGGTCCGACCTTCGCCGAGGCGGTGGCCGAGTTCAACGCGCGCGGCGCGAAGGTCATCATCGTCGACTCCTCGGGCAACAACGCCTCGGCGCGCGCTGATTTCAACGCGTTCGCAGCGGGCACCAACTCGATCGTGAGCGGCGGAGCCAACGCGGTCTACCCAGTGGCCACCAACGGCACGGGCCTCGGCGCAGCGGTCGTCAACGCAGTCAGCGACCTCGCGAACTACTCGCGCATGAACGTCACGGCCGTCGCGATCGACAACCCCGCGACAGCGAGCGTCGACGAGCGCTGCTTCGTCAGGGCGATCGCAGGCGCTCCCGTCGGCACGATTCGCTTGTCCAACCCCGCGTTGGGCGAGAGCAACCCATACGCGGCGGGTCGCTGCGTCGATCCGCCCACGGCGATCGGCGGAGTTCCCGTGACGGCACGTCAGTGCCTGCCAGGGACGCAAGTGAACTTCCGCGCGGAGTTCTTCAACAACTGCGTGATGGCGACCGCGGTGCCGCAGACGTTTACGTTCGAGATCCTCGTGCTCGGCAATGGGTCCTACGAGCTCGGACGCGTTCCGGTCACCATCGTGGTCCCCGAAAACGCCTTCCCGGCGAGCGGTACGTTCACCTACGACGTCGACGCGCTCACCGTGTGCGGCGCCGGTCGTCAGGCGCGCTGGACGCAACTCCAGTTCGTCGCCGACACCCCGTCGGGCACCAACGTCGTGATCGACGCGTTCACGTCGAACACCGTCGCTGGTCTCGCGACGGCGCCACGCGTCGGCCTCGGAACGCACCCGCCGGTAAACTCGCCGATCGACCTCTCCGGCGCGCTCATCACCGCGATGCAACCAGACCGCGCCCCGTACCTCCGAGTGCGCTTCACGCTCAACTCCAACGCATCGCGCTCGGCCACCCCGACGCTCCGCGGCTACCGCGTGCTCTTCGACTGCATCGACGGGTCGTAATCGAGACGCTCAGCGCGCCTGTCGCCGACCCATCGCGAAGCAGCGATCGCGAAGAGAGCTTCGGTTCAGCGACAACCGGCGGGGGCTGCCGGCACACCACCGCCGCCCGCCTCGTAGCAGAGCTGGCCGGGCGGGCACATCGCGTTGGTGCGACACGGCTCAGCGGTCGGACGGCACTCGGACACGCCGCTCGACCAGACGTCGACGCACTCGTAACCCGCGCCGCAGCCGCTCGTGCTGTTGCAGATTCCCCGCGGTCCGCACACGAGAAAGTAATCGACGGGCAAGATCTCGCAACGATCGCCGGGCATCGCGCAGGGTCCCGGTCCGCACGGCCCGCTCGGAACGCACTCGCGCAGTCCGTCGCCGTCGACATCTCGGCAGCTCGAGCCGAGCACGCATCCAACGTCGGACGAGCACCGCGACGTCACGCCCGTACAAAACGGCGCGAGCCCGGCGACTCCTCGACAGACACCGCCGAACGGACAGGTCACCGTCGTGCCGTCACAGTTGCGGCGACGATCGACGCACGTCCTCGAGCCCGCGGCGCCTTCGCAGCCGTAGCCATCGGGACAAGCGCGGGAGTCTCCGCAGTCCGCGCCGCTCGCGACGCACACGCCTCGCGTACACGTCTGTGTTCCGCTCGCGCAGTCCGCGCTGTCGCGACAGCGCCGACCTGCGCGTTGGCACCGGCGCGTCGCGCCGCATCCTGTCGGCAAACAGCGCTCGACGGGCCGGTCGCACTCCGAGTCCATCGCGCACGTGCGCATCGTTGTAGACATCTCGCAGAAGCCGAGGCGCATCACGTCGTCCGGCGGCAGGATCACGTCTGGCGCCGCGCCGTCGCCCGCGTTCGGCGCGTCGAACACGCCGCTGTCCGTGATCGCCGAGTCCATCGGTCCGCTGTCGATCACGCTGGTGTCGCCGCTTGCGTCGCCGCCGTCGTTGCTCGCTGCGTCGAGGGCGGCATCACCTCCGTCCGCCTCGCCGTCGGGCGGCGCGACGTCTGGCGGCTGCGTGTTGTCACGAACCGCGTCGACCGCCACGCGATCGATGGGCGGCTCGGCGTCGGGCAACGAGGGCGTGCTCGGACAACCGGTCAACGCGAAGACCGAGCCCCACACAAACGCAGCGCGCGCAGAGGGCGCGAGACGAAGCGACTTCATCAAAAAAAACTATCACAGTTGCGCCGCGCTTCTGGCGGTCCCTGGCTACACTGCCTCGGACTGCGATGCCCCTGCGCGGACACCTCTGGACCATCGCCCCCTTCGTCGCCGCGCGCGTAAAGCCCGCGCGCGTGACGCACTCGCAGCCGTGGCGCACGACGACGCGCTCGCCGCGGGGCGAGGTGACGCTCACGGGCCGACTGCACCGCCGATCGAACCGCCACGATCGCGTCGTGGTGCTCGTTCACGGCCTCGGAGGCAGCTTCGAGAGCCACTACATCCGCACAGCATCCGAGGAGCTCGCGCGGCGCGACGTCGATCACGTGAGGATCAACCTGCGCGGCGCCGATCGCCTCGGGGGCAACGACTACTATCACGCCGGGCTCATCGACGACCTCGCGGCAACGCTCGAGAGCGAGGAGCTTCGACCGTTTCGCGAGGTGATTCTCTGGGGATCGTCGCTCGGCGCGCACGTCTCTCTTCGGTACGCGGCGCTGACGCGAGATCCGCGCGTGCGCGCGGTGGTGGCCGTGTGTCCTCCGCTCGACCTCGCGCCGGGCGCGGTCGAGATCGACCATTGGTCGCGGCGGCCATACCTCGGCCACATGCTTCGAGCGCTCAACGAGATCTACGCGAGCGTCGCGCGGACGCGTCGCGACGTTCCCATCTCGATCGCGCGCGCGCGGTCCATTCGCAGCATCCGGCGGTGGGACAACGAGGTCGTCGCCCCGTGGCACGGCTTCGCGAGCGCCGATGACTACTACGACAAGGTCTCGGTGGGGCCGCACCTTCCGTCGCTCGAGACGCGCTCGCTCGTCGTCGTCGGCCGCGACGACCCGATGATCCCCGTGAGCGTGGTGCACCCCGCCCTCGCCCGAGCCTCGCGCGCGGTGGACGCGCGCACCGTCGCCGGCGGTCACGTCGGGTTCTCGTCGTCCCTCGACCTCGGCGAGCGCGGAGCGCTCGGGCTCGATCCGCAAGTCTGCGCGTGGCTCGAACGCATTTGACCCGTCAATAGACAGGCCGCTTGATTCGATGTGCCGTACGGCGCTCGATCAGGCCTGCGCGTGAACGCCGCCGACGGTCTGGACGCTCGGGGCGGCCTCCGGCTGCGGGTCGCGGTTGAACATCGCGCGGTGCGCGAGGCGCTTGATGAGCGGCTCGTAGTGCTCCTTCATTCGCCCTTCGAGGAGCTCCTTGGCGAGCTCGACGTCCGCGACGACCTGCGAGCGAACCGCTGGGTCCATGACGGCGGCCTTGGCCTTGGCCAAGAGGCCAGGGACCTTCTTCGCAGCGCCAGCGACGGCGGACGCGGCGGAGACCGCGCGATCCCGAGCGCGTTCGGCGGCGGTCTTGGTGATGTACGGCGCGACCTCCGCGACGAGGTCCGCAGCGGTGCCCGCGTAGCGGTGGGCGGGCTTGTAGAGGGGGCTGTTGAACTTGCTGCTCGGGTTGGCCTTCAGGTACGCGCGCACCTGGTCGAGCGTGACGCCGTTCTCTTTGCAGGCGCGCTCGAGCTCGGCCTCGGCCACCGCGCGGCCCTTGAACATGTACATCTGCACGCGCGAGTAGAAGTTGGTCGCTCCGTCGCCGCTCGTCTCGACGGCGCAGTAGATCACGCCCGGATACCTCGCGGTGATCAGCGACTGAACGCCGTCGCTCACGCCCGAGGACGGCATGCACCCGAAGGGCTTCACGCTCACGGTCACGTGCGCCTTGGCCATGACGACGTTGAGGATGAGCTTGCCCACCTCCATGTGTCCTTCGCCGCCGCGCAGGTCGTTGACGTAGTACTCGTTGGCCACCTCGGCGACGAGGTCCATGTCGGGCAGCTTGTAGCCAAAGAGCCCGAGCGGCCACGCAAACGCCTGAAAGCCCACGCGCAGGCCGAGGTCCGCGAGGCGCATCGTGGCGAGGCGCTTGGCGACGCCGAAGTTCTCGTAGCCCTGGAGGCCGTACTGACCGCCGTCGAACTCGCGCAGGTCGGCGCGGACGCGCGTGTCGCGAGCGACCTCCCAGATGTTGTAGAGCAGCCAGGCGGTGGTGAGCTGAATGTCGTTCTCCGAGCCTTCGCTCTCGAGAAACTTCTGCAGGTGATAGTTGCCATCACCCTCGGTGGTCATGGCCCAGAACTCGCCGATGATGCTGGTCTTCACGCGCGGGCGGAGCTTGTCGACCTCGACGGCCTCGAACTCTTTGCGCGCGCGATAGAGCGCCATGAAGATGTTCTCTTTGGCGTAGAGCGCGCCGTAGAGGATCTGCTTGGCCCGCTCGACGGCCTTGTTGGTCGCGCCGGGGACGACCTCGTACGGACGAATGCGGTACGCGAGCGCGTTGAGCACGTCGCCCGAGACGATGGCCTTGATGATCGCGATGAAGAAGTCGGGGTTCATCTCGATCCCGACGTCGGCGCCGGTGGCCTGCGAGAGCCCGCCGGTCTGCTGAAACAGCATCACGCGAAAGCCGTCGAAGCCCGCGTCGCGCAGGGCCTTTCGGTACTCGGTCACGTACATGCCGAAGCGGCACGGTCCGCACGCGCCCGCCGTGAGAAACACGTACTTCTTGACCACCTCTTCGGAGGTGAGCCCCTCTTTGTCGCGCAGGTCGATCAGGTGCTTCACGAGCCCGCCGACGGTGAAGTACGTCGGGTTGCACTGCCCGCGGTTGCCGTACTCCTTGCCGACCTGCAGCCCCGCTTGATCGCTGGTGCCGATCCACTCGACGCGGTAGCCCTGCCCGCGCAGCGCGCCCTCGACGAGAAAGTCGTGCGCCTGCGTCAGGCCCGTGATCAGGATCGTGATCTCGTCACGCTCCTTCTTGGTGACCTTGGAGTGGAGCATGTTGTCCGTCCACTGCTTGCGCTCTTTGCGCATGCCGAGCCGCTCGCGCTCGGCCTCTTCGAAGGCGCGGAGCTCCGCTTCGATCGCGGCTTCGTCCATCGCGTCGATCGATGAATCCTGCGCTGACACTTGGCTCGGGACGCGGTTGTCCACGAGCGGGAGGCGACGCTTGCCGTTGAGGTCTTGGTCGATGGCCATCTGTCTGATTCCTCTTTGATTGTGTGTGTCAGGCGTTGGAGGTCGTTGGGGCGTTGTTTACCGTGACGACCTTGCCGTCCGCGGTCTTCTTCTTCAGCTGGATCAGCCCAGCCGGCGCCTCTTTGGGTCGCGCCGGGGGCACGTACGCGGCGAGCCTTCGCCCGAGCTCATCGATCTGCGTCTCGAGCGCCGGGTCGCGCTGCGACCGTTGCGCGAGCAGCTCGCGCTTTCGCTCGAGCAGCTCGAGGCGCTTTCGGTCGACGGACAACGTGAGCTCGACCCGCTTGCGCGCGTTGTCTTCGAGCGCCTCTTCGTGAAGCTTGAGCGAGTGCGCGTAGGTCTTCACGCGGATCTTGATCGATCCGCTGGGCTTGTTCGCGTCGATGTCGTGCAGCGCCGCGTAGGGGATGCCCGCGCTGCTGACGATGCTCTCGACGATGCCGTAGGTCGGCGCGTCGTGGCCGCACTTGAAGCTCGAGAGGTCGAGCAGGGCGACGTTGGGGTGGCGCGAGGCGAATTTGACCGCCCACACTTTTTGCGCGGAGTTGGCCGAGTAGTTCTCGGGCCACACGTCGTTGATGTCGATCGGGTGCTGTCCTCGCTCGAACTCGGGCTTGAAGTACCGCTTGAGGTACTCCATGTCGCGCGGGAGCGAGCGCACGCTGAGGATCGGGTAGCCGAGCACCTGAAACTCCTCGGGGATCCCGTGATTGAGCCCGGGGTCCGAGTGGTAGGGGCGGCCCACCATCAGGATCGCGATGCGGTTTTCGGCTTCGACCGTCTCGAGGATCGCGCGGCCCTTGTCTTGGAGGTCACGGTCGAACTGCGCGAGGGCGCGCATGCCTTCGCGGTGCGCGTGGTCGCTCTCGTCGCGGGTGATGCCGAGGCGCTTGCTCCACGTCTCGAACATGCGATCGCACGTGAGGTTCATCTCGCTGAAGGTCAGCGCCGTGTCGATGTACTCGATCCCGCGCGTCGCGAAGAAGTCGGTCTCCTTGGTGAAGGCAGCCTTCATCACCTCGGGCACGCCCGCGACGATGGGGCACGACGCGTTGTCCATCACGCCGTCGACGAAGCTCGGGACGTGGGTCAGCACCGGAAAGAAGATGTAGTGCAGCGGCTTCTCGGGCGAGTGCTCCTTGAAGAGCAGGTTGTGGATGTGCGCCTGGCACACCTTTGAGGGGAAGCACGGGTCGACCGAGCCGTACTTTCCGCCCTCGACCCACATCTCTTCGGAGGTGTACTCGCTGAAGATGATGTTCTGCTTGGGCACGCCGAGCGCCTCGAAATACGTGCGAAAATACGGCGCAGTTGAATACATGTTCATCGCGCGCGGCATGCCGATGCGCGTGCGCCGGAGCTTCTCGCGCACCGACTGAGGCGCCCGGTTAAACGGCCGCTCGACCTTCACGCGCTTGGCGCCGAAGAAGCCCTTCTTGACCTCGTACGCCTCGATCTTGGTGCCGTCCGGCGGCAGGGGCGTCGCGTCATAGAAGTGCGCGAACGCGCGCTTGCTCTCGTAGTCGACGAGGTTGGGAAACTGCTTGGCGATCTTCTTTCGCTCGGCCACGAGCGAGAGCATCGCCTCCTCGCTCTCCACGGTGCCCTTCTCGCACGAGAAGCCAGAGATGTACCTCGCCGTCGAGCCGTCGGGGCGCTCGGCGTCGATGAACGTGCGCTTGCACTCGTTGGGGCAGAAGTGACAGACCGTCTCCTCGTCGTTCTTCGTCGAGTACGTGAGGTTGATCGCGGCGTCCATGCCGACGAACGTCGAGGTCCCTTTGCGTTTGACCACGCGCAGCGTCTCGAAGGCCGCGCCGAGCGCGCCCGCCTCGCCGGTGTGCGGGTGCACGAAGATCTCCGCCCCCGGAACGCGCTCTTTGATGTAGTCGACCTGCGCCTTGACCGCCGCGAGGTTGTACTGCGTTCCGCCCTGCAAGACGTACTTGGTGCCGAGCGAGGCGAGGCGCGGGATCTGAACGACGTACTGCCACACGTTCTTCGGCAGCACCTGCGCGAGGCCCGCGAGCAGCTCCTCTTTCGAGAAGCCCTCTTTCTGAAAGTTGACGCGGTCCGTGTCGAGGAAGACCGCGCACCCGTAGCTGAACTTCGGCGCGAGCTCCGCTTGAAAAGCGGTGTCTGCGTAGTCGGTGACCTTCAGGCCGAACTGGTCCGCCATCGCCTGCAGGAGCATCCCGTTGCCCGCGGAGCACGAGTTGCTGAGCCTGAAGTTGGAGATGTCTCCGTTCTTCATGAACAGCACTTTGATGTCCTGCCCGCCGATGTCGCAGATCACGTCGACGTCGCCGAAGTACTTCACGGCAGAGATCATGTGCGCGACGGTCTCGACGACGTTGACGTCGGCGCGAAGCGTCTCTTGAAGGACGTCCGCGGCGTACCCCGTCGCGCCGAAGCCGAGCACCTCGAGCCTGGCGCCGTGGTCCGTCACGTACCCGTTGATCTGCGCGAGCAGCTCCTTGGTGTCCTGAATCGGGTTGCCCTTGCTGAGCTGGTACGCCTTGCAGACGATCTCGCCGTCCTCGTCGACGAGGACCGCCTTCGAGCTCGTCGAGCCGCCGTCCAACCCGATGACCCCGCGCACGGTCTGCCCGCGCTCGAGCTGCATCGGCTTGAACTTCGGGATCTTGTAGAGCTCTTTGAAGTCCTCGAGCTCGGAGTTGTTCTTGGCGAGCGGCGGGCCGGCGCTCTCGCCGAGGCGCGCCTTGCGGCCGTTGGTCATGTAGTCCACGAGCCCGTCGAGGCCCACGTACTTGCCCACTTCGGCGGGCTCGCACATCCCGTACACGCACGCGCCGAACGCCGCGTAGTACTGGGCGTTCTCCGGGATGAAGATCAGCTCTTCGATCGGGATGTCCTTGGGGTACGCGTAGCCGCGCTCGTCCCAGGTCTCGGGGATGCGCTTGCGCCAGCACTCCTGCAAAAAGGGCAGGTACGTGTTGGGACCGCCGAGCAAGATCACCTTGTGCTTGAGCGTCGAGCCTCGGGTGAGGACCGACAGGTTCTGCAGCACGATGGCGTCCGCGAGCGAGCAGAGGATCTCTGCCGAGGGGATGCCGCTCTTGACCAGGTTGACGATGTCGGTCTCTGCGAAGACGCCGCACTTGGCGGCGACGTGGTGCAGCTTGCTGTCGTCGAAGTGAATCGTGCGAACGAACTCGGGGGCGAGGCCCACCTTGATCATGCACTTGTCGATCGTGGCGCCCGTCCCCGAGGCGCACTTGTCGTTCATCGACGGAGTGGCGGTCTTCTCGCCGGTCTTCTCGTCGCGCTGAAAGATGATGATCTTCGCGTCCTGCCCGCCGAGCTCGATCACCGAGCCCACGTCGGGGTGCAGCGTCTCGACGGCGAGCGTGACAGCGTTGACCTCTTGCACGAACTTGCCGCCCAGCCCCGCGCACAATGGCGCAGCGCCGGAGCCGGTCATGAACAGCCGCCACTGGCTCCGCGGCGCGTTGGGAAAGCACCGCTCGATCTCGCAGAGAAGCTCGTGGACCTTCTCGGGTTGCTTGGTCAGGTGGCGCTGGTAGTCGCTCCAGAGGATCTCGCGCGACTCGGGGTCGAGCACGACGGCCTTCACCGTCGTCGATCCCACGTCCATTCCAACCACGACTGGCGTTGTGCGCTGATTCACCGTCATTGCCGTCTTTTCTGCCGTTGCCTGCCGTTGAAGAGCTGGCGAAGCCGCCCGCAGTCCTGCGCGGCGAAACCGCGCGACACCGAGAGCTGACTGACTCGTCAGTCATAGGAAGCTACCACCAACCCTCCCCCCACGCGCAAGTCCTGCGCCCCAAAAGTAATTCCATCGAATCCATCGGCTCGATTCGGTGGCTCTCACGATCGATGATGAACTTCGACGTCCCCTACGCCATCACTCGCCGCCTTTCGGACACGTCTCTCGCGGCCGCGCGCGAGCGGATCATCCAGGCGCTCTCTGCCGAAGGCTTCGGCGTGCTCACGGAGATCGACATCCAGGCGACGCTCGAGAAGAAGATCGGCGCAAAGACGGCGCCCTACGTGATCCTCGGCGCCTGCAACCCGCACCTGGCGCACCGCGCGCTGTCGTCCGAGCCCGCAGCAGGGCTGCTCTTGCCCTGCAACGTCGTGGTCGCCCAGGACGGACCGGACGCGGTGCTCTCGGCGATCGCGCCCAAAGCGATGTTCGCGGTGCTGCCCGACGCGACGGCGATCGGGACGGTCGCAGAGGACGCCGACGCGAGGCTGCGCAGGGCGATCGCCGCGGCTTGATTGTATGGGTCGTTTCGATTCGGCGCGGCGCAACGCGGAGCAAACTGGTGTACGTTCGCGCGCTGTGCGACCGACGCGAGCGCCCGTAGACAAGACCGAACGCCGCGAAGACCTGCTTCGCGCGGCACGCCGTGTCTTCGCGACGCAGGGCTATCACGAGGCCAAGGTCGACGACATCGCCGCGCAGGCCGGCGTCGCCAAGGGCACTTTCTATCTCTATTTCAAGGACAAGCGCTCGGTCTTCGTCGAGCTGCTCGGCGCCTTGTTCGAGCGAATCTCCAAGGCGATCTTGCGGGTCGATGTGGCGCAAGACGTCCCCGAGCAGGTCAAGCACAACATCCGAGCGATCCTCGCGGTGCTGCTGGACGAGCCCGAGACGACGCGCTTGTTGCTCACGCACGCCGCGGGGATGGACAAAGACTTCACCGAAAACCTCCGAGCCTTCGACCAGGGCGTTCGGCAGCTGCTCACCGAGAGCCTCACCGACGGGCAGGCGCTCGGAATCGTCGCCGCAGGAGACCCCGCGCTCTACGCGACCTTCGCGATCGGCGCGCTCAAAGAAGTCCTGCTCACCAGCGCGACGAGCGCGACGCCCGTCGATCGCGAAGGGATCGTCAAAGCCCTGTACGCGCTGCTCGAACATGGATTTCTCAGGCCCGCCCCCGAAGAACGCGGGAGGAAGCCCCCAAGCCGCGCCGCAGTACTACGCTCGAAGAAGCCGTGAACCCCCTCGCTCGCCCTTTGCTCGCAGCGCTCTGCGCCCTGCTCGTCACGATAAACGCCTCGGCTTTGCGCGCGCCGACGCCCGGCTGGACGCTCGAGCCGGGACGAGCGCTCGGGCCGGTCGTCCTCGGAATGTCCCGCGCCGAGCTCGCCCGCGTCGGCCCTGTGAGCCCACACCCAGCAGGCAGCCTCGGGCCCAACGTGCTCGTGAGCCGCGCGTGGACGTACTTTCTCGACGCTCAAGGTCGGCTGCGCACCGCGAGAAGGCCCCTCGCGCTCACGCCCGGCGTCGTGATCGCGGGTCGACGCGTCGCGCCCGCCTCCACACTCAACGACATCGCGAGGCTCCGCATCGCGGGCTGCACTCCCATTCAACGCCGCGTGGGAGGCAACGTGATCACCTGCCGCGCTCGCTGGGGCTGGTCCCACTTCACCGAGGGAGCCGTCTCGCGAGGCCGCGTCGAAGTCGACGTCTCGCGCGATCGCTGAGCGCTGCGAACGCGCCGAACGAGCTCGCGCTCGCACATGTTTTCAACAGAGCAGCGATCGAGCGCGCCGCGCCTTACGATCGCGAAGCCGCTATCCCCCAGCGTCTCCGTCCGCTGCGAGCACTTCGCGGACCTCCATCAGGATCACGCCGAGCATGTTCTTGCCCGCGCCCGACGATCCGCAGCCCCAGTAGTGGTCGCCCGTCGTCTTCTCGACGAGCTTCGCGCTGCCCGTCGCGACGAGCTGCGCGGCGATATCCGGGTGCTGCTGAAACTTCGCCATCACGGCCTTCTTCATCACAGCGTCCTTCACGCTCTCCCAGTCGCTTCGCAGCGGGCGCTTTCGATCGCGCCCTCGGTTCGCGGCGTCCTTCGGCGTCTTGGCCGCGCGAACGTCCTCTTCGTGCGACGTTCCGACGAACTTCTGCGCCTGAAAGTAGTGCTCGGTCGTGCGCCAGCGCTTGCCGTCGATCGTGATCGGATACGCAGCAAAATTGCTCATGTATCCGTGCTCTCCGGTCGTCGAATAAAAGTAGACTACCCTCGGATCTTCCACGGTGTCGCTCCCTGATTCGAATTAGTTGCGCACCGCTACTAAGGTCTCCTCGCCCGTCGGCAAGAGCCCCCGCTGCTCGATCGTGCATTTTCTCCCAGCGCTCGACGCCGTCAGCGGTCTCTGGCCATCAAGAGCTCGGCGGCCACGCTCACGGCGATCTCGCTCGGCGTGTTCTTGCCCAGCTCGAGTCCGATCGGACAGCGCAGCGATGCAACCGCCTCCGCGCTCGCGCCTCCCTCCAAGAGCTCTCTGCGAATCCGCGCCGCCTTCACGGCGCTGCCCATCACGCCCACGTACCGCGCGCGCCCCCACGCGAGCACCGCGCGAAGCACCGGCAGGTCCGTCGCGTGCCCCTGCGTCATCACCACAACGAACGCTCCCGCAGGCAACGCCTCGACCACGGACGGCAGGGACGGATCGACCCATGATTTCAAGTTAGCCCGGCGGGGCAGCCGCTCGATCCACTCGGGTCGGCTGTCGACCACGCGCAGAGAACACTCGAGCGTCGAGAGCACCCGCACGAGCGCCTGCGCAACGTGGCCCGCGCCAAACACCGCGATCTCCCACGGAGCGTGCGCGAACAGCTCGTACAGCAACGTCACTTCGCCGCCGCACGTCATGCCGATGTCGCGCTGGAGGTTGATCACCTCGATCGAGCAACGCTCGCCGCCTCGCGCCAACGACTCTGCCGCGCGACCCAAGGCGTGCGCCTCGAGCCGCCCGCCGCCGATCGTTCCGCGAGCGAGCCCAGAGCGCGTCGCCACGAGCCGTGCCCCCACCTCTTGCGGCGCCGATCCGCGCACCGCGATCAACGTGACCGACACGCACGCGACGCCGTCGCGCACGAGCGACGCCAGCGAAGACAAGACCGCGCCGGGCTCGTCGCCCCCGTCGATCGGGTCCGAAACATCATCGACGCTCATCGAACGCCCATCATCGTGCACGAGCCTCGCCCCGCGCGCCATCGCGCCGCGCCGCCCTCGTGCCGCGCCGCGAAGTTCGCCGAGAGACCGCCGTGTGTCGATCAGCGCGTTCCGCTCAGGATCCTCGGCGGCTGGCCAGGGACGAGCTCGAGCGCTTGCACAGGCCCGTTGTAGTACCGAGACAGCCCGACATCGATGCGCCACACGCGACCGTCGCACGCCGCGTTGACCCCGCGCTGCTGCACGGTGTGCCCGATCACCAGCCGCTGCGCGCCGACCCTCGACAACATCTGGCCGAGCAGCGCGCAGGTCGCTTCGTCGTCGCGCACCGCGAAGAGCCGGTGCCAGAACGGGCTGTCCTCGCCCTCGAGCACCGTCGGAAGGTCCCGCGCCGCGCCCAGCAAATAGTCCCGCGTCGCGCGGTTGAGCCGCTCGAGCCCGTAGTCCACGTGCGCCGGCAACAGCCCGCCGTGCGCGTACACCGTGTCGCCGACGACCATCACCGTGTTGTGCGTCGCGAGCCTGCGCGCCCACTCGCCGCCCGGCGCAAACGCCGCGACGCGCGACCGCATCGACGGCGAGACCCGCGCCAGGACCGGCTCCCACTCGGGCCTCGTCGGCGTGCCGTCGAAGTCCCGGTAGCCGCCCGGCGTCACGTAGCGAAAGTCAGCCTGCGCGTTCATCACCTCGTGGTTTCCGTTGAGCGCGTAGAGCGCGCCGCCCGCGCGAGGCGCCTCGACCTCCAGGCGCTCGAGCAGCTCCAAGATCCCGCGCTCTTGATCGCCTCGATCGAGCTGGTCTCCCACCTGGACCACCACGAGGTCCCCGCCGCTCCATCGGTCGTTCGCGTCGATCGCGCCCACCATCCGCAAGACGGACTTCGTCACGTCCAGGTCGCCGTGCAAATCACCGATCGCCACCACGCGCCTCGCCGCCGCAACCCGGGCCGGCGGCAGCTCGCGCGGCGTCGTCGTCGCGCGGGGCGCGCTCACCGTAGGGGTCACCGGACGCGCGGGCGCCCGGGGCGGCGTCGACTGCGGCGCCACCGCCTCGACGCCCCCGCGCGTGCAGGACGCGATCGAGACACACACAATCAAAAACGCACCGACGCGCATCACGGCCTCACCTGTATTCAACTACTGATCTCGCTGCATCCGCGGCGAAAAGCGAAGCTCGTGCCGATAGATGAAGGTCGGTCCCATCTGCCCCTGTCGCCACCCGATGTCCGGCCCGTCGACGTCCGAGCTGTAGTCGTACACCGCGAATTCTCCCGGGCCCGACAGGGGCAGGATCGACGCGAAGCACGTGTCGCCCCTCGACGGCAGGTCGAGGATGTACGCGATGCGATCTTCGCCCTGGACATAGCGCCAGAGCGCGCACCGCTTGGGCCATCGCGTGTAGTCCACCTGATTGTCGACGGCCTGCCGGGTCATGTCGCCTCGGCGCATCAAGTCGTAGTTGCCCGTCGGAGACAGGTGCCTGCGCCCGATCAGATACGCCTCGCCGTCGTGCCAGAACATCAGCGGCGAGTCGTACTTGCGCGGGTCGGTGCGACACGTCCAAGCGGTGATGTCCGCGCTCGACGCTCGGCAGATCTTCGAGCCGAACCCGCTCGAGTCGCCGGCCTCGTTGCGGGCGACGGCGAAGAGGTCTCCTGTGTCTGGATCGACCGTGAAGTCCGTCTCGCTCGCGCCGCCGACTAGCACCGCCGGACGCGCGCTGTTGACCGCGCGAAAGTCTCGGCCGTCATCCGTCGTCAACAAGTGAACCTCCAAGGGAAGCCCGTTGAAGCGATAGATGTTCTCTCCGCCGAAGTACCCGATGAGGTAGCGAGTCCCTCGCTCGAGCCGCCCGCGCCACGGGATGAACCCGGGTCGAAACACGGCTTCGAGCGGCGTCCACGTCCCGTCCGCGCGCAGCTCGGTGACGCTCATCCCCTGCGGATCGAAGGACAGCGCGTTGGTCCCCAGCCGAGCGACGTACAGAAACAGCGACGATCGGACCGCCAGAAACCGCGGCTCGCGGAGGTCGCGATCGATCATCAGCGTCGTCTCGAAGCGCCACGCGCGCTCGTCCTCGCTCGAGACAACATGAATTCGTGTGCCGGCCGACGCGAAGTGATCCCCGCTCGTGCGCCACGCCATGTACACCCGGCCGTTGAACCGCGCGACGTCGATGTTGTTGTTGGACGCGTTGGGCATGATCGACGGAGGCAGACCGTCGCTGGGCACGATCCGGCGCGTCGAGACGACAGTGACCGAGTGTCGCCCGAGCTCCACCGCCGGCGGCCGCACCGTGACGTCGGCGACCGCGTCCGGAGCGGCGTCATCGACGATCGCGTCCGCGTCGTCGGAGGCCACCACGTCCGTGGAGGACGAGTCGTCAGCGCCGCCGTCCTGCGCGACCCCGGTGTCTGGCTGAGGGCTGGCGCGGACGCACGCGCTCGCGTCGATCGCGGCCGCGGCAGCGATCAAGAACGCAGCGCTGCGCCGCGCGAATCGCGCACTCGGAGACGAAGACATACGCCCGAGCTTACCGCGCGATCGTCATCGAGAGGTCATCGCCGATCGAAGTCGACGCCGAACTCGACGCCGACGGCTCGCGCCGCGAGCACGCGCTCGTCCTCGGCCGTCACGTTGCGCGTTCGTCCCACCGCGTCGCTCATGGGGACGGTCACGATCCTGCCCGCCTTGAGCGAGACCATCACGCCTTCGAGGCCCGCGGCGACCGCCTCTGCCGCGGCGACGCCCATACGAATGCCCAGCACCCGATCGAACGGCACCGGAGAGCCGCCGCGCTGCACGTGACCGAGGACGGTCACGCGGATCTCGTGATCGGGGACGAGAGGCTCGAGCGCCTTGCCCAATCGATCGCCGGCGCCGCCGAGCTTCGGGAGGTGCCCGGCGGGCATGTCCTTGGTGATCGCGTGCGTTCCGCCGATGGGCTTTGCGCCCTCGCTGATCACGATGATCGAGTAGTTGACGCCCTGCGACGCGCGGCGATGAATCGCGTCGGCGATGCGCTGCGCGTCGTACTCGAACTCGGGCAGCACGATCACGTGCGCGCCGCCGGCGAGCCCCGCTTCGAGCGCGATCCAACCGGCGTATCGCCCCATCACCTCGATGATCATCACGCGGTCGTGCGCGGAGGCCGTCGTGTGAATCCGATCGACGGCCATCGTCGCAAAGTCCACCGCGCTCTGAAAACCGAAGGTCACGTCGGTCGCAGCGAGGTCGTTGTCGATCGTCTTCGGAACGCCCACCGACCGCACGCCCAAGAGCGCCAGGCGCGAGGTCATCGCCATCGTTCCATCGCCGCCGAGCGCGACGACGACGTCGACGTTCTCGCGCTTCACCGTCTCGGCGACGCGCGCAGACACGTCTTCGGTGACGAGCGTGCCGTCGGGATTGCGGCGAGGATACGCGTACGGATTCGCGCGATTGCTGCAGCCGATCACGCTGCCGCCCTGCGACGAGATCCCGCGCACCTTCGCCGCGTCGAGCGGCACGAGGCACCCTTTGATCAACCCTTCGTAGCCGTCCTCGCTCGCCAGGCACTCGATGCCCAACGCCTCGGCTCGCGTCACGAGCCCGAAGAGAACAGCGTTGAGACCAGGGGCGTCACCGCCTCCGGTCAGCACCGCGATACGTCGCACAGCAGACTTCGAATTGCTCACAGCGACCGCGGTTCTACCGCATCGCGAGCGCGGATTCGATCTCTTTGACGAGCGCCGAAACCACCGCCTCGGGATCGCTCGCGTCGCGAATGGGACGCCCCACCACCAACAGATCTGCCCCGGCACGAACTGCGTCGAACGCGCTGGCGATGCGCGCTTGATCCCCCGCATCCGAGCCCGCCGGACGAATGCCCGGCGTCACGATGAACACATCGGGAAACATCGCGCGCAGCCCCTGGGCCTCGCGCGCGCTGCACACGACGCCGCGCACCGACGACGCCATCGCGATGGTGCTCCAGCGACGTACGCAGTCCTCGGCCGTTCCTTGAAAGCCGAGGCCCGCGAGCGCGCGATCATCGAGGGACGTTAGCGCGGTCACCGCGAGGAGCTTGATCTTCCCGCCGCCCTCGATCGCCGCACGCTCGAGCATCGAGCGCCCGCCGCTCGCGTGGATCGTCAGAAACTCCGCGCCCGTGTCGACCGCCGATCGCACAGCGCGCCCGACGGTCTCGGGAATATCGTGCAACTTCAGGTCGAGGAAGCATCGCCCGCCCGCCTCGCGCACGACCTCGACCGCGCGCGGCCCGAACCGCACGAACAGCTCGAGTCCGACCTTGAACACTCCAATCGAAGGAGCGAGCCGAGTGACCCACGCCTTCGCCTGGTCCAGATCGTCGACATCCAACGCGAACGCAAGACGATCCTTCGGCGAGGTCGCCACAACAGACAGCGGCGGTACCTGCACTTGGACGCCTCGATGTTCTCAGAAGCCGAGGTTGCCGAAATCGTCGGGGCTTCCGCTGCCGCCGCCGCCAGAACGCCGCGTTCCACCGCCGCGTGGACGGCGAGTCGGCGCAGAGGTCGTGGTCGTCGGTCGCGCTGCTGCCGCTGCCGCAGCCGCAGCCGCAGCTTGCGCCGCGTTCGCCGCCTCACGTTGCACCGCTTCAGTGCGAGCGCGCTGCGCGGCGAGCTCGGCTTGCGTCGCAGCCTCGCGACGAGCCGCTTCAGCACGAGCGGTCGCAGCCTCGCGATCGGCAGCCTCTTGGCGAGCGCGCGCGTCGTCCTGCGACTTCTTGTAGAAGTAGTATCCGCCGCCGCCGCCGCCGAGGAGCACGACGCCGACGATCCCGAGGACCAGGCCCACGGGCGCGCCCTTCTTCTGCGTCGCTGCGATTTCAGCGAGCTTTCGCTCGTGCTCGAGCGCGCGATGTTGCTCTTCAGACTTCGCTCGCTGCTCGGCCTCGAGGCGAATCCGGAGCTCGCCTTCTTCTTTCTCGCGGCGCTTGCGCTCTTCTTCTTGAAGCCGCCGCTGCTCTTCGGCGCGCCGAGCATCTTCGGCCGCGCGAATGCGAGCTTCTTCTTCCTGCTTGGCGCGGAGGACTTCGGCTTCCTTGCGGGCAACCTCCTCCTGCTCCTTGCGGCGGCGATCATCTTCTTCTTGCTTGAGGCGCTCTTCCTCGATGTTCATGAGCTCCTTGAGCGAGAAGAGGACGCTGTTCTCCTTCTGATCGGCCATCCGAATCCTCCACACAGGCTGTAACTGTGAGTGACGGGGTTTTAATAGCAGCGAGATTTTCTACGGTCAATCCATGTTTGCTCAGTCGAGGCCCTCGAAGCGCTCGATCGAGTTGTTCTGGTTGGTCCGCGTGGAATTTGTCTGACGAGTACGATGTCGCACAGTGTGCGTGACCTGCGGGGTGGGCTGCCGTTGCGAGTTGCGAAGCGCCTCGCTGGCCCGCTCCGCAGCCTCGCGCGCTTCTCGCGACGCGATGTCCGCCCGGGCGCGCTCCGCGGCGAGCTCGGCCTGCGTCGCAGCCTCGCGACGACTCGCCTCGGCGCGAGCGGTCGCAGCCTCGCGATCGGAGGCCTCCTGGCGAGCGCGCGCGTCTTCCTGTGACTTCTTGAGGAAGTAAAAGCCGCCGCCGCCGCCGCCGAGGAGCACGACGCCCACGATCCCGAGGACCAGTCCCACGGGCGCGCCCTTCTTCTGCGTCGCTGCGATTTCAGCGAGCTTTCGCTCGTGCTCGAGCGCGCGGTGCTGCTCTTCAGCCTTCGCTCGCTGCTCGGCCTCGAGGCGAATCCGGAGCTCGCCTTCTTCTTTCTCGCGGCGCTTGCGCTCTTCTTCTTGCTGACGCCGTTGCTCTTCAGCGCGTCGCGCGTCTTCGGCCGCGCGAATGCGAGCCTCTTCTTCCTGCTTCGCGCGGAGGACTTCCGCTTCTTTGCGGGCGCGCGTCTCTTCGATCTCGCGCTTCTTCTGCTCTTCTTCTTGGCGAACGCGGTCCTCCTCCATGCTCATGAGCTCTTTGAGCGAGAACAGGACGCTGTTTTCTCTGGGTTCGGCCATGACTGATTCCTCCGAGTGAATTTCGAGCAAAAAAGCTCAGCGATCGATGCCGTTGATGGGGTTCGCGCCGTGGTCGATGTTCGACAGGCGCGCGAACGGGTCGTTGGTGGGGGTCGTGATCGGCCGCGGACGCACCGCGGGCCGCGGGCGCATGGCCGGGCGAACAGCAGGCGTCACCGCGATGGGCGTCGGCGCTGGCGTCACGATCGGCGCCGGCGCGACGACAGGCGAGACCGTGTCCGCGAGCGCCCTCGACTCGGCAGCGCGAGCGGCGGCGGAGCGCTCTTGCGAGGCTCGGATGGACGCGTCGATCTTCGCCGACACGCTCGTTCCCAAGACGCCGGCGACGGCGACCGCAGCGCACACGACCGCTGCGACGATCTTGGTCTTGCGCGACCGAGCGGCAGCGGAGCGGGCATGGATGGCAGCGATGGCGGCGCGCTCCTGAGCGAGCCGTTCGTCCAGAGCAGCGAGCTTGTTCTGGTGCTCGACAGAGAGCTTCGCCTGCAAGTCACGCGCAGAGCGCTCGGCCTCGATGCGCGACTCTGCGGCGATGCGCGCCTCGGCCTGCGCCACGCGGGACGCCTCGGCGTCGCGGGCGGCCTTCTCGGCCTCGTCGCGCGCCTGCTTCTCTTCTGCGACGCGGGCGAGAACACGGGCGGCTTGCTCCTGACGGTCGGCTTCGATGCGCGCGGTTTCGAGGGCGAGCAGTTCGCGGAGCGAGGTCATGGTCGAGTCGTCGCGGGTCATGGCGGGAGCCTCCATCGGAGACAGCTACGTCAGGCGTATCAGCCAGACTGTACGATTATACTGTCAGCACATCTGACGGGCGGCACCCGAAAAAGATTTGTTCTGCTTGAACGAAAGTTTTCGCGGGCGGTACGGTCCCAACGGAATCCGCCCAAATGGCTGTTCATCCGTTCAGTGATTCCCACGAACGGACGGACTTCTGACCGGTGGAGCGGCGACGAAGGCGAAGAACCCGACATGGCTACCGAGGTGAAGGCTCACATCACGGGAACGGTTTGGAAGGTCGAGGTCGCCGTTGGCGACAAGGTCAACGAGGGCGACACCGTCGTGATCCTCGAGTCCATGAAGATGGAGATGCCCGTCGAAGCCCCGGTGAGCGGCACGGTGACGGAGATCAAAGTGGCCCCCAACTCGCCGATCGAAGAAGACGCGGTCATCCTCGTCATCGAGTGACCGCGATCATCGATTCGGCCCTGCGCGCTCGTTGGCGCGCACATCCCTCGTGTATTGCCTGACCAATCTCTATGCCCCTGCTCGATCGCATCGAATCCTTCGAGAAGCTCGACGTGGCCTCGCGGCGCGTGTTCGTTCGCATCGACGCGGACGTTCCGCTCGCCGACGGCCGAGTGAGCGACGACAGTAAGCTGCGCGAGAGCTTGCCGACGCTCAAACACCTGCTCGCCGCTGGCGCGCGGGTCATCGTCGCGGGCCACATCGGAAAGCAAAAGAAGGACAGCAAGAAGTCCTCGACGTCGATCGAGCCCGTCGCCGCGCAGCTCGCAGCGCTGCTGTCCCAAGACGTCGTCCTCGCGGACGAGTGCGTGGGAGACGGCGTTCGAAAGGTCGTCCACGACCTGCGCGACGGACGCGTGGCGATGCTCGAGAACCTCAGGATGCACGAGGGCGAAGACGCCGACGACGAGGTGTTCGCCAGGGACATCGCGAAGTTCGTCGACGTGTACGTCAACGACTCGCTGCGCGCGTCGCTGCAGAAGAGCGCGTCGGTGCACACGTTGGCCAAGGTGATCGTCACGAGAGCGGCAGGCGCGTGCCTGCGACGAGAGCTCGAGGCGATGGATCGATGGATCGACCGCGCAGAGCGCCCGTCGGTCGCGGTGATCGGCGGAGGTCGCGTGGAGTCGAAGCTCCTGCTCCTCGAGTCGCTGCTCGGCCGCGTCGACGAGGTGCTGCTCGGCGGCGCCGTCGCGAACACCGTGCTCGTCGCGCTCGGAAAAAAGCTCGGCAAGAGCTCGATCGACCCCAACAAGCTCGCCGCGGCGCGCGATTGGTTCGCGCGCGCGAAGGAGCGCGGCGTCGACGTGCACCTCCCGGTCGACCTGGTCGCGGCGCCCGCGACGGACGCAAAAGAGGGGCGCGTCTCGTCGGTCGATGGGTTTGCCAGCGACGCCATGGCGCTCGACGTCGGCCCCGACACGCTCGAGGCGTATCGACAGCGGCTCATGCGCTCGAAGACCGTGCTGTGGGACGGTCCGATGGGCTTCGCAGAAAACCCCGTATTCTTCGCGGGAACAGCGGTGATCGGCAGAGCGATCGTCGAGGCCGCAGGCTACTCGCTCGCCGTCGGTGACGACACCGCGGCGGCAGCGTACAAGAGCGGCCTCGGCGTGCGACTGTCGCACGTGTCGCGAGGCGGCCCCGCGGCGATCGAGCTCATCGAAGGCCGCACTCTCCCCGGCGTGGAGGCCCTACGAACGTGACCCATCCCAACCGTCGACCGCTCATCGCGGGCAACTGGAAGATGCACAAGACCGTGTCCGAGAGCGTCGCGCTCGCGCGGGCGATCGCAGACACCCGCATCGGACCGAGGACCGACGTCGTCGTGGCCCCCGTTTTCACGGCGCTCTCGTCGGTGCGCGCCGCGCTCGAGGGAACGGCCGTCGCCCTCTCTGCGCAGAACCTCCACTGGGAGGCGCAAGGCGCGTTCACCGGCGAGGTGAGCGCGGCGATGCTCGTCGACGTCGGCTGTCGATTCGTGATCATCGGACACTCCGAGCGCCGACAGCTGTTCGGCGAGACCGACGACGGCGTCGCGAAGAAGACGCGCGCCGCGAGGGCAGCGGGGCTCGTTCCGATCGTGTGCGTCGGTGAGACGTTGAGCGAGCGCGAGGCGGGGATCACGTTCGACGTCATCGGACGTCAGCTCGACGCGATGCTCGCGGTTCTCGACGAAAAGGCGCTCGCGACCACGGTCGTGGCGTACGAGCCGGTGTGGGCGATCGGGACCGGCAAGACCGCGAAGGCCTCGGACGCCCAGCTCGCGCACGCGTTTCTGAGGGATCGCGCGAAGAACAAGCTCGGCGACGGCGGCGACACCCTGCGAATTTTGTACGGCGGCTCTGTAAAGGCGGACAACGCTGCAGAGCTCCTCGCGCAGCCCGACATCGACGGCGCCCTCGTGGGTGGCGCCTCGCTTGACGCTGAAGGATTTGGAAGGATCATTCGCGCCGCGGGTTGACTCCCTGCCCGAAACCCCGCGACCCTCCCGTCCCCCTTCAACCCCCCAAATCCCTCCCTATGGAACCGCGCTGCCGCTACGCGACGCGCGGGTGACGTCTCCGCGATGACCACGTTCCTCACGATTATTCATGTCATTCTCTGCCTGTTCTTGATCGCCGTCGTGCTGCTGCAGAGCGGGCGATCGGGCGGAATGGGAGTGCTCTCGGGCGCGGCGTCGCAGCAGGTGTTCGGCGGTCGAGGCGCGGGGAACTTCCTGCAAAACCTCACGAGCATCGTCGCGTTCATGTTCATGTTCACCTGCGCGACGCTCGGCTATCTCGCCAGCTCGACCCGCGACCGCGGCCTGGCCGCGAGCGACCCGGCGTCGACGACGGTCACCGTCGGCGGCCGTAGCGACGGTGGCGCAGCAGACGCGAGCGCGGCGGCCGACAGCGGCAGCGCGAGCGCATCGAACACCAGCAGCAGCGCTCCGACCGCGGAGCCCGCGTCGGACGCAGCACCCGCGGCGGCCGAGTCGGCCGAAGGCGGAGCGGCAGCGCCCAACGCTGAAACGCCGTCCGGCGCCGATCGCTGAGCGCGCTCAGCGCTTTGGGGGCGGAGGCGGGACGCTCGTCATCTCCCGCAGCAATCGCTGGCAATCCTCGATGTAGAGGTGATTGTCGAGCTCTTGTGCGAGCGTGAGCGCCTCGCGGATCTGCTGCCTCGCGGTATCGACCTCGCCTCGCTCGCGCGCGAGCACGCCGAGCAAGAACCGCGCGTGGAGCGCGTCCCACTTGTACCCGTGCGCATCGGAGTAGGCGAGTGTCGCTTCGATGCGGCCGCGCGCTTCTTCGCTGCCGAAGCCCACCGCGTCGACGAAGGCCAACACCGTGTCATTGATGTTGAGCATCTTGTCGAAGCCGTGCTCGAGCGAGACCGACTGCGAGATCCGAAGGTTTGTAAACGCCTTGCGGTAGTCACCCAGGCGCATCCACGCGTCGCCGGCGTTGTGGGAGTTGACCGCGATCTCGTAGGGAAGATCGAACTCGCGCGCCATCTCGAGCGCGCGCTCGGACTCGACCGCGGCGCGCTCGAAATCCCGCGCGTGATACCAGATCAGCGCCGAGGTCTTCAGCGCGTCGGTCTTGAGCGCGGTGTCTCCGAGGCGATCGGCGACGCCGCGAGCCCGCTCGAGGGTCGCCTCCGCGCGGTCGGTGTCTCCAGCGGATCCCTGGCAACGAGCCAGCGCGAGCAGCGCCGCGCCGAGCGCCTTGCTGTCGCCTCGATCGTCGACGAGCGCGACGGCCTCTGCGAGCAGCCCCTGCGCTCGACCAAACTCGCCGTTGCGTGCGTAGACGTGACCGATCGTGCTCGTGACTTCGAAGAGGGTCTGGCGATCGCGGTCGCGATCGACGAGCGAGCGAGCGCGGTCGAGGTGCGCGATGGCGTCTCGAAACCGATTGACGACGAACAGCAGTCGCCCGAGCAAGAGCAACAGCCGCTGGGTCGCGAGTCGATCGCCGAGCTCTTCAGCGTACTGAAGGCCAAGCTTGAGGCGCTCGATCGAAGGGGCGTGCCCGCCCTCGACCGCGGACTCCGCGAGCTGCGCGTACAACCCGAGAACGTGGTCGGTGTCCGGTCGCGGCGCGGCCTGCGCAAGCTCGACGGCGCGCGCGAAGTGCACCGCAGCCGCGGCGAACGCTCGCTCTGCGTGGCGCTTGCGCCCGGCGCGTTCGAGGTAGTGAATCGCCTTCGCGCGGTCGTTGCACTCGCGATAGTGAAGGGCGAGGCGCTCGCTCATCTCGTCGAGCCGATCGGCATAGAGCCGCTCGACGACCGCGGCCACCGTGGCGTGCAGCTCTCGGCGCGTCTCGAGCGCGAGGCTCTCGTAGACGACTTCGCGCCGCATCTCGTGAGCAAACGCGTACTCGCCTCCGAAGACAGCGAGCGAGCCTCGAGCGACGAGCGAGCGAAGCGTCTCGATGAGCTCGGACGGGGGAATCGCAGAGGTCTCCGCGAGGAGCTCTTCGGACCAGCGCGGACCGAGCACGCTGGCGACTTGCAAGAGCGTTCGCTGGGCTTGCGTGAGCCTGGCGATCTCGGCGCTCACGAGACCGCGAAGCGTCTTGGGCACCTCGACCTCAGCGACCGAGCGACGAAACGCGACGGTCTGATCCCGCACTTCGACGGCGCCCGCGTCGACGAGCGAGCGCAGGTGCTCTTCGATGAACAGCGGATTGCCCGAGCTCTTGGCGGCGACTTCCTCGACGAGCTCACGGGGCAGGATGTTCTCTGCGACGCCGAGCCGAAGCGCGATCAGCGAGCGCATGTCCTCGTCGGTGAGGGGCCCGAGCACGATTTCGGAGACCGCCGGCGCGTCCTTCCACGCGTAGACGAAGCCAGCGCGACAGGCGACGACGACGACCAGCCGCGCCCTGCCTGCGTTGCGCACGAGCTCGTCCACGAGCGCCTGGGACTCGTCGTCCATGTGCTCGGCGCTGTCCCACATGAGGATGGTGAGGCGATCGCGAGCGAGCGACGCAGCCACGCGCATGAGCGCGCTGCGCAACGGGCGACCGGCAGCGGCCGGCTCTTGCTCGAGCGACAGTCCGAGCACCCGAGAAACCGCGGCCATCTCGTCCGGGTTGAGCCCGAGCTCGCGAAGCCGACCGGTCCTCTCGCGGACGACGCTCTCGAGGTCGGTCTCGTCGATGGCGAGGATCGCCCGAAAGATGCCCGCGACCGCGGCGCCGGGAACCTCTCGGTCTGACGGAAGACACACCGCCGAATACCAGTTCATCGGGTGATTCATGCGGCGGAGCCGATACTCGACCTCTCCGAGAAAGCGCGTCTTGCCCACGCCGGGCTCCGCGACGACGGCGATCGCGTGCACGCCGTGCCGACCGGCGCGCGCGAAGAGGTCTCCCATCTTTCGAAAGGGCTCTTTGCGGCCGACGAACTTGCGCCTCGCGCCCTCGTGCGCCGAGCGAGCTGGGCCGAGCAGCAGCGTCGTGCCAGCGACGCGCTCGAGCCCCGGCTCGCGGGTGCGAATGGCGTCGAGCACGAACGTGTCGCCGAGGATTCGCCCTACGGGTTCGCTGGCGTACACCTTCGACGGCGCGGCGCGTGCGAGGTCACGCACGACTGCGAGCGCGCTCGTGTACCACTGGTCGCGCTCGATCGTTCCGTCGAGGCGCACATGGATGCGCGCCGCGTGCAAGCCGACGCCCACGTCCGCGAGCCGCGGATCGCGAGCGAGCGTTTGCCGCAGCTTGAGAGCGGCGCGCGCGGCGGCCTCGGTGTCGCGGCCATCGGTCGCGCTCGCGCCGAAGAGCCACACGGTGTGCTCGTCGTCGTGCGCGACCACCTCGCCTCCGTACCGCGTGGCGATCGCGGCGAGCGGCTCGGTCAACTTCGCAACGTGCGCAGGAAAATCCGCGCACAAGAGCGTCGCGTCTCGGCGCTCGAGCGACGTTCGCCCACGTCCGGTGCTGGTGCTCGGTCCCGGTCTCGAGCTGCTCGCCGGGATCTCGACGGGGGTTCGAACGCTCGATCGCCCAGCGTCCTCGAGCGCGTCTCGCACGCGATCAGCTTCGTTGGTCTGGCCGGCGTCGTCGCGAAGGCGCTCGAGCCACTCGGCCATGTCGTGCGAGGTCACGCGCTTTCGCGACGAGTAGAGAAATCCCGCGAGGTCTTCATAGAGCTTTGCGGCAGAAGCGTGGCGCTTCTCGCGGTCTGGGTGCATCGCCTTCTCGACGATGCGCGCCAGCTCTTCGGGGCACTCGGGCCACGCGATCGCGAGAGGAACCTTCTCGCCCGCCTGCACCCTGCGCAACGTCTCGTACGCGGTGCGCTCTTGAAACGGGTTCTTTCCGATGAGCGATTCGTAGAGGACCACGCCGAGCGCGAACACGTCGGCCCGCGCGTCGACGGGCTGCCCCTTGGCCTGCTCGGGGGCCATGTACGCGTACTTGCCCTTGATGGTGCCGGCCTCTTCGATCGACGTTCGCGCCTTGGCGATGCCGAAGTCAGTGACCTTCACCTCGCCCTCGAACGAGAGAAGGAGGTTCTGTGGCGAGATATCCCGGTGAACGATGTTGAGCGGACGGAGCTGCGCGTCGCGTCGTCGGTGCGCGTAGTCGAGCGCGCGGGCGGTCTCGGAGCACGTGTAGACGCACAGCTCGACTGGCGCTCGCTCGCCACGCTTTCGCGAACGCCTCAGCGCGTCGGCGAAATCCATCCCGTGCACGTACTCCATCACGATGAAGTAGGTGTCCTCCTCGCGGCCGAGGTCGAAGACCTGCACGATGTTCGCGTGGGACAGCGCGACGGCGAGCTTGGCCTCGTTGATCGCCATCTCGACGAACTGCTGGTTCTGAGCCAACTCAGGAAGGATTCGCTTGATGACGACGACCTTCTCGAAGCCGTCGGCGCCAAAGCTCTTCGCCTTGAATACCTCGGCCATGCCGCCGCGAGCGATAAGCTCGAGCAGCTTGTATTTGCCGAACAGAAGCGTCGTCTCTGTCATCGAAAGCTCAGGCGAGAGCAGCATACCGAGAATAGGGGTGCCGCTGCGAGCCACAACCGAGCGTTACGTGCTTTCGGGGCGAGCGCGAATGGGGCGAGCACAGAGCGAGTTCGTGCGGTAGCGTTCGGGCGCTGATGCGATTCGAGTCTGGACTGCTACTCGCGCTGGCGGTGAGTGTTTCGGCGTGCCGCCCGCCGGTTCAAGGGCGCTCGACGCTCCCTGACAACGAGCGGACCGCCGCCCCCACCGCGGTCACTGGAGCGAATTTCGCCGCGCTCGTGCGAAGGATGGACGAGGAGCAGGCGACGGCCGGAAATCGTCCGTTGCGGGACGCGATCGCCGGTCACTGGGCGACGCGAGGCATCGAGCGCTTGGGAGCCGGCGACTACGATCGCGCCGTCAACGCGATGCACGGCGCCCTCGTGCACTACACGCCTGACGAGCTGCGCAGCGGCCAGCTCCCCGACGCGCTCGCGCCGCTCGCGCGAGGGCTGCTCGAGCTGGCGAGCCCCCGCGGCGACGAGCCCCGCGTCCTGGCGGCAAACCGGGTGCTCACCCTGCTCCGAACGCCGGACCGCGACGCGTCGGATCGATTCCAAGAGGTCCTCCGCTGGGGAGAGTCCAACCGACGCGAATATCGATCTCCATGGGTGTTTCACGCGGAGATGTCCGAAATCTTCCGCGAAGTCGCGAGGATCCTCCCTGAGCGCTCGCTCGTCGATCGCTCGCGCGAGCACTCGCAGCAGCGCCGCGCCGAAGCGCTTCGCGAAATCACTCGGCCCACGCCAGAGCCCCGAACACCGGACGAGCTCGTTCCACTTCGGCGCGCCGTCGAGCGCCCGATCATCGACGTAACCATTCTCCATCTCCGAATCGGCGACGTGGCTGGCGCCGCGCAGCACACCGAAGAGATGACAGGCTCTGGAAGTCGCGGGCTCGCCGCGGTGCTCAACGCGGTCATCGCGGACGGCTCGGCCGAGGGATACATCGCCCTCGCCCAGCAGCTCGAACGCGTGGACAACACTGCCATGGCGGGCGTGTGCCGCGCCGGGCGTCGCCTCTTTCGTGACGACCCGCGCTTCGCGGCGTGCCTCGCGGTCGCGGCAGACCGCGACGAAGAGCACGGCCTGTGCGCGATGCACCACGAGGCGGCCGCGCGACTGCGCCCCGACGATCCCGAGCAGCTCGGCCGCGCCATCGCAGCCACCGCGCGCTGGCTCGAGACCGACGTGAGCTCGGAGAACACCGACGCAGGACGGGCCGCGATCGCGCAGCTACGCGCGCTCAGCGCCGAATGGTCTCGACGGTTCTCGGGCCGCGCCGCGCCGCTCGACGAGGCAGACATCGACCTCGCTGCGGCCCACTTCGAAGTCGGCGCTGCGCGCTTGAGCGCCGCGGAAGAGCTGCTCGAACGCGCCGCGCGCGCCGCCCGACCTCCGCGGGGCGCGCTGATGCTTCGCGCAGAAATCGCCTGGCGACGAGGCGATGGTCGTCGCGCCGACACGATCCTCGAACAAGCGAGCAGGCTCCCGGTGGCGTCCGACGAGAGCAGCAGCGAGGTGCTCCCGCTCTTGCAGCTGCGCCGCGCGCAGGCGCTCGAGTTGGTGAACGGCGCCGCGGCGACCGCGCTCTACACGCAGGCCGAAGCCGCCTTCGCTGCCCTCGCGCGTTCGCTCGAAGGAGATCGAAAGGCCCGCGCGCTGATGCAGCACGCCCTCGCGGCGGACGGGCTCGGCCGCGCGGAAGTCGCCAAGGAGAGCTGGGATCAAGCGCTCGCCGCAGCGCCGGACGACCGCGCCGTGGCGACCAGCGCCGTCGTGTTCTTCATGAGCCGAGAGCGTTGGGCAGACGCCGCGCGCGTCGCGCGCGCTGCGCGCGGCAGGCTCACGCTCGATCGCAACTGGGAGACGTACTTCGCGCTGTGGGGCTGGGCAAGCTCGAAGCTCGCGGGCGCGGAGGACGAGGCCGCGCTCGCGGCGCTTCGCACCATCGCGACGCAAGCTGGCGAGCGATCGCCGTGGACCGCAAGGCTCGCGCAACGCGCGGCGGGAGTGCTCACGTTCGAGCAGCTCGCGTCGCACGCGACGAGCGCCGGACAGCGTGCAGAAGCGCACTTCTACGAGGCGCTTCACGGGCTGATCGCGAACGATCGCTCCGCCGCGATCGGTCACCTGCGGAGCACGATTCAAACGGACATGCTCTATTACAACGAGTACCACGTGGCGTGGGACCTCGATCGGCGACTCGCGCCGAGCGCGGCGAGACCGAGCGGCGACGCAGGCGCGCCGTAAGCGACAGCGCTCGATCAATCGCCGAGCGAAATCGCAGCGCGAAGGCACGCGCTCGGCGCGGTGCTGCTCTCGACGCGAACGGTGCGCACCTCGCTCGTGGCGTCGGCGTACGTGACGGATGCGAGCGATCCGCTCGAGCGCGCTTGCTCGAGGCTCGCGAGCATCGAAGCATCGCGCACGATGAGCGTCTCGTTGATCCCCTCGAGCTCGACCATCGCTGGCGCTTCGGCGCTCGCGGGGCGCACAGAGAGCACGGCGCGATAGGCGGCCTGCGCGTCGCCGTGGCGGCTCGCGCGCAGGGCGCTGCGCCGCGAAGCGAGCGCGTCGGCGCCGATGGGGCACTGCTCGGACTCGGTGACGACCAGCTCGCTCACCGTGGCGCTCGATCCGCCGTGAACCGAGCGAGGGAGCATCTGCGAGCGCCTCGCGAGCTCGAGCGAGAGGCCCTGTCGCGCGTCGCTCTCTTGCGGTCTCAGCGCGCGAAGCCAGTCGCTCAACAGAAACAGCCCCATCGCATCATCGGTCGTCGCCGTCGCTCGCCCGGCGCGGATGCTCGGGTCGAGCACGCGCAGCGCGCAGCGCTGTTCACGGTCGTCGGGGCACGCGAAGCTCGCAGCCGCGCGGCCGTCGACGCGCACGACGATGAGCGGCGCGACGTGCCAGAGCCACCGACGAGCCTGACGCGGATCCGGCGTGGTTTGCCCGTCGAAGAGCATTCCGCCGCGGCGGAGATAGCGTTGATCGACGTCGCGCGGGGCGAGCTCTCCGATGACGAAGAGCTTGTGCGCGTTCCACCCGCGGCGAGCGAGGAGGGTGGTGAGGATGTGCGCGCGCACGTGGTGACCGTCGTGCTGAATGTCCCACGCGACCGAGTCCGGGCCGTTGTTCGGCGCTCGCACGACGGCGCGCAGCGCGGATCGGACATCGTTTTCACTGGGAATGACGTCGCCATCTGCGAACTCGACCACGATCCTCGCGAGCTGCGCGGGGCACTGTTCGCGCTCGATGAAGGACGAGTCCGTCAGCCATCGCCGCGCCTGATCGGGTCGCACCGTCGAGACGCGCTCGGTCTCCGCGGGGAGCTCGCGCACGGTGTATTCGCAACGCGCGGGCGATGGGGTGCCACCGGAAGACGCGGTGACGTTTGGCCCGGTGTTTCCCAGGCGAACAGCGGTCTCGCACGCTGGCGCGCTCGCCACCAGGAGCGCGCAAAGTACCCACGTTCGGCTCACGATTCCGAACGGTATCAGGGCGTCGTCGGCGATGGCTCGCCGAAGTGCAACCGCAGACCAAGCGTACCGCTGACGTTGACGAGCGCTCCTGGCGCAAGGTCCACGACAGCGCCCGCCACGAGCGTAAACGCAGGTACGATGTCGTACTCGACGCGACCATCGATCGCGCCCCAGAACGTAGCGACCTGATTGCCGCTCGTGCTCGCGTAGAGACCTGCGGCGAGCCCAACCGAACCGCGCAACGGCAGCGGTCCACGCACGGGAAAGTTCACTCGCGCGACCGGGGCGAACAACAGCGCGACGGACGGCGACGTGGTGACGCCGATCGTTCCGCCGAGCTCGATGCCCCACCGAGGCGCGATCGCGTAGCTGCCCTCGGCGCGAAATCCCGCCGCCAGCGACGTGGGCATGGGCGCTCCGGGCGGACGGGTCCCCGTCGGCGCCGTCACGCGCGCGCCGACCTGACCGACGAGGGACACCGACACGAGCCCACCCGCTGCGAAACGATTGTTGACCTGTCGCGCGAGCTCGGCCTCGGCGCGCCGACGTCGCTCTGCTTCGCGCGCGAGTCGCTCGCGCTCGCGGGCCGCTTCTGCTTCGCGTTGGCGCGCTTCTTCTGCGGCGCGGCGCTCTTCTTCTTGCCTCCGGCGCTCGGCGTCGATGCGCGCTTGCTCTTCGGGCGAGGGTTGCATCGCGCCAGGCACAAACAACCGCGCGACCATTTGCGCGATGACCTCGCCCTCCTCCTGGAGTCCGACGTTCTCGCTCACCGTCGCGGTTCGAGAGTTGGACACGTCGTAGAGGCGCAGCTCGAGGTTGTACTGGCCAGTGAGCGGCGTGACCCGACCCGTGAGGACGTGCGTCCCGCCCATCGAGCGCCCGAAGGCCACGATGCCGGCGGTGTCCGTCGGCGGAGCCACCGGCAGCGCAGCACGCACAGTGCTCCGTTCGGGCACGGTCGCTCCGCGCGCGGCGAGCGCGGCGCGCGCCGCGAGATACGACGTATCGAGCAGCTCCTCGGTGGCGTTTCCGACGAACGGAAACGTCACGACGAGCTGCGCGCTCTGCGCTTGCGCGTTCGGCGTCCAGAGCACTGTAGTCGTCACGACGCCCGAGAGCACGAGGGCAAGCTTCACCGCGATCG
>LNFM01006943.1_pt1 | contig 36892 bp, 39 predicted proteins | sample 596031 | NCBI WGS metagenome assembly LNFM01 (sample SAMN04254537, study PRJNA301005) | activated carbon metagenome | isolation source: dual media filters at the Ann Arbor, Michigan drinking water treatment plant | place: USA: Ann Arbor | reverse complement strand
GGCCTGCTCATGGCCTGCATGTCCAGCATCAGCTGGCGTGTCTTGAACACCCGCACGCCGCTATGGTAGTGCAGCAGCTGGCGCAATTGCGGCTGAAGGGCCTGCTGGCAACCCGCGCAGGCGCGCAAGGTGGCGATCAGCGGGTCGGCTTCGCCCATGGCGGTCTGCAAGGCCTGCCATTGTTCGCCCAGCAGGTGGTGCGGATCGTCGTCGTGGGCCCGGCGCAGACCGCTTTCGGCGACCAGCACATAGGCGACGCCGTCTTGAACATCGGCCAGCGAGCTGCCATCATGCGCCAGATCGGGCAACAGACCGATGTCGCGCAACAGCAGCAGTTCAAACGCCCGCAGCACCAGTTGCTGCGCGTCGGCCCGCTCGGCCAGCAACTGCACCGCCAGCGCGTAGTGGTCGTACAGGCTGGCGTGCGGATCGTCCCGGGCCAGCAGGCGCATCAGCAGTTCATTCAGGTAACTGCCCGACAACAAAGCCTCGCCGGTGGGCATGACGTGCCCGCCTTGCCACTGCGCTGCCCTGAGCGTGCGCACCTCGGCGTCGCCGCCCCAGCTCAGTTGCAAGGGTTGCAGCGGCAGCAGGACCGGACGGAACTGGGATGTGGGCCGCTTCACACCCTTGGCCATCAGCGCAATGCGCCCGTGATGGCGGGTGAAGACTTCCAGGATGAGACTGGACTCGCTCCAGTCGTAGCGGTGCAGGACGAAGGCGGGTTCTTCAGAAGATCGTCGTGTGGCCATGGACAGCCGCAGATCCAATTACTCGTAGCCGAACGAGCGCACGCGGGCATCGTCGTCGGCCCAGCCCGAACGCACTTTGACCCAGAGTTCGAGGAACACCTTGCAGTCCCAGAGCTTTTCCAGTTCCTGGCGGGCTTCGGTCCCGATGCGCTTGAGCTTTTCGCCTTTGTCGCCGATCACCATGCCCTTGTGACCCTCGCGCTCGACCACGATGGTGGCGGCAATACGCCTGAGCTGGCCTTCCTGCTCAAACTTGTCGATGATCACGGTGGAGGTGTAGGGCAGCTCATCGCCAGTCAGGCGAAAGAGTTTTTCACGCACCATCTCGCTGGCCATGAAGCGCTCGCTTCGGTCGGTGAGCTCTTCCGGGTCGTGCATCCAAGGCTGCAGCGGCAGGTACTTTTCGCAGATCGAGAACAGGCGCTGCACATCCCGCGTGTTCTTGGCCGACATCGGCACGAACTCGGCGAAGGCGCGGCGCTTTTGCATCTCGGCCAGCCAGGGGGCCAGATCACCGCGCCGGTGCACCAGATCGAACTTGTTGGCCAGCAGCACCACCGGTACGTTGGCTGGCAGCAGGTCCATCACCTTCGCGTCGGCCTGGTTGAACTGACCCGCCTCCACCACGAACAGGATCAGGTCCACGTCTTCCACCGCGCCCAGCACGGTCTTGTTCAGCGCGCGGTTCAGCGCGTTGCCGTGGCGGGTCTGGAAGCCCGGCGTGTCCACAAACACGAACTGGTTTGCAGCCACGGTGCGGTAGCCGGTGATGCGGTGGCGGGTGGTTTGCGCCTTGCGCGAAGTGATGCTGATCTTCTGGCCCACCAGCGCATTGAGCAGGGTGGACTTGCCCACGTTGGGCTTGCCGACGATGGCCACAAAGCCACAGCGCTGCTGCGCCGGATCCACCGGCTCGGGCAGCGCCTTTTCTGCAGGCACCGCGTCCGCTTCAAGCCCTGCGGCAGCACCGGCTTCTTTGCGCAATGCGCGCGCGAGCATGGCGTCCAACTCGGGGTTGGCGGCGGGCGCGGTGCCGGCGGGCGACGATTTCTTGGAAGAGGCCATGGATTCGGACAACGGGAAACGAAAGGGAGGCAACCGGTCAGGTTGCGGAAGGTGAAGATGCATCGCCCTCGGGCGAGCCCACACCCAGGTGCTGCAGCATCGCCGCCGCAGCCGCTTGCTCGCCGGCCCGGCGGGAAGTGCCGATGCCGCGCTCGCTACGGCCGGTTTCCTGCACCGTGCACTCCACATCAAAGGTCTGCTTGTGGGCTTCACCCAGGGTGGCCACCACGCGGTACAGAGGCAGCTTCATTTTGCGCGCCTGCAACCACTCCTGCAATTCGGTCTTGGGGTCTTTGCCCATGGCGCTCATCTGGGCGTTGAGCTCGATGCCGCTGTAGAGCCGGTGCACGAGCGAAGCAGCCACCTCGAAGCCCGCATCCAGGTACACCGCGCCGATGACCGCTTCCAGCGCATCGGCGAGGATGGACGGCCGCTTGTGCCCGCCCGAACGCTTTTCGCCGTCGCCCAGGCGCAGGCAGCCCGAGATGCCCAGGCCGGACGCGATCTGGAACAGGGTGTCCTGCTTGACCAGGTTCGCCCGCACCCGTGAGAGGTCGCCTTCCGGCAACTGGCTGAGTTTTTCAAACAGCAGGCCCGATATGGCCAGATTGAGCACCGAGTCGCCCAGGAATTCCAGCCGCTCGTTGTGGTCGCTGGTGAAGCTGCGGTGGGTGAGTGCGCGCTCCAGCAGCTTGGGGCTGGCAAAGGCGTGGTTCAGGCGCTTTTGCAGCGCTGAAAGCTCGGGACTCAAACCGCGCAGCGCACGAGCCCGCGCGCCCCACCCTGACGCCGACTCACTTGGATTTGCCTTCGTACTTCATGAGCAGGTACGCAGGACCACCCAGATGGATCTCGCGGGTGTAGGCGAACGACACGACCACGCGGTCCCCTTCTTTGCCGATCTCCAGGTCTTTGCCGGTGATGGATTTGATGTCGTCGATCTGGCTGGCTTTGTCGAACGTCGAGCGCACCTCGGACACGGTGGAACCGGTGGAGGCCTTTTGCACTGCTTTTTGAACCGCCATGTATTCGATGTACGTCGGGACGATCTGAGCAAAGACCACGCCGGCGAAGGCCAGCAGGATACCGACCACCAGGAGGCCCAGAAAGGTCAGGCCCTGTTGCTGCTTTTTCAGTTTCATTGTTCCATCTCCAGCATTACCTGCACTCACTCAAAAGAACCGATGCGGCCCAGATCGCCAAAATTCATCCAGACAAAGAAAGCCCGCCCCACGATGTTCGCTTCCGGCACGAAGCCCCAGTAGCGCGAGTCCAGCGAATTGTCCCGATTGTCACCCATCGTGAAGTAGTGGCCCGGGGGCACTTTGCACACCACACCTTCCACGCTGTACCTGCACTGGTCCTTGTAGACAAAATCCGACGCGCCGGGCACGAAAGCCGGTCGATCATCGTCGTTGAGGGTGTTGTAAGTGCGACCGCCCAGCTGCTCCTGGAAGGACTTGGCGTACCGCATGCTGTCGCCGTCAAAGAAGTCGGGCTGGGCGGCGTGCGGCACCGGCTGACCATTCAGGGTGAGCCGCTTGTTGAGGTAGGCCACCTCGTCACCGGGGACACCGATCACGCGTTTGATGTAATCCAGGCTCGGCTGCGGCGGGTACCGGAACACCATCACATCGCCGCGCTGGGGTTCGTTGTTGGAGATCACCTTGGTGTTGATCACCGGCAGCCGCAGACCGTAGTGGAATTTGTTCACCAGGATCAGGTCGCCGACCCGCAGCGTGGGAATCATGGAACCCGACGGGATCTTGAACGGCTCGAACAGGAAAGAGCGCAGCACGAACACCGCCAGAATCACCGGGAAAAGTCCCGCCGTCCAGTCGAGCCACCAGGGCTGCATCAGCAGCTTTTGGCGCGCGGATTCCACGTCACCCTCGACCTGGCTGAAGCCCTGCTTGAGCAGAGCCTCCTTGCGGCTGTTGTGCTCCTCCAGCAATTGCCGGGCAGCCTGCTTGCGCTGCGGAAGGAACAAAACCTTCTCCAGCACCCAATAGACACCGGTCACCGACACGGCCAGAAACAGCAGCAGGGCGAAGTTGCCTTCGACGGCCCCGGTGTACCAGGCGATGGCATAGCCCACGAAGGCCGTCAGGATCACCCCGGTGATCGTGCTCATGGCGGCTTGCATCAGTCTTGCACCTGCAGAATAGCGAGAAAAGCCTCCTGGGGCACTTCGACCGAACCAATCTGTTTCATGCGCTTCTTGCCTGCTTTCTGTTTTTCGAGGAGTTTGCGTTTGCGGGTGATGTCGCCGCCGTAGCATTTTGCCAGCACGTTCTTGCGCAGTGCCTTGATGGTCTCGCGCGCGATGACGTTCCCGCCAATGGCCGCCTGGATCGCCACGTCAAACTGCTGGCGGCTGATGATCTCCCGCATCTTGGCGGCCACCGCCCGGCCGCGGTACTGCGACTGGCTGCGGTGCACGATGATGGACAGCGCGTCGACCTTCTCGCCGTTGAGCAGGATGTCGACCTTCACCACATCGGAAGCCCGGTACTCCTTGAACTCGTAGTCCATCGAGGCATAGCCGCGGCTGACCGATTTGAGCTTGTCGAAGAAGTCCAGCACGATCTCGCCCAGCGGCATGTCGTAGGTCAGCATGACCTGCTTGCCGTGGTAGGCCATGTTCAGCTGCATGCCGCGCTTCTGGTTGGCGAGTGTCATCACCGCGCCCACGTACTCCTGCGGCATGTACAGGTGCACCGTGACGATGGGTTCGCGGATCTCCTCGATGCGCCCCTGATCCGGCATCTTGGACGGGTTCTCGACCATGATGACTTCGCCATCGGGCTTGACCACCTGGTAGACCACGCTGGGCGCGGTGGTGATCAGGTCCTGGTCAAACTCGCGCTCCAGGCGCTCCTGCACGATCTCCATGTGCAGCAGGCCCAGGAAGCCGCAGCGGAAACCAAAACCCAGCGCCTGCGACACCTCGGGTTCGTAGTGCAGTGCGGCGTCGTTGAGCTTGAGTTTTTCCAGCGCGTCGCGCAGCGCGTCGTATTCGCTGGCCTCGGTCGGGTATAGGCCGGCAAACACCTGCGGCTGCACCTCCTTGAATCCAGGCAAGGCCTGCTCGGCCGGGCCCAGGTTGTTGGGCAGCTTCTTTTCCAGCGTGATGGTGTCGCCCACCTTGGCGGCCTGCAGTTCTTTGATACCTGCAATGATGTAACCCACCTCGCCCGCATTGAGCGCCTCGCGCGGCTCGTTGGCCGGCGTGAAGACGCCCAGGCCGTCGGCGTTGTACACCGTGTTGGTCGCCATCATCTTGAAGCGCTCACCCTTGAGCAAGCGGCCGTCGACCACGCGCACCAGCATCACCACGCCCACATAGGCGTCGTACCAGCTGTCCACGATCATCGCGCGCAATGGCGCTTCGGCAATGCCCTTGGGCGCCGGGATGCGCGCAACCACCGCTTCCAGAATGTCTTCCACGCCCATGCCGGTCTTGGCCGAACAGGGAATGGCGTCGGTCGCGTCGATGCCGATCACGTCTTCGATCTCGGCCTTGGCGTTGTCAGGATCGGCGTTGGGCAGGTCCATTTTGTTGAGGACCGGCACCACTTCCACGCCCAGGTCGAGCGCGGTGTAACAGTTGGCCACCGTCTGCGCCTCGACGCCCTGACTGGCGTCCACCACCAGCAGCGCGCCTTCGCAGGCAGAGAGCGAACGGCTCACTTCGTATGAGAAGTCCACGTGCCCGGGGGTGTCGATCAGGTTGAGGTTGTAGACCTGCCCATCGCGCGCCTTGTACTGAAGCGCTGCCGTTTGCGCCTTGATGGTGATGCCGCGCTCTTTCTCGATGTCCATCGAGTCCAGCACCTGTTCGCTCATCTCGCGGTCCGAGAGTCCGCCGCAGCGGGAGATGATGCGATCGGCCAGCGTGGACTTGCCGTGGTCGATGTGGGCGATGATCGAAAAATTGCGGATGTGGTTCATCAAGAAGGCAGCTCTGTCTCAGGGAAAACCGGTGCTGCAAACGGCAGCCACACGGGCATAAAAAAGGGCGCGTCAGCTGTTGACGCGCCCTAACCAACAATCAATGGCAACTGCGATAGTTGGGGTTTCATTGTAGGCAAAAAGCCCGGAATGCACACCTTCGAATCGCCCGCCGAGGCTTGTTGCAGCGCAGCAACAGGATACTTATCAACAACTCATCCACAGGCAAAAAGTACTTCTTGTGGGCCATCTGTGGATGGCATAGGGACAAGCTGTGCACTTCCCGCATCGTGAACCCTGACGCCGGATGAGCGCTTGAATCACGCCCAAACTCGTCCGATTTTATCGAATTCGCTCGAAGGGCCCCGCAAATTTGTGAGCGTTCACTGACTTTTCATGGTCTGAACGGGATACCCACCTCCGGAAAGGGGTGTGGCAAATCGGCCACCCCGAAAGAAAAACCCCGAATCCCGGCCGGGGTTCGGGGTCATTCGGGCTCAAACAGAACGTTCCGTGATGTCAGCGCGCCGGACGGATGACCGCGTACTGCGCCCACTCGCCGCGACGGAACAGCACATTCACCGGTCGGGACTTGTCGAGCTTGGCCACCGCGGCTTCGAATTCCTTCACGCCCGACACCTCGGTATTGGCCACGGCCACGATGACATCCCCTTCGCGCAGCCCTGCGCGCGCAGCCGGTCCTTCGGCGCTCACCACACGCACGCCTTCCTTGAGGTCCAGCTCCTTCTTCTGTGCGGCCGACAGGTCGGCCAGCGTCAAGCCGAGCGACTGGGCCACCGCAGAAGGCTGAGGCTTTGCTGGCTCGGGCGCTGCAGCCTTGCGTTCGGGACGGTCGGCTTCGAGCTCGGCCACGGTCACCGACAGCTCACGCTGTGCGCCGCGGCGGAACACCGTGAGCGTCCCCTTGCTGCCCGGCTTGGCGTTGCCCACCAGGCGCGGCAGGTCCACCGACTTCTCGATCTCTTTGCCGTCGAATTTGAGAATGATGTCACCGGGCTCCACGCCAGCCTTGGCGGCGGGCGAGTTCGGCTCGACGCCACGCACGAGGGCGCCGCGAGGCAGACCCAGCCCGATCGATTCGGCCACCTCTTTGCTGACCTGATCGATCTGCACACCAATGCGCCCGCGGGTCACACGGCCGGTGGACCGGAGCTGGTCCGATACCCGCACCGCTTCGTCGATCGGAATGGCAAACGAAATCCCCTGGAACCCCCCCGAGCGCGAGTAGATCTGGCTGTTGATGCCCACGACCTCACCGCGCATGTTGATCAGCGGTCCACCGGAGTTGCCGGGGTTGATGGCCACATCGGTCTGGATGAAAGGAAGGAAGTCGCCGGTATCGCGCTTCTTGGCGCTCACGATGCCGGCGGTCACGGTGTTCTCGAGGCCGAAGGGAGATCCGATCGCCATCACCCATTCGCCCACCCGAAGGCGGTTGATGTCACCGATGCGAACCGCAGGGAGTCCACTGGCCTCGATCTTGACCACCGCCACATCGGTGCGCTTGTCCGCGCCGACGATCTTGGCCTTGAACTCGCGTTTGTCGGGCAGTGTCACGATCAGCTCGTCCGCACCGTCGACCACGTGGGCGTTGGTCATGATCAGGCCATCGGCACTGAGGATGAAGCCCGAGCCCACGCCGCGGGGTTGCGCCTCTTCAGAGTCTCCGCGGTCGCGCCGAGGCGTGCGTGGCGTGGCACCTGGTGGCACAGGGATGCCGAAGCGCCTGAAGAACTCGAGCATCTGCTCATCGGTCCCGGGCGCGGCAGCGTTGCTGGCCTTTTCCAGCGTTCGGATGTTGACCACCGAAGGCCCGACCAGATCCACCAGATCGGTGAAATCGGGCAGACCGCGTGCGCTGGTGGACGGTGTGGCCGCGGGGGTCTGGGCGGTTGCCGGCGGAAGCGCCAGCAAAGTGGCCGCTGAGAGCACAGCGACGTTCATCAGGGCCAGGCAAGGCCGGGGGGTGCGGGAGCGCGACGTCATGATGATCCTCAAACTCGATACACAAAAACCAGAGGGGGGCACCCACCACCCGACAGAGCGGCACAGCGACCCCGTTTCAACGGGTTCGCTCCAGCGCGCCGGTGAAACGGCGCAACGTGGCATGCGGCACCTCGCCCATGGCGGTCAGCCAATGATCGCCGATCCGGCGCGTGAGCGAGTGCGTCGCGCCCATGACCGCAGCTTTCTCTTGGGCATGTCGCGCGGTATCGAAGGGCTCGACGAACAGCGACACCGAGGCCAGCCCGTCGGAAAACACCCACTGCATGGGCGCAGCGCCCGCACCCGGTGACTCGTTCTTGCGGGTGTGGCAACTCATGGGCAAGAAACCGGGCACGGACTCTTTCAATCGCCAGCCTTCGGCTTCGGCGGTGGTCTTCTTCAACACCGGTTTGTACAGCTCGTAGCCTTTGGTGTCGCGCATGAGCTGCTGCAGCTTGTCCATGCGCACCGGTGCATCCATCTGCAGTTCCGAAAAGGCCATCTGCTCCAGCACGGCGCCCTGATCGCCGAGGGTCTGCATCTTCACCACCAGACCGGTTTTTTTCTCAGCCCAGATTCGGTATCCGAAACGCAGAGGATCTTTCGGCAGAATCTCGACCACGTCGGCGAGATGGCCTGCCACGCGTTCGGATCCGTTCTCGCGCACCGCATAGAACTCAGGGATCTGGTTGCTCGGCGTGCGCAGCAGCTCTGGAAAGAGCCCGAGCGACTCGCGTTTCTCCACCCAGGCCGTCTTGGTCTCGGGCACAAAAGTGATCACATCGTTGTTGCGGCGAATGGTGGTCCGGGGCGCTCCGGTGAGCGTTTCCACCCGTTCCATTTGCTGCGTGCCGTCGCAGACATGCCAGATGCGCGATGCCGACATGGCAGAACCGGCCGACACCACCAGCGTGCCCATGTAAGCACGCTGATGCGAGGCCTCGTGCATGCGCGTGAGCCATTCATTGACGCTGCGCTTTGGCGGCTGTGCGGTGCCTTGGGCGTGCGCCGGCAACCAGAGCATCGAAGCCACGGCCAGCAAGGCCAACGCTGGCCAGCGACCCATCGCCAAGGGACGCCTCCATGCAGCAGGCTGCATCTGAGGGCGGGGCGAGGTTGAAGTGTGAAACGGAAGAACCAGCGTCATGGCGTGATCAGCGCTTGGGGGCAACGTCGTGGGTGGCGTCCCGCAGGAAACCCGCCGGCATCTGCAGAGCGGACATGCCACCGTATTGGCGGTGTTCGGCCAGCAGCTCTTCGAGCCGCGCATCGCGGATCAGGGTGCCTTGATCGGTATTCACCAGCACTGCGGAGGGCTGAGCATCGGCCGCCACCGGCAACGACGGGGACTGCATCAGGGCCAGTTGCGGTCCGGCGCCGCCGCCCGCTGCCGGAGGAGCACTGCTGAGCACACTCCAGCTCACGGCCATCACGGCGGCCAGCGAAGCCACTCCCGCCACCATCTTCCAGCGGAACAGCGCATCGTTGGCAGCCGGTGCACGGACATGCATGCTCACCGGAACGGACAGTCTCGGCTCGGCTTGCAGGCGTGCCTGGACACCGGCCAGGAAGGCCTGTGGTGACACCAGCGGGGCGGCCGGTGCCGATCCACGCAACACATCACCGATCACCTGGTAGCTGTGCCATGTGGCCCGTGCATCGGTCTGTTCACCACAGGCCCGCAGCAGGGCGTCGAGTTCGGAAGGGTCGATCTCGCCGTCGGTCAGTGCCGACAGAGCACCAGCGCTGTCGACCTCGCGGCGTGCCAACGGAACGACGGAGGCCAGGCCCGGTTGCGCGTTCTGCTGATCAGGGTTTCGTTCGGCGTTCATCATCGACTTTCAAAAAAAAGCAACCGGGCGTGTCGGTCCGGATGCTGGAACCCTTTACCAGCGTTTGCCCGTCTGGCGCTCCAGCATCGGCTTGATGCGGGACGATATGGCTTCGCGCGCCCGGAAGATCCGGGAACGCACGGTGCCGATCGGGCAATCCAGCGCCTGGGCGATCTCTTCGTAGCTCAAACCTTCCATCTCCCGCAGGGTGATCGCCATGCGCAATTCTTCCGGCAGTGCGTCCATGGCGGCGTTCACGGCTTCGGCGATTTCCTTGCTGGCCAGCACCGCTTCAGGCGTCTCGGCGTCGGCCACGTTGCCGATTAGTTCGCGTTCCGAAGCGGAAGTTTCATCTTCATCGGCCGATTTCATTTGCGACGGGAACACCAGCGGGTCCCGCTTGAGCTCCATCAGCTGCTTCTTGGCCGTGTTCACGGCAATGCGGTAAAGCCAGGTGTAGAACTGGGCATCGCCGCGGAACTGGGCCAGTGCCCGGTAGGCGCGGATGAAAGTTTCCTGGGCGATGTCGGGCACCAGATCCACGTCGCGCACCATGCGCCCGATCAGCCGCTCCACCCGCCGCTGGTACTTGATCACCAGCAGCTCAAAAGCCTTTTGATCACCGGCCAGCGTGCGCTGAACCAGCATGACGTCGCTGTCCGGCGGTGGGGGTGAGAAGTGGTCTTCGGGTGTGGTCATGCAGGTGTGGGGCGGGCCGCGGGAAATATAACCCAATCACCTGCGGCCGCCCGACCTGGGAAAGGATGACCTGCCGGGCCTCGGCTTCTCATCCATGCGCCTTCAAAGCGCGCCGCAGGTCGTCCCAGCGCGCGGGGTCGCGGTCTTGCTCCACCCAGATCCAGCTGGTCGCAGCGTCCGGGTTGCGCAAGCGCAGCAGCATCCGGGTCTGCAGATCCAGCATCGGCTCCACACGCTGCATCAAGGCGCCATCCTGGTAGGCGTCGCTGTGCCAGCGCCAGGATCCAGATTTGCTTTCCGGATCGGTGGCGCCGGCCAGCGCGTCCCAGTGCAGGCGCCCCACGGGTGTGCGGCGCCAGCTCCAGACGGCAAAACCCATCCACAGAAGCCAAAGGCCCACGCCCACCAGAACCGCCTGGGTTCGCGATGCGGAATCCGTCATCGTCACCGGACCCAGAGTCACCACCAGCCCACCCAGAACCGCCAGACACATCAGGAGCCGTGCATGAAAAACGCAACGCCCCACCGGATACATCACCGATGGGGCGTTGCGCATGTTCGGTCCCGGGGAAGCGAGGCGCGATGGGCCGGCAGGCGGGAATCAGACCCGCTTGAAAACCAGCGTGCCGTTGGTACCGCCGAAACCGAAGTTGTTCTTGACGGCCACGTCGATCCGCATGTCCCGGGCGGTGTTGGCGCAGTAGTCCAGATCGCAATCCGGGTCCTGGTTGTCCAGGTTGATGGTGGGCGGACTTTTCTGATCGTGCAAGGCCAGCACGGTGAACACACTTTCGATACCACCGGCTCCACCCAGCAAGTGCCCGGTCATGGATTTGGTGGAGTTCACCACCGTTTTCCTGGCGTGTTCTCCGAGCGCCGCTTTGATGGCGTTGGTTTCGTTCACATCGCCCAATGGCGTGGACGTGCCGTGCGCATTGAGGTAGTCCACCTGGTCGGCGTTCACGCCAGCGTTGCGCAAGGCATTCACCATGGCGCGGCGCGGGCCGTCCATGTTGGGTGCCGTCATGTGGCCGGCGTCGGCGCTCATACCGTAGCCCACCAGCTCGGCGTAAATCTTCGCTCCACGGGCTTTGGCGTGCTCGTACTCCTCGAGCACCATCACGCCCGCGCCCTCACCCAGCACAAAACCGTCTCGGTCTTTGTCCCAGGGGCGGGATGCGGCGGTCGGGTCGTCGTTGCGGGTGGACAGCGCCCGCATGGAAGCAAAGCCGCCCACGCCGAGCGGCGACACGGTCGCTTCCGAGCCGCCCGCCACGATCACGTCGGCATCGCCGTACTCGATCTTTCGGGCGCCTTCCCCGATGCAGTGCAGGCCGGTGGTGCACGCCGTCACCACCGCCAGGTTGGGGCCCTTGAAGCCGAACCGCATCGAAACGTGGCCCGAGATCATGTTGATGATCGAAGCCGGCACAAAGAACGGCGAAATGCGGCGGGCGCCGCGGTTCGTGAACTCGGTGTGGGTTTCCTCAATCAGCGGCAGGCCGCCGATGCCCGAACCTATGATGCAGCCGATGCGCGTGGCCATCTCTTCATCCAGCGCATCACCCGTGGGCAAACCGGAATCGACCACCGCCTGGTGGGCCGCCGCAATGCCGTAATGGATGAAGGTGTCCATGGTCCGCGCCTCTTTGGCGCTGATGTAGGACTCCAGATCGAACCCTTTGACCTCGCCCGCGATCTTGCAGGAGAAAGTCGAAGCATCGAACCGGGTGATGAGGCCGATGCCGGATTGACCAGCGAGGATATGGGCCCAGGCTTCAGCCACCGTGTTGCCCACGGGACTGACACAGCCCAGACCGGTCACGACGACGCGGCGACGGCTCATGTGGGCTTCAGGCTTTCTGGTGGGCCATCGCGTAGTCGATGGCGTTCTGGACGGTCGTGATCTTCTCAGCGTCTTCGTCCGGAATCTCGATACCGAATTCGTCTTCGAGGGCCATCACCAGTTCCACGGTGTCGAGCGAGTCAGCGCCCAGATCGGCCACGAAGGCTTTCTCTTTGGTGACCTGACCTTCTTCCACGCCGAGTTGTTCGGCAATGATTTTCTTCACACGTGCTTCGATATCGCTCATAAGTCCCTCTGAGGGTTGTTGAATTACAGACCGTCATTTTAGCCGGGCTAGAGAGGTGTCCCTAGATGGCCCGCCGGACGGCTTTTCGGCGCAAACAAATCTCAGGATCGTCCCAGGTTCAAGCCATGAACATGCCACCGTTGACGTGCAGTTCCTGCCCGGTCACGTAGGCGGCCAGAGGGCTGGCCAGGTACGACACGGCATGGGCGATGTCGGCCGGCTTGCCGAGGTGACCCAAGGGAATCTGGACCAGCAAGGCCTTCTGCTGCTCTTCGGGAAGGGACGAGGTCATGTCGGTTTCAATGAAGCCCGGCGCCACGCAGTTGACGGTGATGTTGCGGCTGCCGAGTTCGCGGGCCAGCGCGCGCGTCATGCCGGCCACGCCCGCCTTGGCGGCCGCGTAATTGGCCTGACCCGGATTGCCCGAAGCCCCCACCACGCTGGTGATGCTGATGATGCGGCCGTAGCGCTGTTTCATCATGGGACGGATGACGGCACGGCTCATGCGGAACACCGCCTTGAGGTTGGTGTCGAGCACGGCATCCCAGTCTTCGTCTTTCAGGCGCATGGCCAGCATGTCGCGGGTGATGCCGGCGTTGTTGACCAGCACCTGCAGACCGCCGTGGGCCTTGGTGATCTCGTCGATCAGGGCCTCGGCAGCAGCGGCATCGTTCACATCCAGTTTTGCGCCACGGCAGCCCGGTGCTGCACCGGGCATGGCGCCCAGAGCGGCGGAAATCTTGGCCGCGCCTTCATCGCTCGTGGCGGTACCGATCACCACCAGCCCCTTGGCCACCAGTTCGTGCGCGATGGAAGCGCCGATGCCTCGGGACGCTCCGGTCACCAGGGCCACCTGGCCTGCGAATTTGATTTCAGACATTGTGTTGAGACTCCAGATCGGGGCGGCGCTTCAGGCCAGCAGGGTTTTCACCTCGGCCAGCGAGGCCGGGTCGTACAGGGCTGCGCCCGTCAGTTCGGGATCGATGCGCTTGACCAGACCGGCCAGCACCTTGCCGGGGCCGCATTCCACCAGGGTGTGCACACCACGCGCCTTGATCGCACTCACGCACTCCACCCAGCGCACCGGACCGAACGCCTGCCGGAACAGCGCGTCGCGAATGCGGTCCGCATCGGCTTCCACAGCCACATCGATGTTGTTGACCACCGGGATCTGAGGCTGCCCGAAGGCGGTGGCGGCCAGGCGCTCGCGCAGCTTGTCGGCGGCCGGCTTCATCAGGCTGGAATGGAACGGCGCCGACACCGGCAGCGGCAGCGCGCGCTTGGCGCCGTGGGCCTTGAGCACCTCGCAAGCTTTTTCAACCGCCGCCTTGCTGCCCGCGATCACGGTTTGCGAAGGGTCGTTGAAGTTCACCGCCTCGACCACCTCGCCACTGCCAGCGGCAAATGCGGCCTGCGCTTCGGCGCAGCCGGCCTTGACCTTTTCAGCGTCCATGCCCAGGATGGCGGCCATGGCCCCGGTCCCGACCGGCACAGCCTCCTGCATCGCCGCGGCACGGAAGCGCACCAGCGGCGCGGCTTGCGCCAATGTCAACACACCCGACGCGACCAGTGCGCTGTACTCGCCCAGCGAATGCCCGGCCACAGCGTCTGGCAGCGCGCCACCTTCGGCCCTCCAGACGCGCCAGGCGGCCACACCGGCCACCAGCATCACCGGCTGCGTGTTGGTGGTCAGGGCCAAAGCCTCTTTGGGTCCTTCGTGGATCAGATGTGCCAGGTCCTCGCCCATGGCGTCGGAAGCTTCGTTCAGCGTTTCACGCACGGCCGGGTGATCGCCCCAGGCGTCGAGCATGCCGACGGATTGCGACCCCTGACCCGGAAAGACAAAAGCGAACGGTTTCATGAATGTGGAATGAGAAAGGTCAGCCGCTTTGCAGGGCTCAGAAATCGAGAAGCACTGCACCCCAGGTGAAACCACCCCCCACGCCTTCGAGCAGCAAGGTCTCGCCCTTCTGGATCCGGCCTGCGCGCACCGCGTGGTCGAGCGCCAGCGGAATCGAGGCCGCGGAGGTGTTGCCGTGCTGGTCCACCGTCACCACCACTTTGTCCATGGGCAGTTTCAGCTTCTTGGCCGTGCTTTGCATGATGCGGATGTTGGCCTGGTGCGGGATCAGCCAGTCGACGTCGGCCTCGGTCTTGCCGGCCTTGGCCAGCGCAGCGCGGGCCGTGTCTTCCAGCACGCCCACAGCCAGCTTGAAGACCGCCTGGCCGTCCATTTTGAGCAGCGGGTCGCCCAGGACGGTGCCGCCCGACACGTGCCCCGGCACGCAGAGGATGCCGGTGTGCTTGCCGTCGGCGTGGATGTCGGTGGCCAGAATGCCTGGCGTGTCGCTCGCCTCCAGCACCACAGCGCCGGCCCCGTCACCGAACAGCACGCAGGTGGTGCGATCGGTGAAGTCAAGCAGGCGCGAGAACACTTCGGCACCCACCACCAGGGCTTTGGTCGCGCTGCCGGTGCGGATCAGCGAATCGGCCACGGTCAGCGCGTAAATGAAACCGCTGCAAACCGCCTGAACGTCGAACACCGGACAGCCGGTGATACCCAGCTTGTGCTGAAGGATGGCCGCCGTGGACGGAAACACCATGTCCGGCGTGGATGTGGCCACGATGATCAGATCGATATCGCTGGCTTTCGTGCCAGAAGCCTCCAGCGCCTGACGGCAGGCCTCTGCCGCCAAATCGCTGGCGAACACGCCGTCGGACACGAAATGCCGCGCGCGGATGCCGGTGCGCTCCACGATCCAGTCGTCGCTGGTCTCCACGTCGCGCGCCGCCAGCTTGGCCACCATGTCGGCATTGGTCAGGCGCTGTGGGGGCAGGCAGCTGCCGGTGCCGGTGATGCGTGCAAAGCGGGTCATGCAGAAGGGGCCAGGAGGGTTCAGATGGTGGGAATACTCTTGAGATCGCTCGGCACAGCGTCCGGAGAAATCAACTGTGCGGCGTGGGCAATGCGCTGCTGCACGCTTTCCAGCAGCCGATTGTGGGCCGCATCATAAGCCCGGGCCAGCGCCTGCTCAAAGGCAAACGCGTCGGCCGAACCGTGGCTCTTGAACACCAGCCCGCGCAACCCCAGGAGGGCCGCGCCGTTGTAGCGGCGGTAGTCTGCGCGCTTTTTGAACGCAGTTAGTACAGGATAGGCGCACAAAGCCGCCAATTTCGTCAACCAGTTGCGCGAAAACTCTTGTTTGATGAAGCCAGCCAGCATGGTGGCCACGCCTTCGCTTGCCTTCAATGCCGCATTGCCCACAAAACCATCGCAAACGACGATGTCCGTCGTGCCCTTGAATATATCGTTGCCTTCGACATTGCCGAAGAAATTGAGATCGCCGGTGTTGGACGCATTTCGCAGCAGAACCCCGGTTTTTTTGATGACTTCGCTGCCTTTGATGACTTCTTCCCCGACGTTGAGCAACCCGACGGTCGGTTCCGACTTACCGGAAATGGCTACCACCAATGCAGAACCCATGACAGCGAACTGAAGCAGGTGTTCGGCCGTGCAGTCCACATTGGCGCCCAGGTCCAGCACCGTGGTGGCGCCGCCCCGCGCGTTGGGCAACTGGGATGCGATGGCGGGGCGGTCGATGCCATCGAGCGTCTTGAGCACGTAGCGGGAAATCGCCATGAGCGCGCCGGTGTTGCCGGACGACACCGCAGCCTGGGCAGCGCCCGACTTGACCTGCTGGATCGCCACCCGCATGGACGAGTCCTTCTTCTTGCGCAGCGCCACCTCCACCGGGTCGTCCATCGCCACCACCTCGCTGGCGGGCACCACGCGGCAACGCACGTTGTTGAGCAACTGGGGCCAGGCCTGGAAGGCGTCCGGCAGCCCCACCAGCAACAGCTGAGCCTGCGGGTGGCTGGACAGAAAAGCCGCGCAGGCCGGCAGCGTGGCCGCCGGGCCGACATCGCCTCCCATGCAATCCACAGCGATGGTGATCATGACGAGGTTCCGGTGGTGGCGCTCACGGCGCCACAGAATGAAAAAAGCCCGCATGGTGCATGCGGGCCTGTGCCATTGCCGCGACCTCCTCGCCCAGCGCGACACCGCGTCCAGGCTGGAAGTCCACCGTCAACTCAGGCTTCGGACTTGTTTTTCAGCACCTGACGGCCACGGTAGAACCCGTTGGGGCTGATGTGGTGACGCAGGTGGATTTCGCCAGTGGTGGGCTCGACCGCAATGCCGGGCACGTTCAGCGCGTTGTGCGAGCGGTGCATGCCGCGCTTGGAAGGGGACTTTTTGTTTTGCTGGACGGCCATGGAGGGCTCCTGAAATCGGTAGGGTCTAGGGGTGCGCCGGTTTCCGGACTGTTTCCGCACACCAAGGTGCGAATGGATGTCAGCGCAAAGCCAAGGATTATAGCCCGAAGCGTCCCGGTCTTTCAAGCTCCGGCGGGCGGGTCATTTCCTGAGCTTGGCCAGCTCGGCAAAGGGGTGCTTGCGCGGCGCCAGATCGGCATCGCTGATGACGGCGGCATCGCCCGCCTGCATCACCACCGGCTCCGGGCAGGTATCGTGCATGGGCACCAGCGGCAAGGCCATCAGCAGTTCGTCTTCCAGCAGTTCGTGCAGGCTGGGCCGTGGCTCCAGCGCCAGCACGTCTTCTTCGCATTCGTCGTCTTCCCGCTCGGCGGTCGCCTCGTCGGCCACAAAACGGAACCAGCGATCCACCTCCAGGGAGGTCTCGGCAGCGCCCAGGCAGCGCTGGCATGACAGCGGCACGACCGTGCTCGCCGTCAACCGGAGCCAAACCGCTGGCTCGCCCCCGCTGGCCGCCGGGCGCAACTCGCCCCGCGCCTGCCAGACCACCCCACGGGCGGCATCGGGGACGCCGGGCATGGCTTCCGCTGACAAACGCGCGAACCGGGACAACGGCTCTTCGGCCTCCAGGCGGGCTCCGGCCTGTGCAAACGCCCGCACATCCAGTCGATCGGCGTTCCAGCTTGCTTTGGGGTGGGATTTCATGCGGGCAGTGTAAAAGAATGCGGGGAAAATACCCGGATGCCAGCCCGCCCCGCCCCACCAAGCCGCCCCCTGATCCTGGGATCCACCTCACGCTACCGCAAGGAACTGCTGTCCCGCCTGCGCATTCCGTTTGACACCGACAGCCCGCAGGTGGACGAAACCCCGCAGCCCGGCGAACAGCCCGCCGCCCTGGCCCGGCGGCTGGCGCTGGCCAAGGCCCGCGAGGTCGCCCGTCGCCACCCGTCGGCCGTGGTGATCGGCAGCGATCAGGTGGCCGATCTGCACGGCGAACCGCTGGGCAAACCCGGCACCCACGAGCGCGCCGTGGCCCAGCTGCAGCGCATGCGGGGCGAAACGGTGGTGTTCCAGACCGCGCTGGCCGTGGTCTGCCTGGAAAGCGGGTTCGAGCAGGTCGATCTGGCGCCGGTCAGCGTGGTGTTCCGCCCGCTGAGCGATGCCGAGATCGAGCACTACCTGCACGCCGAACAGCCCTACGACTGCGCCGGCAGCGCCAAGAGCGAAGGCCTGGGCATCGCATTGCTGGAGCGCATCGACAACGACGATCCGACCGCCCTGGTGGGCCTGCCGCTCATCCGCACCTGCCGCATGATCCGCGCCGCTGGCGTGCACCTTCTGTGAGCAAGCCCTCACATACCCACGGCGAAGAGCCGCGCAACGGCACCCTGTACCTGGTGCCCCAGGGGCAGGCAACGAAACCATCGGCCAGTGGCTGCCCCATGAAACCCTGGCCACCGCGGCCCGGCTCACCCACTGGATCACGGAAAACGCCAAAAGCACGCGCGCTTTTCTCAAGCGGGTGGATGCGGTGGTGCCGCTGGCCCTGCCCTTGCAGGCGCAAAACATCACCGAACTGCCGCGCCACACCCACAAAAAGGGCGACCACCAGCCCGCCGCCGCCAGCGACCAGGAGGCCCGGCATCTGCTGGCACCGACCCTGGCCGGCCACGACCTGGGGCTGGTCAGCGAAGCCGGCATGCCCGCCATCGCCGACCCGGGCAGCTCCATCGTGCGCGCTGCCCACGCGCTGGGCGTGCCGGTGGTTCCGCTCGTCGGCCCGGTGTCGCTGATGCTGGCACTGGCGGCCAGTGGCCTGAACGGTCAGAGCTTTGCGTTTGTCGGCTATGTGCCGCAAGAACCTGCCGAGCGGGCGCGGCGCCTGCGGGAACTGGAATCGCTGGCGCTCAAGACCGGGCAAACACAGATTCTGATCGAGACGCCCTACCGCAATGCCGCCCTGCTCCAGGCGATGCTGCAGCACCTGCACCCGCACACCCGCCTGGCGGTCAGCAGCGGCCTCACCCTGGGCCAGCAAGCGACCAGAAGTGCACTGGTCAGCGAATGGAAGGCCCGGAAACCAGTGTCGGGCGCGGTGCCGCTGGACCTGCCTGCGGTGTTCCTGATCGGGCGCTGAAGCACAGGTTCAACCCAGCGCTTTGACCATGTGCGCGCGCACCGCCGCACTCAGCTCCGGATTGGCCAGCGCCAGGTCGATCGTGGCTTCCAGAAAGCCTTCTTTGCTGCCGCAGTCGTAGCGCACGCCGTCGTAACGGAAGGCAAACACCTTCTCGGTGCCGATCAGGGCGGCAATGCCGTCGGTGAGCTGGATTTCCCCGCCCGCGCCACGCGGCTGGCGTGAGGATGTAGCGCCCCGCCACCGCCAGCGTGGACGGTGCCACCTCCGGCACCGGCTTTTCCACCATGCCGAACACCTCGGCCACGGTCTCGTTCACACCGTGCACATCCACCACGCCGTAGCGCCGGGTGTCCTGGCGAGGCACGTCCTGAACCGCCAGAATCGTGCCCGGGTGGGCTTCGTAGGCCCGCACCATCTGCTGCAAGATGGTCGGTCCACCGGACCGCTGCTCGCGTCCCAGCATCAGGTCGTCGGCCAGCAGCACCGCAAAGGGCTCTTTGCCGACCACGCTCTCGGCACACAACACCGCGTGACCCAGACCCTGCGGCCGGGGCTGTCGGATGAACACACAGTCCATGTCCTCCGGCTTGATCGCATGTACCACCGCCAACAGCTCCGTCTTGTGGCCCCGCTCCAGCTCGTACTCGAGCTCAAAGGCGGCGTCAAAGTGGTCCCCGATGGCCCGTTTGTGACGTCCTGTCACAAAAATCATCTGGCGGATGCCGGCGGCATAAGCCTCCTCCACCGCATACTGGATCAGCGGCTTGTCCACCACCGGCAGCATCTCTTTCGGGATGGCCTTGGTGGCCGGCAAAAAGCGGGTGCCCAGGCCTCCTACCGGGAAGACCGCCTTGGAAACGCCGTTGCACCTGTTTTCTGTGCGCCCCATAAAACCTCCGATTAATCAGCCAGACATCCTCAGTACAATCTCTACTCTAACGGCTTGATATTGAGAACAACAACAGTCGGCCTGTGCAGACGCTCTAGGAAGGAGCGTTTTTTTATGTCATGAGCAGATGGCAAACGTTTCGAGGAATAGCGTTTTCATGACCGTCGTCCCCTTCCCTGTCACCGCCCCAGCACCCCAGCACATTGCCGTGGTGATGGATGGCAACCGCCGCTGGGCCAGCCAGCGCAGCATGCCCAAGGCGATCGGCCACGCCAGCGGCGCGCGCCAGGTGCGCAACATCGTCAAGGCCTGCTCGGATCGCGGCATTCGCTACCTGACGCTGTTTGCCTTCAGCACCGAAAACTGGAACCGTCCGGTCGACGAGGTGAACAGCCTCATGGGGTTGCTCGTCCACTACCTGGAGAAGGAAGTGAACGGCATGAATGCCAATGGCGTTTGCCTCAAGGTGGTGGGCGATCTCAGCGCGTTCGACGCCCGGCTGCAGCGGCTCATGCACGAATCCCAGGAACGCACGGCGCACAACACCCGCATCACCCTCACCATCGCCGCCAACTACGGCGGCCGCTGGGACATGCTGCAGGCTACCCGCGCCTGGTTGAACGACCACCCGGGCAGTTCAGCCTCCGAACTGGACGAACAAAGCCTCAAGCCTTACCTGAGCATGGCCTACGCGCCGGACCCCGATCTGTTCGTCCGTACCGGCGGCGAATCCCGCGTCAGCAACTTCCTGCTCTGGCAGATGGCCTACACAGAGTTGTACTTCACAGACACTTTGTGGCCGGAATTCACGCCCGCCGCGCTGGATGCCGCGATCGACTGGTTCCGCCAGCGCGACCGCCGGTTTGGCGGCTGCAGCCACCAGGTCGAGCCATCAACGACACCTGCTTTTGCATGATCGCCGCCAATCCCCTCCCACCGCCGCGAGCACGATGACCGACCACGACCCCTTGACCATACCGGAAGACGACGAGATCAGCTTGCTGGACCTGCTGCAGACCGTGGTCGACAACCTGCGCCTGCTGGTGCTGGGGCCGCTCCTGGTGGGCCTTGCAGCGCTGGGCATCACCTTCCTGATCCCGCCCACCTTCACCGCCAGCACGCAGTTCTTGCCACCCCAGCAGCAGCAAAGTGCCACCGCGGCCACGCTGCAAAGCCTGGGCGCCCTCGGTGGCCAGGCCGGTGCAACCAAAGGCATCAGGGACCCGAACGACCAGTTCGTTGCCTTTCTGCAGAGCCACACGCTGCGCGATGCACTGATCGAGCGCTTCAAGCTGCAAGAGCGCTTCCAGGCGCGGTTCCCCGAAGACGCGCGCAACGGCCTGGCTTCGAAAGTCCGCATCAGCAACGGCAAAGACGGCCTGATCCGCGTCGAGGTGGACGACACGGTGCCCGCCTTTGCCGCCGAACTGGCCAACGCCCACGTGCAGGAACTCACCCTGCTGCTGGGCCGCCTGGCCCTCACGGAAGCGCAGCAACGCCGCGTGTTCTTTGAAAATCAGCTCTCAGAAACCAAGGCCCGGCTCGCCCAGACCGAACAGGCCTTGCAGACCACCGGCGTGAACCTGAACCTGCTCAAGGCTGCCCCGCCAGCCGCTGTGGTCGGCCTGGCCCAGTTGCAGGCCAGCGTCACTGCGCAAGAAGTGAAGCTGGCGGCGATGCGCGGCTACCTCGCCGACAGCGCGCCCGACTTCCGCCAGGCCATGACCGAACGGGCCGTCCTGCGCGCTCAACTCGACCAGGCCGAAAAATCCCAGCCCCCCACGCCAGCGGGCGACAGCGCGCAGCTCGCCAAGCTCCGCGACTTCAAGTATTTCGAAACCCTAGTCCAACTCTTGGCCGAACAGCAAGAGCTGGCCCGTTTGGACGAAAGCCGCGAAGGCGCGGTGATCCAGGTGCTGGACGTGGCCCAGGCCCCCGAGCGCGAGAGCAAGCCCCCAAAAGCCCTGATCGCCGTGCTGGCCACGCTGGCCACCGGCTTTGCGCTGCTGTTGTTCGTGTTCGTGCGGCAGGCGCTGCGCAATGCGGCCCAGGACGATGAATCTGCCCAGAAACTCCAGCGCCTGCGCGAGGCCTGGGCCCGAGCCCTCGGACGGCACCCGCGCACCACCTGAGCAAGCCCAGACATGCCCAACTTTGTGCTGGCCGCGCTGCTGGTCTCGCTGGGGATCAGCCTGCTTCTGGTGTTCACGAAAAACTGGCACGGCCACTTCAGCATGGACCACACCGCCGGCGTGCAGAAGTTCCACACCAAGCCCACGCCCCGCATCGGCGGCGTGGGTGTGGCGGCCGGTCTGGCTGCGGCCTGGTCCTTGGCCAGTGCCGATGTGAAAGCCATTTTGCAGCCGCTGCTGCTGGCTGGCGTGCCGGCGTTTGCCGCCGGCCTGCTGGAAGACATCACCAAAAAAGTGGGCGTGTCCGCCCGCCTGCTGGCCACCATGGTCAGCGGGGCGGTGGCCTGCTGGCTCACCGGCGTGGCCTTGAACCGGGTGGACATTCCCCTGGTGGACGACCTGCTGGCGTGGGGCCCTGCTGCGGTGGCCTTCACCGCGTTTGCGGTGGCCGGCGTGGCCAATGCCGTCAACATCATCGACGGCTTCAACGGCCTGTCGAGCGGCACGGTGCTGGTGATCCTGGTGGCGCTGGGCAGCCTGGCCGGCCTGCAGGGTGACGCCACACTGGCCCTGGCTTGCGCCGTGCTGGGCGCTGCCGTGCTGGGCTTCTGGCTGGTGAACTTTCCGCTGGGCAAGATCTTCCTGGGCGACGGTGGCGCCTACCTGGTGGGTTTTGCCTTGGCCTGGCTGGCGGTGCTGCTGCTCATGCGCCACCCCGGCGTATCGCCCTGGCTGGTGCTGCTGGCCTGCGCCTACCCGGTGACCGAAGTGCTCTACAGCGTGTGGCGCCGCCGCCGCCAGCGCCTGCCCACCGGCGCGCCCGACAGCCTGCACCTGCACAGCCTGATCAAAACCCAGGTGATCATGCGCGCGCTGCCCCACTGGAACCCGCGCCTGCGCAATGCCGCCGTGTCGCCGCTGATGTGGCTGTACGCCGCGCTGCCCGCCGGCCTGGCGGTGGCGCTGGAGGGCACCCCGGTGTGGGCACCTATCGTCGCGCTGGTTCTGTGTGTGCTCTGGTACCACCTGAGCTACCAGTTCCTGGCCCGCCGCGCCCAGCTGCACCCGCTGCCCGACAGCGCTGCGGCGCCCCTGGAACCCACAACGCCGGTATCACCACCACCATGAGCCAGCATTCACTCACCATCGTCCCCGTCATCCTCTGCGGCGGCTCCGGCACGCGCCTGTGGCCACTCAGCCGCAAGAGCCACCCCAAGCAGTTCGTGCCGCTCATCGGCAACAAGAGTCTGCTGCGCCTGACGGCCGAGCGCCTGGCCTTCGCGAAAACGCCGCTGCTGTGCGTGGCCGCCGAAGACCACCGCTTTCTGGTGGCCGACGACCTGCAGGCCGCTGGCCAGGGCGGCGAGCTGTTGCTCGAACCCGCGGGGCGCAACACCGCCGCCGCCATGGCGCTGGCTGCTCTGCATGCCAGCACCCGGGCCAACAACGCCGGGGCAGACCCGCTGCTGCTCTTCTGCCCGGCCGACCACCACATCCCCGACACTGCCGCCTTTGCCGCCATGGTCCACCAGGGCGTGGCTGCCGCCGAATCGGGCGCCATCGTCACCTTTGGCGTGGTGCCCAGCTTCCCCAGCACCGCGTATGGCTACATCCAGCAGGGTGCTGCGCGGGCCGACGGCAGCCGGGCCGTGGCCCGCTTCATCGAAAAACCCCAGGCCGACGCTGCCCAGGCGCTGCTGCTGCAAGGCAACGTGCTGTGGAACGCGGGCATTTTTCTGGCTCGCGCCAGTGTGCTGCTGGCGGCGCTGCAAGCGCACGCGGCCGACATCCTGGCCAGCTGCCAGGCCGCCATGGCCGGCGCGGTGACCGAAACGCCCCCCGCCAGCGATCCCAAGCTGGGTGTGCACTTCGTGCGCCCACAGAAGGAAGCCTTTCTGGCCTGCCGCTCGCAAAGCATCGACTACGCGGTGATGGAGCACCACGCCGACGTGGCCGTGGTGCCCTTTGTGGGCCAGTGGAGCGACGTGGGCAGCTGGAACGCGGTGGCCGAGCTGACCCCCGCTGACAGCCAGGGCAACCGCATCGACGGCCAAGGGCATGCCCTGCAAGCGCGCAACACCTACATCCACGCGCCCGGGCGCACGGTGGTGGCGCTGGGCACGCAAGACTTGCTGATCATTGACACACCCGACGCCCTGCTGGTGGCCAACCGCGACCATGCCGAGCAAGTCAAAGACGTGGTGGCCCACCTCGAAAACGCCCAGCTGCCACAGGCCACCCTGCACCGGCGCGTGGCCCGGCCCTGGGGTTGGTACGACAGCATCGACATGGGCGAGCGCTTCCAGGTCAAACGCATCGGCGTGAAACCCGGCGCCAGCCTGAGCCTGCAAAAACACCACCACCGCGCAGAGCACTGGATCGTGGTGCAGGGCACGGCCGAGGTGACCAACGGCAGCAAAGTGTTTTTGCTGTCAGAGAACCAGAGCACCTACATTCCCATCGGCGAGGTGCACCGCCTGCACAACCCGGGCAAGCTGGAGCTGGAAATGATCGAGGTGCAGTCGGGCAGCTACCTCGGAGAAGACGACATCGTGCGGCTGGAAGACAGCTACGGCCGATCAGAACCAGCCAGGAAAGACTGAACATGCTGCGCGACAAGACCATCCTGATCACCGGGGGCACCGGCTCCTTCGGGCACACCTTTGTGCCCATGACCCTGGAGCGATACCAGCCGCGCAAGCTCATCATCTATTCGCGCGACGAGATGAAGCAGTGGGAGATGGCCAAGCTGTTCCAGGGCGACGAACGGGTGCGCTTCTTCATCGGCGACGTCCGCGACCGCGAGCGCCTGTACCGCGCACTCGATGGTGTGGACTACGTGGTGCACGCGGCCGCCACCAAGATCGTCCCCACGGCCGAGTACAACCCCTTTGAATGCGTCAAGACCAACGTCAACGGCGCCATGAACGTCATCGACGCCTGCATCGACAAAAGGGTCAAAGGCGTGGTGGCCCTCTCCACCGACAAAGCCAGCAGTCCGGTCAACCTTTACGGCGCCACCAAACTGGCATCAGACAAGCTGTTTGTGGCCGGCAACTCGTACGCAGGCGCCGACGGCTGCAAGTTTTCGGTGGTGCGGTACGGCAACGTCATGGGCTCGCGTGGAAGGCAAAGGCTCGCTGCCGGTGACCGACGCGCGCATGACCCGCTTCATGATCACGCTGGAACAGGGCGTGGAACTGGTCTGGCATGCCTTTGAGGACATGGAAGGCGGCGAGATCTACGTGAAGAAGATCCCTTCCATGAAAGTGACCGACATCGCACGCGCGGTGGACCCCGCTGCCATGCACGAGATTGTGGGCATGCGCCCAGGCGAGAAGTTGCACGAGCAGATGATCAGCCCCGAAGACGCCCACTACGCCTACGAATACCCGGAGCACTTCAAGATCCTGCCGGCCATCCACAGCTGGCACGAAGACTTCAAGCGCATCAAAGACGGCCGGCGAGTGCCGGAAGGATTCACCTACGCGAGCGACAACAACGCCGAATGGATGGACGTGGCGGCTCTTCAAGCGTGGATTAACCAGCACCACGACATCATTGGACGCCTGTAACACGCCCATTTGACTGAGTGCGCCTCCCTCTTGTGAGCTATCACACGCCTCTAGACAACCAAATTGAAGACCATTATCTGCCTTGCACGCAAGGAAACGAATCGACCAATGCCGCCTCAAGTATGTTGATTTAGCAAACTCGGCAGTTGGGCTCTATTCCAACCGTGCAAGCAATACGGAACTCACTTATGGTCAACATCGATCCCAAGAACTGTGCTTTACCTTGCTTTCAGACAATACGTGAATGAACACCTGCACAGAAAGAATTTTGAGCAGTGACATCGGCCAACTTCTCTTCACAGCGACCACATTGATCAACGATAAAACATCCATGACTCTGAACTTCCTTTGATCCAGACTTATTCACTTTATGGATCAATTCAATCAAATTGCTTTTACTGAACATCCGCTTTTTCAACAATAGGCATCGACATGACAGCAGCACTCAAAAAGGTTTCGAATCGCAAACGCGTCCTTGTAACGGGAGGTGCAGGCTTTCTCGGTTCTCATCTGTGCGAACGACTGCTAGCTGAAGGTTGCGACGTGCTTTGCGTTGACAACTATTACAGCGGGACCAAGGAAAATGTGGCACACCTGCTAGGAAATCCAAATTTTGAGTTGATGCGACACGATGTCACGTTTCCACTGTATGTTGAAATCGACGAGATATACAATCTCGCGTGCCCGGCCTCACCCATTCACTATCAACGTGACCCCGTTCAGACAACGAAGACCAGCGTTCACGGTGCCATCAACATGCTCGGCTTGGCCAAGCGTGTCAAGGCAAAAATTCTTCAAGCCTCAACCAGCGAGGTTTACGGTGACCCCAAGGTGCACCCACAGACGGAAGACTATTGGGGCCACGTCAATCCCATTGGCATTCGCTCATGCTACGACGAAGGCAAGCGCTGCGCAGAAACGCTCTTCTTCGATTACCACCGACAGCACAACCTGGAAATCCGCATCGTGCGTATTTTCAACACCTATGGACCTCGCATGCATCCGAATGACGGACGTGTGGTTTCAAACTTTATTGTGCAGGCGCTACGCGATGAAAACATCACCATATACGGCGATGGCAGTCAGACACGCAGCTTTCAATACATGGATGATTTGATCGAAGGCATGATTCGATTGATGAACAACGATCTTGGTTTTACCGGCCCGGTCAATATCGGAAATCCAACAGAATTCACCATCTTGCAACTGGCCACCAAGATCTTGGAACTCATACCTGAGAGCAAGAGCAAGATCGTATATAAACCGCTCCCTTCAGATGACCCCATCCAGCGGCAGCCCGACATATCCGTTGCGAGAGAGAAGCTCGATTGGACACCCAAGGTCGCTCTGGACAATGGCTTACGAAAGACGATTGAGTACTTTCGTCAAGTGGTCTGAAAAGGTGGACGGCACAATGAGCTTTCGCGTGAACGTCTTTTCTTTTATGAACCCGCGAGTGCATGGTGGCGGTGGAGAGATGATTACTCGCGCCCTGCTCGATGTCGGGCAGGAAAGAGGGCATGACATACGCATATCGTCTGTCCGACCATACAAAGACGAGCAACACGTTGATCCTGATCTGGTTCTCTTCGTTGACATACATAACATTGGCCACACCTGGCGCGCATTAGGGGCATGGCGCGGGTTCGACGAGCAAGTGCTTCGGCGCGCAAGCACCAGCGCACCCTTTGTGCACTTGACCAATGCCTATGTGGACGTATGCAACCTTCCGTACTTGCCTTGCTCCGGTATTCGTGAACGGAATGCCTGTCCTGCTAAACCGGAACTGTCATGGGCCAAGCGTCGAATATTGCTTCGAGAAGTGGGAAATGATTGCAGCGCGCACAACGAATCTATGCGCTGGCTTTATTCCAACGCGGCGTTAAACGTCTATCTCTCCCCACTGCACAAACGTATCACCGAATCACTACTGACATTGCCGTCCCCGACGCCCACCTATGTGCTGCCACCGATGATCGACACCGCACGGTTTTTCAACCAAGGCCTCGATCGCGACATTGATTATCTCTTCGTGGGTGTCATCTCGGAGGCCAAGGGGTTGGCAGCGATGCGAGAGCGATTTCGGGACTCGAACATTGTCCTAATCGGACGTTGTGCACCGGGCGCCACAGTGGACTTCGGCACACACATTGGCCACGTGCCATACGACGAAGTACCCCATTTCATGAACCGAGCCAAAAACTTTGTTTTCCTTCCACGCTGGCCAGAGCCGCAGGGCCGTGTGGTCGCAGAAGCGGCACTTTGCGGCTGTCGCATCATCGGAAACGACAACGTTGGCGCACTTTCCTTTGATATCGATCTCTCCGATCCGACACATTATTCGGGCGTTGAGACTGCATTTTGGCAAAGAGTTGAAAGTATCCCGCTATGACCGCATCGCCCAAGATCAGCATCATTATCCCGGTCCTTCATTTGACGCGACCACTTAACAAGAAGCGCTTTTTCGTTCCACGCTATACGCTACCAGATGTACTGCGTGACTTACATGAAAACGTCACAGTCCCGCATGAAGTTATCGTGGTGTGCAACGGTCAAGAGCAAGACCTCGTGAAACTCGTTTCTTCACACCCACACATTGATAAATATTGTCTAAATAGTGTTAATGTTGGTGTTGCACGATCCTGGAATATGGGATCTGAAATGGCAGAAGGTGAGGCCTTATGTTTTGTCAATGATGATGTAGCAATCGGCAAAGGGGGCTTAGAGAGTCTATTTCAGACACTTTACGCCTCACAAGATGTGGGACAGGTTGGCCCAATGGGTGCCAAATGGAATGGTGCAGTGCATTCACATTACGTAGGCGAATCAAGCATTGAGGAGGCCGATGCCATATCTGGTTTTTTATTCATGCTCCGATCGACGGCATTTCGACAGGTAGGGGGATTTGACCCGGCATACAGCCCAGCTGGATTCGAAGAAATCGATATGAGCTTTAGTTTACGAAAGCTAGGGTTGAAATGTTTGGTGGTACCCAATCTAGAAATCAAACATCACCATCATCACGGTGTAAGCAGTTACCGCAGCGAAGTTTCGTACTTGGGGAAGACCATTGATACCGAAGAACTTCACCTGCGTAATAAAAAGTACTTCATCAAGAAATGGATATCAAGCGATGTTGAATAAATTAATGAACAAGCTACGAAAGCGGCCTGTCGTCTATGATGCAAACTTCTTTGCCAAAAATTGGTTTATTGAGTGGAATACTCTGCAATTTGTTTTGGCCTCGCTGATCGAAAGTGAACCAAAATGGCGTACGATCCTCGACTTCGGCTGTGGCCCAGGGATCATGATTGATCTAATGACGGACCGGAATTTGAAATACGTTGGCTGCGATTACTCAGCTGAAGCACGCCAACTTTATTTGCAACACTTTGGAAAACATCCGACCCATTATTTACCGAATCTGGACAACTCGAACCTAAAGGAATACGACCTACTTCTGGCGTTCGACGTACTAGAACACATGAAGGATGACGAAATCGCAGGAATGGTCAAACAAGTATCCGAAATCCCCGAGCTATTATTTAACATCAGTCGCACACGCGGAATTCCTGGGCACATTAACATTAAATCCGACCGCGCCTGGATCGCCTTCATGAAAGAGCAGGGATATTCTTTAGAAGAGCGGCGCACTCTAGACCTGCGCAAACTGTATTCAAAGAAACGTCCTGGTTCGCCAGATCTCTGGGATCGCAACTTATTCCTCTTTAAGCGAACCAAGTAACAATGGGCAATGAGATGAAATCTCCGCAAGAATACTTCGAAGGTCGCCGCAGTGAGGTAGCCGATCTTGTGCCAAATGGATGTCAACGTGTCTTGGACGTAGGATGCGGATATGGTGGCCTTGGAGTTAGCCTGCGAGCGCGTGGTGTTTCTCAAATATTCGGCATAGAGATTAATCCCAGTGCAAGTCCAAAGCTTGATCAAATTTATTCTGGCTATTGGATTGGCGATGTCGAACAGGTAACTCTTCCAAGCGATATTGAGTTATTCGACTGTCTGGTTTTCGCGGATGTACTTGAACATTTGCGCGATCCATGGGGCACACTCGCACGCTATTTACAATGGCTAAAGCCAGGAGGTGCGGTTGTTGTCAGCATTCCGAATGTGAGGAATATTGCATTAATCTATAATCTGCTGTTTCGCGGTCTCTGGAAGTACGAGGACTCTGGGTTATTGGACCGCACACATCTAAGATTCTTCACCCGCCAAAGCATCGCCGAACTCATTCTGAACGCTGGTCTGACAGTCGAGCAATGGGAAACCAATAGAGACAATTATGCTGGCGGGCGAAAATATGTGGCCAGTTTTGCCAAAATGTTTATTTCCGAGATCGACGTCTGTCAGTATCTGGTGCTGGCACGCAAACCATGAAGATTTTGATTATCGCGTCGATGTCGCAGACATCGACCGCGAACTATTTCGTGGCAGCGCTTAGGCGTTCAGGACACGACCTTTTGGTGTGCTCGGACTTAGCCAGTCGCGAAACTGACGTCATGGTCGACGGCGTGGTTGATCCTGCCGCGCTTATGCGCAGTCGTTCTTTCGCGGCCGACGCTGTCCTGTTCTTTGAGGGGGGCAGCATGCGGCTTCTGCCCGACACAATGCGCGTGCAGTCCTGCCCGACGGCTTGGTACGCAATCGACACTCACATGGACTTCGACAAACATGTGCGCATCGGTCGCATGTTCGACCTTACCTTCGTAGCGCAAAAGCAGTATGTCATCCCGCTGGCGGCCTGCGGCGTGGCGCAAGCGCACTGGCTACCCCTGGCCTTTGCACCTGAACTCGCGCCTTCAGGGGAGAGCGCGCGGGAGATCGACATCGCTTACGTGGGTTCTGAGAATGCATCTATGCACCCCGTGCGTAAAGCGCTGCTCGCCTCTCTGCGTGGCCACTTCGCTTCGACGCGTTTCGGCAGCGCCACACCTGAGGAAATGGGGCACATCTACGCTTCTGCCAAGCTGGTATTCAATCGTGCTGTCAAAAACGACATCAACATGCGCTTCTTCGAGGCCATGGGTGCCGGGGCTGTGCTGTTGACAGATCGAATCATTGAGAACGGAGTAGAGGATCTGTTCGAAGAGGGTCGGCACTACGTCACTTACCGCGATGAGACCGAGCTTCTACAGATTGCAAGAGACCTCTTGGCCGATCCATATCGTTTGCGCGAGATAGGCGATGCGGCCCGTGATCTCATCCTGGCCAACCACACCTACCAGCACCGCGCCGATCAAATGGTGGCGAAATTACAGGGTGCCGCTAAGCTGGGGCGACCTGCAGCGTCAGACCTTTTCGCCGCCACCCTTTCGCTGGGTTTGACGGCAGATGCTCTGCGCATGGGGGCCATCGCAATGGGTAATGTAGGTGGCGGGCGGTTCCAACGCTCGCTAGGCGTGGCTTCCGGAGTGTGGATTCGCATCGCGGCTTGGTTCGTCGCAAGGATTGACCGCACTTGGCGAGTCTTGCGCGGAAGCCGCCATGGCTGAACTACACCGTCGATTTGGTTCGCTCGTCGCACTCTCCGGCCTAGCGACCGTCGCGGGCTTTGCGACCCAGGTGCTCATTGCGTTTCACTTCGGTACCTCTGCGACACTTGACGCATACTGGCTAGCCCTCGCCGTGGTCACTGCCCTTGTCTTTTACGTGCACCCACTGCGCGAGTCAATGATTGCGGTCGTCTTCCGAGCAGTCAAGTCACATCCTGATCGCGCAAGCGAGGTGTTAACTGCTGGCGTTTTGCTATTGCTCGCTATGTCCAGCGTTGCGGCAATCTTGCTTTGGGTGGCTGCAAGCCACGGTTTCCTAACCCCGGGTGAAACCGACAGTCGCCAGTTTTCCCGTCTGCTATTTGCCTTCCTGCCATTTATCTTCCTGTTCGCGCTATCCGAGACGTTCAATGCGGTACTGCTGAGTTTTGACCTCGCAATACATCAGGCATGGGCGCGACTGCTTTCGGCACTTTGCGCAGTAGCCTGCGTGGGCCTGTTGAGTGGCTGGCTGGGTATCTACGCGATGATCATCAGTCTGTTGGTGGGGCAATTGATTGTTCTCGCTGTGTCATGGCGCACCCTAAGTTCGCGGGGGCTACGCTGGAGAAACGCTGGACTTGCGCCGCTGCGGGAACGTGCATTCACGTCGATGTTCGCTTCTTTGCTGTTGAACTACCTACTAGCGCAGTCCTACATGTTCACTGAGCGCTGGACCATGAGCAATCTGCAGCCAGGCGGGTTGTCGGCGTATCAATACGCCACACTGCTGGTAAACGTCATGATCAGTCTACTGGCATTACCTTTATCCAACCTCTTATGGCCAAGGTTTCTTGAGCTAGAGCGCAAAGGCGAACGATCCACCATGCCATCTCTAGCATGGGAACTAGGTGCTCCGATCATCTTCCTCTTACTCGCTTTGTCAGCCTTCACCTGGATCAATGCGTCGGATGTCGTGAGCTTGGTATTCGAACGCGGACGCTTTGACGCCAGTTCCCACCAACAGACGGTTCACGCCCTTTATCTGACCGTGTTCGCCTCAGTTCCGATTGCATTGGTCACGGTAGCTTTACGCGCACTGATGTCGCAAAACCGAAGCTCGCAAGTGGTCAGCGTAGGCATCTTGATGGCGCTGGTCGGCATGTCTGTACTGGGTGTAGCTTGGTTGACAGACTCGTTGCCGATCGCTCAGTCCCACTGGGTCATCGCGAACGCATGTGGTGCCTTATTGGCCTGGCAATGGCTTGTCCGTGAGGCCTCAATGCCAAGTGTCCTCGCGCTCAGAATACTGCGCTCAGGAGCCTTGAGCGCAGTGGCAGTTGGCCTACCACTCTTGTTGGTGCCTCACCTTGATTTCGGTCGCATGGGATGGCAGTTGACGCTTTCTCTTCTGAGCCAGGCGCTAATCTACGGCGCAATGGTTCTCGCACTGGCATTGACCTTTCGGCTAACCGACAAAACCTGGCTGATAAGCAAACTTGGGCTGAAACGATGACTGCTAGCTCAAGATCCTACGATGCTTGCGCCACTCTCTCTGAAAAACCATTGCGCATCGCTGTCGATATCAAGAATCTTGCGCTTTACACTGGCGGTATTGCTGCATATTTTGGTCCGCTGTTGCAGGCTTGGATTGCTCAGCGCGCCCAACATCGATTCATTCTCGTCGGCCCGCCGGCAATTTCTCAAGATATCACTCCTGCTGCAAATTGGCAGCAGCACATCGTTTCCTGGCCGCTGGCATTGCCACGGCCATTGCGTCACCCCTTCTACGACAACGTTCTATTCCCTCGGGCCCTGCGGGTGATCCAACCAGACCTCGTATTCACCCCATACCACGACGTGCGACTGCCACGCGGGACACCCTCCGTGATGATGGTTCACGACACCTGTTTGCACGACCTCCCCGACGTGTACCCATTGCGCATTCGAAGCTACTACTTGCACATGTTGAAGCGCAACTTCACGGTGGCGCAGAGAGTGTTAACCGTCTCGCAGACCAGCCGAAAAGATCTGCAGGCGAGGTACGGCGTCTCTGACCAACGCTCTGGCGTTGTCCCAAACGCCATCGACCCCCAGATGACTCATTCAGCCTTGGCGCCAGAAAAGGCTGCGCGATTGCGCTCTGCGCGAGAGCCCGGACTCCACCTTTTTTATCCCGGCGGCTCCGAGCACCGCAAGAACATCAAGCGCCTAGCGCTGGCTGTTGCAGAACTCGTCACCACCAACGATCGCCCCCATCTTTGGATCACGGGTCAGCGAGACGCCGCCTGGGCAGCATGCCTGAACGAGCTGCCTGCAGAAGTCCAAGGCTGTTTCCACTTCCTGGGGCGTTTGAGCCTGGAGATGATTGCCGCCCAGTACCTCGCTTCCGACGTTGCTGTCTACCCTACCTTGTGCGAGGGCTTCGGCCGCGTGGCTCTGGAAGCCATGGAACTGGGCGTCCCTTTGGCATGCTCGGATATCGAAGTGCTTCATGAGGTCGTGAACGACTACCCGGTTTACTTTGATCCAACCGATCCACGAGCCATCGCGGTAGCAATTAGAAAAGCAAAACATGAGAAACGAAGCCCTCGGCATTGCCGCGAGTTTCAGCCCGACGCCGTGACCCAGCGTTTTCTGGCCGAGATGGACTCCTTTATTGCGATGCACAGCTTGAAGCCATGACCCTCTCAAGTACTGCACCCGTCAGTGCCATCGTCCCATGCTGGCGGTCAGGCGACACCATTCGCCGTGCGCTGGCCTCGATCGCCTCGCAGACCGTTCGGCCTTCCGAAGTGCTCCTGATTGATGACGCCAGCGGCGACGGAACCTTGGACACATTGCATGCCTTGGCTGCCGAACATCCACCGGGCTGGGTGCGCGTACTGACGCTGGAACGCAACGCAGGCCCCGGGGGGGCACGCAATGCAGGCTGGGACAACGCCACTCAACCCTGGCTGGCCTTTCTGGACGCCGACGACGCATGGCACCCGCGGAAGATAGAACTTCAGCTTGAATGGATACGAGCGCACCCTGACGCTGTGCTGTGTGGGCATGCTACCGCCCTCTCGCCCGCTGAAGGAACGTACCCAGAGTTGCCAGCACAGCCTCGCGGCTGGCAAGTGCACTTCCTAAGTATGTTGATCGCGAACCGCTTTCCGACGCGTTCGGTGATGCTGAAAAGAGAACTGGCGCTTCGTTTTGGTGGAAAAGAGGTCACCGAAGACTATCTGCTGTGGCTTCAAGTGGTATTGGCCGGTCTCCCCTGCTACCGGCTGGATTCGCCTCTTGCAGTCTCGTTCCGTGCCGAGTTCAGCCCAGGCGGATACAGCGGCCAGCTTTGGCGTCATGAGAAGCGTGAGCTGGCAGCCTGGCGAGCGCTGCACAGGCTGGGTTCTATCTCCTCTGGAACTCTACTTGTCGCGACATTCTGGTCGCTCGCTAAGTACGTGCGCCGAGCATGGGCTTGAGGTCAATCAAGTGATGTTCGGGGTCCCGCACCGCGCAATTCTTGAATTTGGCACAACAGCGTTCGCGGCATCACTATTCGCATTGATGGTCGGTATTCTGGCTTTCGTGGCACTGAATCGTCATCGCGAGCTAGCGATTGGATTGGGTCTGGCTAGTGCGGGACTGGGAAGCTTTCTTACCGCGCAACGCACAATTCACAATGAAGATGACATTCTCAACTACCACAAACTCTATCTCGCGTTGGGACGAGGAGACTGGACGCTTGTCGAACAGTTGGGCGGCGGCCTTGAAGTTGGGTTGCCGATACTGCTTCGGCTGCTTCACTTTGTGTTCGGGGAACTGTCTGTCAGAGAGCTCATGTTCTGGTTGACCTTCACCGGCACCTCGGCAGCAGTGGCGGTCTATGCATGGCTCATCCCCCGAGTGGCGGGACAACGACATTTTGGTCTGAAACTAGCCTTTTCACTTGCGTTCATTTCATTCTTTACCGCATCCCACACGACACGACAGTTTCTTGCAGGAGTCGTATTGCTGCCTTTACTTGTGTCTCGTTCAGCATTCTGGAATGTTTTCTTGCTAACGGCAATCTCGACCCTCACGCACCTCACGTCGGTGATCTACGTATTCCTCATCACCCTGTGTCGATCAAGGTTAGCTTTTCGACTGACCTTTCCGCTATTGCTTGTATTTGGAATGTGGGCCATCTTAAAGATAGAAGTGGTGTTTGATCTAGCATTTGATTTCATGCCTGCAATAGTCCAAGGCAAACTGTCGGGTCTCATGCTTCAGGACAATGCAAACACAGAAGTTTCGAACTTTCCGGACCTGATTCGCCTTGGAATGCTCTGTGCCCTTGTCGCGGTCAGCAATTCACTCTGGCCGGATAGCGTTCCACCTTGGACACGCCGCTTTATATATGTTGGATTCGTGACGTTTGCGCTCTTGATTGAAGCACCATTCGCTGGCAATCGCCTGAACCATATGATCCTTAATGTAGCGTTCGGTCTCGTTGTCATGATGAGCTTGCAACGAAGCATCTTCGCAATGCGCGTCGTTGTGCTCATAGGATTAACGTACCAGATCCGGTTACTGCTGATTTACTAACTGCCCCTATGGATGATCCTTACCCAGTGCAAACGTCAAATCCTGCGCTACCGCATCCAGTCCGCGTCCTCCATTTCAGCCCTGCCCCAACATTCGATCGGAAATTTCTCTTTCATCCGGTGTTGAATCAGGCGATAGACGGCGCACATTATTTCGCCATCGGCAAGTCAGGTTATCAGCATGACCGCGCCGCGCCAGATGGCGGGATCAGTGAGTATCTGCGCGCCGTGCAACTGCTGTTTCGAGGCATCGGCGTCACCAACCGTCAAACAGTTGCCTACTGCCACACCACAAAATTCGCTCTGCCCAGCCTGCTTTTGTGCCGATTGTTCGGGGTGGGGCAGGTCATCTACTTCAACCATGGGGTGCCTTACATAGGGCACCGCGGCCTCACTCGATGGATTCTTATCTTGCTTGAGCAAGCAAACATAGCTGTGGCACACCGGTTCATCACAGTCAGCCCTGGCATGGTCGGCCTGTTGCATCCCCCTTCGGCCGCCCAACCGTGGTGTCACTCAACCAAACCTGGGTCATCGTCGGGTCTGCGCGAAACCGACTTTGCCACCCTACCCGTGGTACGCGTGCTAGCGCGTGCTGAACGCAAGCCAAGTACTCGCTACCTCTATGCTGGTCGGCTTCAAGCCCGAAAGGGTGTTTTCGTACTCCTTGAAGCCTGGAAGTCCCATGCGGCCAACTTCCCCAACGACGAACTCTGGTTGTGCGGCTTCACCGCCAGCGAACTGGCCGTCCACGGCGCATGGGCGGAGTTACCACAACTGAAAATCATGGGATACGTCGAAGACATGAGAGATGTTTACCGCGAGATTGATGTCGTGGTGTCACCGAGTTTTCATGAGGGATTTGGCTACACCTTGTTGGAAGGCGCTGCACAGGGCTGTTGCATAGTGAGTTCTGCAGTGCCGGGGCCCGACGTGATGTTCACGCGTTGGATGCGACCTCAATTGTTTGCCGTTGGTGACTCCCTGGCACTTGAACGAGTGATGGCAAAGCTGAGCGGCTCGATGGTGACACTCGCCGCTGGACGGTTGCTTTCTTATCGTTCGGCGCGTCGATTCGCGATGAGCAAGATCTCTTACCCGCACGTTCGCCTTGAACATTCGCAATAGCAGTCAACTGTTTTTGCATCTTTGGCCAGCAAGTAGAAACATGGTCAGGCAGCAGGCTCATTTGGCCTCGCCTTGGGGTTTCTCCTCGCTAGACTCACAACTTTGAATATCTTCGAACTGAACGAAACGCGCCATGACAAAGAAAATCGCCATCGCAGGAACCGGCTACGTCGGTCTTTCCAATGCTGTTTTGCTGGCCCAGCACCATGAGGTGGTGGCGCTGGACATCGATGCCGCCAAGGTAGCTCTGCTCAACCAGAAGCGCTCACCGATTCACGATCTGGAGAT
>LNFM01002675.1_pt1 | contig 36897 bp, 33 predicted proteins | sample 596031 | NCBI WGS metagenome assembly LNFM01 (sample SAMN04254537, study PRJNA301005) | activated carbon metagenome | isolation source: dual media filters at the Ann Arbor, Michigan drinking water treatment plant | place: USA: Ann Arbor | reverse complement strand
TTTCAGCGACTTAAACAGAGAGGGGAGAGGGGAGAGCTGCTGCACATCAAACTCTTTGCGGCGAAAACAGAGCAGATTGAGATTCCCCAGCCATCTCTTCGAAAAAAATTGGAGCGGGCTCAAGCAGAGCTTGGAAAAATGAAGATCTGAAATGTGGGCAATACGCATGAATAGATTTTAACTACCTGGCAGACAAAGATCTAGATCTTTTTCCGGCCGGTTTGCTTCGTCATTCTTTTCGTAAAGACCCTTGAGTTCTCACGGTCCTGCGTATTCAATGTTTTAATCCAACGCTCTCCCTCGGGATGGACGTGCGCAGGAGCCGAATATTCATGAGGAAAGTTGCCTGGACCTGTCCGTTTATGTATTTTTTTGAGTCCTTTTATGCCTTTTGGGCGTCTCTCCTCCATCTTAAAAGCTTTTTCAGCATAGGTGATCTTTTTTGGGGGCTGTAGGGGACGAGGGGGGGCAAGGGGGACAATATTAGAAGAGACCACCTCGGCATCTCCTTTTCTATTAATCTCTTTTGCCATTGTCTTGGCGGTCCTACGGGGCATCTGACGTTTTCCTCTATACATAAATCCTCATTGGAGTAATTTATTGGTAAGCTTAGTAATAAATTTGACCTTAGTTTCTAAAGAATTTTTATGCAATGAACAAAACTGCATGGTCCTGGAAAGAGTTTGTCCCCAAACTCTGGGTTTGCCTCGTCAAGGAACGCTACACCTTTTCTATTTTTAAAAAAGATCTAACCGCAGGAGTGACCGTAGGGATCGTCGCTCTTCCCCTCGCGATGGCCTTCGCAATTGCATCGGGTGTCACGCCAGCGCAGGGGCTCTACACTGCCATCGTTGCGGGATTTCTGATCTCTTTCCTTGGAGGAAGTCGTGTCCAGATTGGGGGGCCGACGGGCGCCTTTGTGGTGATTGTTTATGACATTCTTCTTCGCCAGGGATACGAGGGGCTTGTGATTGCAACTCTACTTGCAGGAGCCATTCTGATTATCATGGGCCTTTGTCGACTTGGGAGCCTGATCAAATACATTCCTTACCCATTGATTACGGGCTTTACAAGCGGGATCGCGGTCGTCATTTTTTCATCACAAATAAAGGACTTCCTAGGTTTGCAGATGGGTACTCCACCTGCAGGGTTTATTGAAAAATGGGGGGCCTACTTTCAGGCGTTTCACACCTTTGATCCTGCAACATTGATGGTGGCAGGAGGAACTCTCGGCTTTATTCTGCTCGTGCGCCGATTTTTTCCTGTTGCTCCTTGGGGCGTTCTTGCTATCGCCGTTTCGACGATCATATGCACGCTTTTCAGCGTGAATGTGGAGACTATTTATAACCGATTTGGAGATCTTCCACGTGTGCTCCCAGCGCCCTCCTTCTCCTTTCTTAAGTTTAATTTTTCCAACCTTCACACACTCATCCCCGATGCACTGGTGATTGCGCTTCTTGCGGGGATCGAGTCCCTCCTTTCCGCTGTAGTTGCAGATGGGATGACTGGTGGAAGACATAAGTCCAACGGCGAGCTTGTCGCTCAGGGATTCGCCAACCTTGGCTCTGTCGCTTTCGGAGGCATCCCCGCCACCGGGGCGATCGCGCGCACTGCAACGAATATCAAATGCGGAGCGAAAACGCCCGTTGCGGGCATAGTTCATGCGATCACGCTGTTATTTGTCATCTTTGCTTTTGCACCCATCGTCAGCTTAATCCCTCTTCCTGCGCTCTCTGCAGTTCTTGTCATGATCGCCTGGAACATGAGTGAAGCGGAACATTTTCTTCATTTGCTCAAGGCTCCACGAGGTGATGTGGCGGTGCTTCTCGTCACCTTCCTTCTCACCATTTTTGTCGACCTGACGGTGGCTGTAGAGGTGGGTATGGTTCTAGCTGCATTTCTTTTCATGAAACGGATGAGCGATATTTCAAAAACAGTGCCTCTTGCGACGCTTCTTCCCGAAGAAAACGGAGAGTTGTCCGAGAACCACGACCCAGATGCCATTTCAAAAAAGGATCTTCCACAAGGAGTGGAAGTTTACGAGATCAACGGCCCCTTCTTCTTCGGTGTCGCAGATAGTTTGAAAGATGTGCTTCATAACCTGGAGCTGCCACCAAAGATTTTCATCCTGCGCATGCGAAAAGTTCCCGTCGTCGACGCGTCAGGCATGCATGCTCTTAAAGAGTTCTACCTCAAATGTAAAAAAGAGGGGACGCAACTTCTGCTCTCAGGTGTACAAAAGGAACCAGGTGAGAGTTTGAAAAGGTTTGGCTTAGTAAAACTCATCGGCAAAGAAAATATCTTTCCCCATATCGATGCGGCGCTCAAGGGTGCCAGAGAGAGCTTAAAGAAGTGATGACTGGATTGCGACGAGGTGCGGTTCAGATCGCGAAACAATCTATAGGAGATGAACTTTTCGATAAAAGCTTTATCGGAGTAAGGTCAAATCCGGCCTCTGGATAACAGCGGTAAAGAGACGTGCCTTGCGGTCGTCGATGAACTTGATCTGAGACCATGCCTTTAGTGCGCGTTTTATACCTCTTCCCGAACCACGATTAGGTAAGAGCGCTTTCACGATTGGGGTCAGAGCCGGATTGCGAGGAATCGAATTCTTAGCACAGATTTTTTCAAGCGTAAGATGATCGGGAAAATTGCCTGGATTGATGATTTCAATTCGGTCATCGAATACGAAGACTCTCGTGGGGGCACCGATGAAATAGTTTCTGTGAATCAGCGCATTTACAAGCAGCTCCTCGAATACCAGCCGAGGCACTTCAGGGTCTCCAATACTATTTACGCTCTTGTTTCCCTGTAGCTTGAGTAAATGGCCCATAATGTAAGAGAGTGCTTTTTGAAAAATATCGGGAAGCGAACCTCTGAATATCTCCTCGTCGAGATAACAAGAATTCACAATAATCTCTATGTTTCGTCTAGAAGTAATCTTCTTTGGTTTTCCTGAAGTCATGAAATGATGGGTGTTGATTTCTTTATGAGGTTAGCATAAGATATGCTTCATAAGTGGATCGGGAGTTCTCGATCGGCGTCTTGCCTCAGCAATTGCTGGGGCATTTCGCTTTCTGGAGGATAGAGTTTCAATCCAATTCCTCCATAGTTCGGGTAACCCCACAACTTTCTCTGAACCACTTCAAAGGCCCTGCTCGGTTTTGCTTTTATTACATGCTTTGCAATGGGGTGGGCAACTAAATCTGCTATTTGAAGGCCGCTGCTATTTGTTTTTTTGCTCGCGAACTTGATGTCCAAAGGATACTGCTCACCCATCAAACGGGCCCGATCGGAGGTTTTTCTGAAGGTAGTTTCTAAATCCAGATCTTCAGCTTTACCTCGACTTTCGACAACAATATGAGTGATATGCTTTAATTGTTTTTCTTTTTCTAAAAAACAATAGGCGTAGTCCAGACAAAATTCCAAAGCAAGCAAATAAGGATTGTCAGGGTTACTTTCTTTGTTTTTAAGACCGCGTTTATCTATAGCAGCGGCCACGATAGAAAAAGGGATGTTTTGCATTGTTTGATGTAAGGCATTCAGAAAAATTCTTCTCTTTTCCTCATTAAAGAGAAAGGTAAACTCATCCTTCGACCTGCGGATTTCATGACTATGAAGAATTGCAAGATCATGTCCCCAGAAGTCGAGCTTAAGTTTTGTAATCGCCTGTTTGACGATGGAACAATAATCAGCCTTTTTGAAGATGCAAAAAACAAGGACGAAAACAGGATTTTCTGGATTGATAGAGGACATCCCATGATCGCCACTTTCATCTGCGAAAATGATATACTCACTGAAATTGGTGTCGGACATTTTCATCACGCCATGCATGCTAAGCATGAGGTGTGTTAGGTTCAAGTTTTTTTAATGAACAGACAAAAATGCGCTGCTCGAGTCGAGCAGCGCTTCTTTTTTTCTTACTCCGCTTTTGCGTCGTCTTCGGGTGCGTTGCCGATGAGCGCTTCGGAGAGGAGGATGGTGGCTGCGGTCGATGCTGCGAAGAGAAGGGCGTTTTTCACGACCTTCGCGGGATCGACGATGCCCGCGTGGAGAAGATCCTCGACCTTCTCGTTTTGCGCGTTGAAGCCAAAGTGAGCCTCTTGCTGAAGAGTCTCTTCAAGGATGACAGAACTATCGTATCCAGTGTTTGAGACGATCTGCTTGAAAGGGGCTTCACATGCGAGTTTCACGATCTGCGCACCTAGCTTCTCCTCTTCAGGGAGTTTTAGCTTGTCGAGCGCGCGGCTAGCACGTAGAAGAGCAATGCCGCCTCCGATCACGATCCCCTCTTCGAGGGCAGCTCGTGTAGAGTTCAGGCTATCTTCAAAGAGTTGTTTCTTCTGCTTCATAGCGGGCTCAGAGTCAGCGCCTACGCGGATGACGGCAACCCCACCGCTCAGTTTGGCTTTGCGCTCTTCGAGTTTCTCTTTATCGTACGAGCTTGTTGTGTGGTTCAGCTCGCCTTCGATCTGTTTTACGCGCGCCTGGATATCTTTAGGTTTGCCGGCGCCGTTGATGATCGTTGTTTTCTCTTTGGAGACGACGATCTTTTCTGCACGACCAAGCATATCGGCAGTGGCATCTTTAAGGTTAATACCCGCATCTTCGGTAACGAGTGTTCCGCCGGTTAGAATTGCGATGTCCTGCAGAAGGGCTTTGCGCTTGTCGCCAAAGCCTGGTGCTTTCACAGCGCACACTTTCAATGAGCCACGGAGCTTGTTGATGACGAGTGTTGAGAGCGCATCTCCGTCAATATCATCGGCGATGATGAGAAGCTCTTGCGCGGCTCCCGCAATCGACTGGAGGATGGGGAGAAGCTCTTGAATAGAGGAGACCTTTTTATCAGTGATAAGGACGCGTGCATCGCTCATCTCAACGGTCTGGGTTTCAGCCCGTGTGCAGAAATAGGCGCTAATGTAGCCGCGATCAAACTGCATCCCTTCTACCATTTCGATGCTAGTCTCCGTGCCTTTGCCCTCCTCGATGGTGATCACACCAGCTTTTCCTACCTTTTTGAAGGCGTCGGTGATCATGCCACCGATCTTTTCATCACCAGATGCGGAGGCCATGGCGATATTTTTTGTCTCTTTGTCATTTTTGATCGCGATGGAGGAGGTCTCAAGCGCTTTCACGACAGTTTCAACGGCTTTTTCGATGCCGCGTTTGAGAAGGATGGGGCTGGAGCCAGAAGCGATATTTTTTACGCCGTTCTGTACAAGCGCCCTCAAAATCAAAATGCTGCTTGTTGTGCCGTCGCCGCACTTCTCTTTCATTTTGCTTGCGACCTCTTTACCCATCGAGACGCCCATGTTGGCGTACTGGTCTTTGAGCTCGATATCTTTCACGATGCTATTGCCATCGTTTGTTACGGTGGGGGCTCCCCAGGAAGCTTGTAATCCTACGTTGCGCCCTTTGGGGCCGAGAGTGACACCCACGACATCTGCGAGCTTGTCGATTCCTTCGCGCAGTTTATTTCTTGCTTCCTCTTCGAAAATGAGTTCTTTTGCGTTTGCTGACATCTGAATTCTCCTGGTTTAACACGTACATATTTTCTTGCTGCGACTATAGGAAAAAATGAGAAACTTTGCAATCTGTTAAGAATTTTCTTCACATGAGATGAGAAGAACGATCTCTCCTTTCACAGAGATTTTAGAATAGTGATTGCAGAGGTCCTGTGCGGTTCCGCGCCTGCACTCTTCGTGGATCTTTGTCAGCTCTCGCACGACGGCTACTTTCCGGCTGGGAGAGAGGGTACAGAGAGCTTTTAAGGTTTTAACCAGGCGGTAAGGGCTTTCATAACAGATACTTGTTCCTTCGTAGGCAAGAAGGGCTGTCAGTGCTTTTGTAAGGCCGCCACTCTTTTTTGGAAGGAAGCTCACGAGCTGAAATTGGACAGCTGAAAAACCTGAGAGGGTCAAGGCTGCAATTGCAGCGCATGGGCCCGGAATGGTTGTAATGGGAACCTGCTCTTCCACGCAACGCTGAACGAGGATCTCTCCAGGGTCAGAGATAAGAGGCGTACCGGCATCTGTGATGAGAGCAACCTTGACTCCCGCTTTGAGATCGGCAATGATCTCATCACACCGTCTTTTCTCATTAAATTTGTGATAGCTCTTCAGAGGTTTCTGAATCTCGTAGTGTCTGAGAAGCTTCAAGCTGTGACGCGTATCTTCGCATAAGATGTAGTCGCACGTCCGTAAAACTTCGAGTGCACGAAGTGTGATGTCTGCAAGATTACCGATCGGAGTCGCAACGAGATACAACATAAAATAAGGTGGCACCCAGATTTGAACTGGGGAATGGAAGCTTTGCAGGCTTCTGCCTTACCACTTGGCTATGCCACCGGAAGTAGGGAATTATGCGGAATTTTTCCAATGCGGTCAATACTAATAGGATCACAGCAAACTGTTGTTTCATGACAACAATTTGTTGTGAACGTTTCTCTGAACGCGGAAATTTCCGGTTTTGTTAATGTGGGTTGATGATGAAAGAACATACATTTGCGTGGATAGCGAGAACATTGGGACTCACGGCTCCAGGAGAGGGAGTTGTATGCGGAATGGAGATCGATAGCCGCAAAGTGAGAAGCGGGCAGCTCTTTTTCGCTTTAAAGGGAAAACAGGTTGATGGTCACACTTTTTTGAAAGAGGTGGCGTTCAAAGGGGCCGTAGGGGCGGTCGTTGACAGGACTTATCACGGAGAGGATTTTGGGCTTCCACTTTTTCGCGTCGATGATGTCGCAAAGGCTCTTCAGATGCTTGCAAAGAGAGAGGCGGAGGAGAGAAGAGCCCCCATTATAGCTGTAACGGGCTCGGTCGGTAAGACGACGACGAAGGAATTTCTTGCGCATCTGCTTCAAGAAAAATTTTGTTTGATGAAGACGCCCGGAAATTTCAATTCTCAGGTGACAACCCCGCTCTGTATTTTGAATGCGAAAGCCAACATCGAACTTTTTGTCATCGAGATGGGAATGACCGGCCCGGGTGAGATTGCAAAATTGGTTGAAATGGCAACACCCCAGCTATCGCTGATTACGCGGGTCGGTGCAGCGCACGTCGGCGGCTTTACAGACGGGGTGGAGGGGATTGCCAAAGCAAAGGCAGAGATCTTCTCTCACCCAAAAACCCAGTTTGGTCTCTACAATGCTACAAATGCGCAGTTTAAAGTTTTGAACGATACGGGAGCGTGCAAGAAGCTCACTTTTGTCTATGAAAAACTCTCTTCCGAACCAGCGGATTTCGTGTTGCGGAATCAGGGAGAGAAGTTTGTAATTGAGGCAGAGGGGAAACGCACGGCCCCCTTCTCTCTGCCATTTCAAGCCACACACCTTTGCGAAGATTTTATTGCGAGCGCTGCTGCCGCGCGCCTCTTAGGAATGGAGTGGGAGGAGATTTTTGCGGCGGCGCAAACTCTTACCCCTTTCAAATCGCGCTTCGAAAGAGTCGAACGAGCTGGGGTCGTTTTCATCAATGACGCGTACAATGCCAATCCCGTTTCGATGCGAGCAGCCTTTGCGAATCTTCCGAATCGAGTAGAGAAGGGACGAAGGATTGCAGTCTTGGGCGCGATGGCAGATCTCGGAGCAGAATCTGAAAAGTATCATCGCGAGATCGGCGAAGAGGCCTCGAAACTCTTCGACCATCTTCTCTGCTGTACGGAAGAGTGTCTCCCCATGGTTGAGATTTTCACGAAGGTAGGTCTTCCTGTTGAATATTTTCCCGATGTTCAATCGATGCGCGCGCGTCTTTTCCAACTTGCGCAGCCCCAAGATGTCGTTCTCATCAAGGGCAGAAACACCGCAAAGCTCTGGCAGATCCTCGAAGGTTTGTAGAATAATGCGCTTTTGCGTATTGTTTGTTTAGCAGCCAGGATTCTTGTGCTACTTCTACTGATAGAATTTTTAAATCATGCCTACGGGATAAAAGTTCCGGCGGTCTTCTCATACTCTTCCACGCGAATGATGCTCGCGACGGTGACGACGCTAATTTTTACGATTTTTCTTGGGCCGCGGTTCATCCGGAAGCTCTATCAACTCAAGACGGGACAGTCGATACGCGTTGAAGATTGTCCGATGCTTGCGGAGCTCCACCAGAAGAAAAAAGATACACCGACGATGGGAGGCATTCTCATCCTCTCCTCTATGCTGATGGCTCTCTTCATCTGGATGGATCTTCGCAGCATCTACACCCTTCTCCTTTTCGTGACGACGATCTGGCTTGGGCTTGTGGGAGGATATGATGATTACCTCAAGCTGAAACACAAAAATTCCAAGGGGCTTTCTGGAAAGAAAAAACTGTTTTTTCAGATGCTTCTTGCCGGTATTATCGGGCTTTACCTTCTCTGGCCAACAGCGAGCGAAGCTTTGCATCGCGGCAAATGGTTTACGCCGCCGGTTGTGAAGGAGCAGATCGTGCAGAAGGCAGAGGTCAAAACATACACTCTGAATACGCAAGAGTATATGGGAAGTTACTACGTTCCCTTTTACAAGGAGCCAATTTTTCAGCTCACGGGGGGTATTCTTATCCTCGGGTTCGTCTTTACTCTTTTTGTGCTTGTCGGAACGTCGAATGCGGTGAACCTAACGGATGGACTAGATGGGCTTGCCGCCGGATGTCTTGTGATGGTCTCACTTGTCCTCGCAGTGGTAGCATTCCTCTCCAATAATATCGAAATGGCGCGCTATCTCAATATTCTCTACATCGAAAACAGCGGGGAGATTGCGATCTATCTATGCGCACTTGCTGGCGCGTGTTTAGGATTCCTCTGGTACAACGGATACCCTGCACAGGTGTTTATGGGGGATACGGGATCGCTCGCTCTTGGTGGGATCATAGGCCTTGCTGCAATCCTCCTCAGAAGGGAGCTTCTTCTTGCTCTCGTCGGGGGAGTGTTTGTCGTAGAGGCGCTTTCGGTGATTATTCAAGTTACAAGCTTTAAGTTTCGAAACCGTAAACGGGTCTTTCTCTGCGCTCCGATTCACCACCACTTTGAATACAAGGGATGGCCCGAAACAAAGGTGGTGTTGCGCTTTTGGATCGTGGGTCTTCTCCTCGCCATTCTCGGCATGATCTCTCTCAAATTCCAATAAGTTTTTAAAGAGAGATCGGGCACGCACGCGGGCACGGGCACGAAAAAATTTTTTTCTGTCTTTCTTCTCGAACTTACAGTGCATATTTCGGAGTATGATTGAGATTTTTAAGACAATTTTTCTCTCTTTCGTGCCTGCGCCCGAGCCCGCGTGCGTGCCCGATCCTGCTTCGGGCTTGCGGAGATTTTGAGGACTCTTCATTCTGAGTGGATATGCGAAAGGCGCTGATTATAGGGTTGGGAGTTAGCGGACGGGCAGCAGCGGAATTTTTGCTTGCGCGCGGCTATGCCGTCACGGCCGTGGACAAGAATGAAAAAACTCTCGCTACAAATCTAGATGTAGTCCGCCTTAAAAAATTGGGGCTTATTGCTTTAGGAGAAAATACCCCTCTCGATCTCAAGAGCTTCGATCTGCTCGTCCCTTCTCCTGGTATTTCACCCGTTCATCCTCTATATCGAGGAGCTCTCGATGAGGGTGTCGAGATTATCGGCGAAGCGGAACTGGCTTTTCGTAGCATGAAGCAGCCTGCCGTTGCGATTACGGGAACAAACGGGAAAACGACGGTGACACTTCTTGTTGAACACATTCTGAATAACTCTGGAAGAAAAGCGCGAGCGCTGGGCAATGTTGGAGAGCCCCTCACGACCTATTTTCTCCGTCCCGACATTGAGGAGACAATCGTTGCCGAACTCAGCTCCTATCAGCTGGAGACGATGACGAGCAGGGTGTTTGAGGCAGGGGTGATTCTAAATGTGACGCCCGATCATCTCGACCGATATGCCAGCATGCGGGAGTATGCAAAAGCTAAGTGTCGTCTCCAGAAATGTCTGAAACCTTCGAAACCTCTTTTCGTTTATGAAAAAATTGTCGAAGAGTTTGGCGAACTACTTTCATCTAAAGACCTCTACACGTTTGGTCTTTCTCCTCGATCTCACTTCTGGACGGATAAGAGGAAGATCTATGAGAGAGGGGGAGTTGAATACATATTGCCGTCGCGATATAGAGATTTGGGTGAGCATGAGAGTGAGAATGTTTTGGCTGCATGGCTCCTTGTGAAACAGTACGGTATCGGGTTTGAACAGTTTGTGGAGGCGCTCGAAAGTTTTTCAAAACCGCCTCACAGGATAGAATTTGTTCAGAGCATCGATGAGGTTGCTTATTTTGATGATAGCAAGGGAACCAATCTCGATGCGACTGTGCAAGCCGTAAAAACAATGCAAGGGCCGGTGATCTTGATTGCAGGTGGAGTTGACAAAGGTGCGTCTTATAATGCTTGGACACCTGCCTTCAAAGGTCGCGTGAAAAAGATCATTGTGTTGGGACAGGCTGCAGAGAAGATCGCACGAGAATTAGGAAGCGCTTTTCTGGTCGAAATGGTAGGATCTCTGGAAGATGCAGTCCGTCTTGCCCACAAGGGAGCGTCAAAGGGAGATTGCGTGCTACTCTCTCCTGGCTGCTCGAGTTATGATATGTTTCGTGATTACGCCCATCGAGGCGAAGAATTTAAACGCTGTGTCTATGGTCTTGTATCAATAAAAGGAGAGGAGTAGAAAAACATGAACCGAAGAGATCTCATCATCGTCGCCGTCCTAGTTAATGCTGGCTTGATGGCAGTTTTTTTTGTTAGCGCCCTTAAATCCGATAGTTCGAGCGATGAGGTTCTCGCTTCTCGCTCTTCGCTCCCTTCTGCGATGGCAGAGATCAAAATGGTTCGCGATGCCGCTTCTCCTACAGATGAGATCGACCAAGTTTTAAAGGAGCACAGCCAGAGCTTACTTCCAGCTACATCTCCTGTCGCGGCTACCCCTTCGAATCCAGCGATGCCCACAAGCGCGCCTCTTACAGCCCCGATGTCTGCTCCTAGTTTCGCCGATGATCTGAAAGCGATCTCTTTCCCCGAAAATTCCATGTCACAGGCAGCGGCGCCAATCACCTCTACCCCTGCTCCTGTAGCTCCGGTATCTGCAGCTGAAGTAACTGTGAAGAAAGGAGATGTCTTAGAAAAAATCGCTCGTCACAATGGAGTGACCGTCGAAGAGCTGATGAAGGCGAATCACCTTGCTTCAACAAGATTAAAAATTGGCCAGGTGCTCAAGATTCCCGCGAAAGCGCAAAAAAATGCCTCCGCAACTTCTACAGCAGCTTCACCAGCAAGGACAGAAGAGAGCGGTGCTCAGTACTACACTGTGAAAAATGGCGATAATCCCTGGACTATTGCTGTGAAGAACCGCTTAAAGGTCGAAGAGCTCCTGAAATTGAACGAGCTAGATGAGGAGAAAGCTCGTCGGTTAAAGCCCGGCGACAAGCTACGCATTCGTTAAAAAATGACCCGATCCTCCTTTGCCCTGCTTTTTTGTGTCCTCCTGCTCTTTGCTGTGGGGCTTGTCATGGTCTTTAACACCACGTCCGCAGAGGTTCTCGATCGCGGTCTTGACCGAAATACGGCCCATGCGCTTATCAAACAGATCGCCTATTCAGTGGTGGGGATGATTGGTGCGTTTCTGGTCTGGAAAACCGGCTACCAGAGGTTGCTAAAGTGGAGCGGACCCCTGCTCCTGATCGGTACGCTGTTTCTCGTTCTGGTGTTTATTCCGGGGATAGGCCTACAGCTGAATGGCGCCAATCGCTGGATCAACGTTGTCGGGCACTCATTTCAGCCCTCAGAAGTCGTGAAATATCTGATTCCGCTCTATGCGATTTCTGTGTTGTCCACATCGGATTCTCTAGCACTTAAGGAGTTTCTTAAGTTGCTTGTGAAGATCGCGATTCCGATCGGATTGATTTTGATTGAGCCTGATAATGGCACGGTCTTCATTGTGATGATGACACTGATGGTTCTCTGCATTATGACGCGACTTAAATGGGTCTACTGGGCTCTTCCGATGCTCATCCTCGCCATCGTGGGTACAATTGCTGCGTCGCAAATGCCTCACGTTCCCGACAGGATTCGTATCTATCTGCATCCGGAATCAGATTTAAGAGGCAAAGGTCACCAGCCTCACCAAGCCAAAATCGCTGCGGGTTCGGGCGGACTCTTTGGCCGCGGTGTAGGGGAGAGCCTACAGAAACTTGACTATCTTCCAGAAGCGCGAAGCGATTATATCGCCGCAATCTTTGCCGAGGAGTTTGGCTTTGTCGGCATCTTGGGGCTCATTTTGACCTACATGCTGATCGGCTGTTTTGGTTTTTATATTGCCGCCCATGCGCGCGATACGGAGGGATACACACTCGCATGCATCCTGACATTTTTGATCTGCTTCCAGGCATTTTTAAACTTGGGGGTCGTCTCTGGACTTTTACCAAGTAAAGGTACAAACTTGCCCTTTTTTAGCCATGGGGGCTCTTCGCTCCTTGCCAATTTTCTGGCGCTTTCCCTTCTTTTGAATATCGCTAAACATTCCAAACAACAACATGTCCAAAAAGCATAAAATTCTCATCGCCGTCGGTGGAACAGGCGGGCATCTATTTCCCGCGCAGTCGCTTGCTCGAGATCTTCTTTCGAAAGATGGAGATGTCGAACTCCTTTTCGCTGGGGCGGGCCTCTCGGCAAACCACTATTTTCATAAAGAGCAGTTTTCTTTCCGCGATATCACAAGCGCAACGCCCTTTCGTGGCAATATCCTTGCGGCAGGTAAGCAGATTTTGAATGGTGTGCAAAGCGGTATAAAACTCATCAAAGAGTTCCAGCCAGATCTCGTGATTGGCTTCGGTAGCTTCCACAGCTTTCCTCTGCTTGCTGCGGCTGTCTGTAAAAAAGTGCCCTATCTGCTTTTTGAGCCCAACGCCATCCCTGGTAAGGTCAATCGTCTCTTTTCTCGGTGGGCAGAGACAACCGCCGTTCAGTTTTCTCATGCAGGGGTGGGGCTAAAAGGAGAGATGGTAGAGGTCGCGATGCCGCTTATCCGTACCCCCGTCGATCGGAAGAGTGCACACGCCCATTTTGGATTAAAACCCGACCTTCCCACGCTGCTTGTCTTCGGAGGCTCGCAGGGAGCGGCAGCGATTAATAGAGTTTTTTGCGAGGCGGCAGCGCTACTAAAACCTCCACTACAAATTATCCACATTACCGGTCGTAAAGGAGACCTCGAGCAGGTGAAGCGCGGCTACGCGCTCCTCGACCTTCCCGTTTGCGTTAAAGAATTTGAGGAGAAGATGTCCTATGCCTACAGCGCAGCGGATCTTGCCGTTTGTCGTGCGGGGGCATTAACACTGGCCGAGCTGATTGCCTACGAGCTGCCCTCGATTTTGATTCCCTATCCTTTTGCAACCGATGATCATCAGCGGAGAAATGCTGAGGTTATGGAAAGAGAAATTCATGGCGCGCGACTTCTACTGGAGTCAGAATTAAATCCCGTTCGACTTGCAACTCTTTTGCAGGAACTTTTTGTAAAGGGGGAGAGAGAAAAGATGCAAGACGCACTGCGTCAGTTTAAGAAACAGAAAGAGCAGGGAACTCTCTCGGATCTCGTTTGGAAATTATTGCGTCAGAGTGCAATTTTACCACCGAGTTCACAGAGCGCACTGAGATGAAGAGAAGACCCAATTCTTGCGCGTAGCGCCTCTCTGTTCTCGGTGGTAAAATAACAATTTGTGTTACGACGACCCTAATTTGGAGAACTCTGTATGAGTGAGATGTATCATTTTATTGGAATTGGCGGCATTGGGATGAGCGCCCTTGCACGTGTGCTGCTGCAAAAAGGACACAAAGTTTCTGGAAGTGATCAGGCCAATTCGGCGCTGCTTGAGAGTTTGAGGAAGGAGGGGGCAGAGGTTGTCGTTGGCCATTTTGCCGAGACGATCTCTCAAAAAGTGCATGTGATCTACAACACCCAAGTTCCTAAGGACAATCCAGAGTATCTTCAAGCACAAAAGTTAGATTGCCCTATTTTGCATCGTTCCGATCTTCTCGCTACGCTGTTGGAGGGGACAAAGCCCCTTCTCGTTGCCGGTACACACGGCAAAACGACAACCTCTTCTCTCCTTGCCCATGTGTTGAACGAGGCGGGACTTGCGCCCTCTATCGCCATCGGAGGCATTGTCCATAGCCTTGGAACAAATGGCAAACATGGTGCTGGAAACTACTTTGTTGCAGAGGCGGATGAGAGCGATGGATCATTTTTAAAGTACCGCGGCTTTGGAGCGATCATCACCAACATCGACAATGACCATCTCGACTACTGGGAGACTGAGCAGAAATTAGAAAAGGGGTTTGTAAAGTTTGGAGAAAAAATCCGCTCACTTGCGCACTGTTTTGTCTGTCTCGATGACGAGAGAATTCGACGCGCAAAAATGCTCGGTACTACCTATGGATTCCACCCCGACGCAGACCTTCGCATTACCCATTATCGCCAAGATGCATGGCACCTGCTCTTCGATCTCCAGTTTGAGGGAAAGGCGTATCGCGAGATCGAGCTTTCTCTCATCGGCCGACACAACGTTTTAAACGGCGCTGCGGTCTTCGGCCTCGCTCTCCGTTTGGGCATAGATGAGAAGGAGATTCGCCGTGCCTTCAAAAGTTTTCAGGGCGTCGGAAGACGCGCGGAAAAAAAAGGGGAGCAGCGTCATGTCACAGTCTATGACGATTACGCACACCACCCTACAGAGATCTTGGCGACCCTTCAGGCGTTAAAATCTGCCGGTGGAGGAAGACGACTTGTTGTTGCCTTCCAACCCCACCGCTTTTCGCGCACAAGAGATTGTATGGATCAATTTCCAGAAGTGTTTGACGCAGCGGACGAGCTTGTCATCACAGACATCTATGCTGCAGGGGAAAAACCGATTCCCGGCGTCACAACGGAGGAGCTCCTCAAAAAGATGCGTGTGAAATATCCCTTGCATCTCCACTATTTCCCAAGGCAGAAATTAACCGCTGGACTGCTCAATTTACTGAAGAAAGGAGATCTTCTTGTGACGATGGGGGCGGGAGATATCACCAAGGTCGGTCCCGAACTTCTCGACTTGCTGGAGAAAGATGCAGCGCAATAAAGAAATTGCTCTTCCAAAGGCGATTTTTTTTCTTTTGCTCACGACATTTCTCATTTCGGGAGGTGGCTATCTTCTCATTCAAACGATTTTTAAGAAGCCGCCGCGGCCTATTAAGCCCGTATCAAACACGATCACCACGATTGTTCAGACAGGTCCTAAAAAAGAGGCGTTGAAAACAGCCTACCTCGCGGAGCTTTTGAATCTCTCTCAGAACCGCCCCGTCTCCTCTGTGCACTTTGATGTGAGGAAGGCAGAGGAGATGCTGCGTCGCTCACCGGTAATTAAAGCCGCACAAGTCAAGATTGCGAGCCCAGATACACTCTATATCGCCTATATCGCTCGCGAACCAGTAGCTCGTCTCTACGATATCCACAATAGCGCACTCGACGATGAGGGGGTTATCTTTCCGCTCTCTCCATTTTTCGCTCCTAAGATTCTGCCCGAAATTTATCTCGGGCTAGCCCCATCGAATGACCTCCACTGGAACATGCGCGTCGATAACCCACATTTCAAACTCGCCTCCGAACTACTTCGACTTCTCACAGCGGCACCTTATCGCGATCTCTTTTCCATCAAGCGACTAGACCTCTCAAAAGCCGCCCATCCGAGTTTTGGAAGACGCGAGATTGTTCTTCTCATCGAGGAGCGATTTGCCAAGAAAGAACCCAAGCAAATTTTTTTGCGGCTCACACCCAAAAACTACCTCCAGGAGCTCGGTAATTATCTTGAGCTCCGCAAGCAACTTGCTGCTGCGGAAGATGCGCGGCGCGAGATCGTTGTCGATCTGCGCATTCCCCAAATCGGCTTCATCAAATAGGAGCTATTTGGAGTGCGATGCTCCGGAAATCCGCGAAGAATTTAAACACCGAGATCACCGAGAGAAAAGCCCTCTTTTTTGGAGTGCGGTGACTCGTCACCGCTTTTCTCCACCGCGACTTGTTGCGGTGCTCATATAATCTCGCAAAGAGCTGCGACAAGTCGCAGTCTAACAAAGCGGCGACGAGTCGCCGCACTCCAAAATTGAGAGCATAAAAAAGCCCAAGTTTTCACTTGGGCTTTTTGATCGAAGATTCGAGGTTTCGATTATACGCGTCCAGCTAAATTAGGATAGAGTCCATTGCGAGCAGATGCGGCAGCAAGTGCTGGACCCGCATGTTGCATCTGATTTACGGCGCCTTGCATAGCATTTTCAGCCAACGCCTGGGTGAATCTTTCCCAGTTATTCCACATCGCTTTACCCATGCGATAGCTCGCGTAGCAAAGAGGGCCACCTGTGAGGATGACGCCTAAGAAAGAGGGGAGGATTTGAGAAAGACCAAAGATACCAAACACAACAGCCATGACGAGAGCCGCCAAGGGGTGTTCTAATACAAAGTTGTCAACGCCTAGGAACGCATTGTCGATCCAGGTTACAGCGGCTTGAGCGACTTCAGCAACGCCCTCTTCGCCGGCTCTGTCCTGAACGGCGATCTTTGGTTGACTTGAAGCACTGAGTCTAGAAAGAGCTACGTCGGAAACTTGCTCGTCTGACTCATCATGGGCGCTAGCACTAGTAACTGAATTATAAGAAAAAGAACCTCTTGTAGCTGCTGTTGGTGTTGTGGTAGTTGACATAAAAATTCCTCCAAAAATTAAGAATTGGTTAAGTATCGCGGATATTCTATCGCAAATAGGCATTTGAACCAAGGACGAATCAGGATTTAGCAGATGTAAAATTTTTAATACGTATTTCTGAAAAAGAGAATTGTGTAAGCTCGGATTTTTAAAAAGGAAAATAGATGGCTCAAGGCCTCAATATCTCCTTAGAACAGCAGCAGGGTGGTCGGACTCTAGTCAGGCTTGAGGGGCGTCTAGACGCCACAACAACTCCTGAGCTAGAAAAAAAAATTTTTAATTTTCTTGAAAAAGAAAAGCAGAAAATTCTGATCGATTTTTCAAAAATTACCTATTTGAGTTCGGCGGGGATGCGTCTTCTTCTCTCTGCCACAAAAAAGATCAAAGCCCGTGCAGGAAAACTCGTCTTTTCAGGAATGAATAGCGAGGTGATGGAGATCATCAGAATGGCAGGTTTTGAAAAGGTGCTAGAAATCTATTCAACAGAATCCGAGGCGCTGAAGGCCCTCGTTTAAAAAGAGGATTGTGGTGACGTGAACACTCTCATCGAAGAGTCCAAGGTTCTGATCACCTCTTTTGAGCTTCCTCAAAAGCAGAAGATCCCTCCTCATCTCAAAAAAAAGAAAGTGATCGTGATTGCAGGGCCGACAGGAGTCGGAAAAACGCAGATCTCCCTGCGCATCGCAAAGGTCTCCGGTGGCGAAATTGTATCCGCTGATTCGATGCAGGTCTATCGCGGTATGGATATTGGTACAGCCAAGGTCTCTACAGATGAGATGATGCAAGTGCCCCATCATCTGATTGACGTTCGTGATATTTCTCAAACCTTCAATGTGAAAGATTTTTACGACGAGGCGATGACGGCCATCAAGGGGATCATCGTGCGTGGACATGTGCCGATCGTCGTAGGAGGTACCGGTTTTTATACCCACGCGCTGATCTATGGACCGCCAAGCGGCCCGCCCTCTGTTCCCGAGGTGCGTTCGCGCCTAGAACGGGAGATGGATGAGCAGGGGAGCCTCGCGCTCTTTGATCGGTTGCGCCATTTAGATCCCGAGTATGCCGGCACGATCACCCAGCGCGATCGCCATAAAATCATCCGCGCTCTCGAGATCATCACATTGACCAATCAGAAAGTTTCGCATTTCGTGAAGGGGGCAGCAGGCGACCATGAGAACTACGACTTTCGTTGCTGGTTTCTTCATCTACCCAAAGAACTCCTGTATGCGCGCATTAATCAGCGCTGCGATGAGATGATCGCAAAGGGATTTGTCGATGAGGTCAAAAGGCTGGAAAAACAGGGGCTCAGACTCAACACCTCTGCATCGCAGGCGATCGGCTATCGTCAATGTCTCGAGTATCTCGCAAAAACTGAGACGAAGGAGAACTTCGACTATTTTGTCGATGACTTCAAACGCGCTTCGCGCCGCTACGCCAAGCGCCAGTTCACCTGGTTCAAAAAAGAGCCTCTCTTCCGCTGGCTCGATCTCGACACCACCACCACCGAGCACGCCATCGAGCACATCCTCCAAGACTTCGAAGTCAGTTGAGGTGTAAGGGAGAGGTAAAGGTTTTTTCCGGTTTTCTATAGACAGTCGGGACACGCAGTGCTGTGTCACCCGACATGTCTATAGGAAGCCCGACGCGGTTTTTCCAAATATTATTCTTGGAAATTCATTCATCGCTTAAATTGGGGAAAACGGGGGGAGAGGGATGAATGCTAGGGAGATGGCACTGAGGGATGCGGCTGGTCGCAAGGCGCGTATTTATTATACGGAGAAGAGAAGAGCGGTTGAAGATTTCGGGCGGTTGACATTCAACCGAACGGTCATGGAGAAGATGCTGCCAAAGAAGGTGCTGACCAACTATCTCCAGGCGCTCGAAGGAAAAGAGAAGATCCAACCCGAGTTTGCGGATACGATTGCTCTCGCAATGAAAGATTGGGCAATCGGTTTGGGTGCCACTCACTTCTGCCACTGGTTCCAGCCTCTTACTGGCTACGCTGCAGAAAAGCAGGATGCCTTCCTCGACTGGAAGACAGAAGATACTCTCATCGAAAAATTCTCTGGCAAAAATCTCATGCGTGGAGAGCCCGACGCCTCCTCATTCCCTTCGGGAAGATTGAGAAGTACGTTTGAAGCTCGAGGCTACACCACGTGGGATCCATCCTCCTACGCCTTTGTGTGGCAATCAGGGGGCACAAGCATTCTCTGTATTCCTGCACTTTTCTTCTCCTGGTCGGAAAAAGTTCTGGATATGAAGATCCCCCTTCTCCGATCCGATGCGAAGATCAACGCGGCGGCGCTCCGCCTCTTAACGCATATGGGGATCGAGGCAACACAAGTGTTTTCAACCCTAGGATGTGAGCAGGAGTACTTCCTTGTCGATCGCGCGCTTTACGCCTTGCGGCCCGATCTCGTTATGGCTGGTCGTACGGTTGTCGGAGCTGCTTCTCCCAAGTCACAGGAAATGGAAGATCACTACTTCGGTATTTTGAAAGAGCGTGTGCTCGCCTACATGAAGGAGTTTGAAGAGGCGGCATTTGCTCTTGGCATTCCTTTAAAGACACGACACAACGAGGTGGCTCCTTCGCAACATGAGGTTGCACCGATTTTCGAGAAGGCCTCTCTTGCTGTGGATCACAATCTTCTCCTCATGGAACTCATGAAACAGGTGGCGATCAGACACGACCTCGCTTGCCTTCTCCATGAGAAACCCTTTGCGGGGATCAATGGTTCAGGCAAGCACAACAACTGGTCCCTTGCCACAGACACGGGTTTAAATCTTTTAGATCCCTCTGCGGGAGGCGAAGATGGACTTCTCTTTTTAATCATGGTCACTGCCGTGCTTACCGCTATACACGAGCATGCCGCTCTCCTGCGCGCATCGATCGCCTCTGCAGGGAATGATCATCGTCTCGGAGGACATGAAGCGCCTCCTGTCATCATCTCGGTCTATTTAGGAGAGGCGCTTGAAAAACTCCTGAATAACATCGAGAAGGAGCTGGATCATGAACGCACCCACTCGATCACGATGGATCTTGGGATTCCGATGCTCCCTGAACTACCCAAGGATGAGACCGATCGCAACCGCACCTCTCCCTTTGCATTCACCGGAAATAAATTTGAGTTCCGCGCGGTCGGATCTTCTGCAAATTGTGCTCTGCCCATGACCGTAATTAACGTGATTGTCGCAGAGAGTTTGCACCGCATTTTGGATGAGATCGAAAAGAAGATGGGGAAAAAAGAGCATTCGCCGAAAGCTTTCAAACAGGCCGCAATGCCTGTCGTGCGTAAATTTCTTAAAGCTTCGCGTCCCATCCGGTTCACGGGGGATAACTACTCTGCTGCCTGGGAGAAAGAGGCTAAGAGGCGTGGACTTCCGATCATCAAGAGATCTTACTACGCCTTCTCGACATTTGCAGAAAAAAAGAGTGTCATTGCCTTCAAGGGAGTACTCTCTGAACATGAGCTGAAGGCACGCGTCGAAGTGATGGTAGAGCAGTACAGTAAGCTCATGAACATTGAAGCGAAGCTTCTTGTGGAGATCGTGCGCACACAAATTATTCCAGCGGCCTTCTCCTATCAAAAACTGCTCGCCAAAAGCATTAAAAATCTCCATCAAGTTGCACCGGGTATCGGAAAAGAACAGGCAACACTTCTGCGTAATCATGCCAAGCTTCTTGATGAGGTGCTCAAACATTCTGAGCAGCTCGAGATAAGACGGGAAAAAGCTTTTGCCCTTCCGTTGGACAAGAGGGGAAAAGCATTCTGCGAAGAGATCGGCCCTCTGTGCCACTCTCTCCGCAAGCTTGTGGACCAGCTGGAAACGATAGTCGATGATCATCTCTGGCCCCTTCCCAAATACCGCGAACTCCTCAATGTCGTATAAAGGGAATTGATGAACCTATCCCGACATTCAGAATGTTCTCTTTCCGCGCTTTTTGGAAGATTTCTCGCGCCCCTTTTCGGCCATGTAGGTTTTACATTGTCCGAAAAGGGGCGCGAGAAATCTTCTCAAAAATCATCGAAAATCCAACAATTCTTAATATCGGGATAGGTTCAGATGACAAAAAGAGTTGGCCTTTTCGGGGGAAGTTTTGATCCGATCCATTTTGGACATCTCAACCTTGCGCTATCTCTGATGGAACGGCAAAACCTCGACGAGGTGCTCTTCTGTCCGGCACACACCTCACCTTTGAAAAAGGGGGAGCCTCCTCGAGCTTCCAAAGAGGATCGACTGAAAATGGTGGGGCTTGCCATCGAAGAGATTAAAGGGTTTTCGGTTCTCGACTTTGAAATTAAAAAACCGCCTCCTTCCTTCACCATCGATACCGTACGCTTTCTTCTGAGTAAGGGAAAGATCGATCTACACCTGATCTTGGGAGAGGACTCCTTGCGCGATCTTGCGAAATGGAAAGAGATTGAAGAGCTTCTTCGTCTTGCCCCGCCTTTTGTCGGAAGCCGTGTGAGCGAACTTTCAGCGCTTTCACCAGCGCTTATGTCGCTCGTAGAGGAGGGAGTAATTCGCACGCCTGTGATCGAAATTAGCAGCACAGAGATCCGGGCGCGTTTAGGAAAGGGGCTATTTTGCGGGCACCTTGTGCCCGCAAAGGTTTTACAACATATCAACAAAAATTTTTTATACACACATGAAGCATGATCCCCTGGCGGTATTAAATACGATCGCCCAAGCGATTTTCGATAAAAAGGGAATAAATATTTTAGCATTAGATCTGCGCAAGGTCAGCACCATCACAGATTTTGTCATCATTGCCGAAGGAAGTGTCGATCGACACACGATAGCAATTGGTAGAGCTGTCGAGTCTGCCATGGAAAAAATAGGGGAAAAACCCCTTCATATCGAAGGGATGCAAGCTGGCGACTGGGTCGTTCTCGACTACTTTGACACGATGGTCCATATTTTCAGCCCTGGCGTAAGAGAAAAATATCATTTGGAAGATCTGTGGCGGGAGGGAGAGATCGTGGATCTCTCCATAAATATAAGTAGTTACGGATCAGCTAGTTAAATTAATTTCTTCCGAAATTGATCTTGCATTAAGCCGTCTTTTCCGTTAATATATACACTTCAATTTAGATGGAAAATATGAACAAAAAAAAGCGTATTGTCGTTACCGGAATGGGGGTTGTCTCCTGCTTCGGAACAGATGTCGATCAGTTCTATGAGAAGCTTCTAGCGGGACAAAGCGGAATTGTTCCCATCGAAGAGTTTCCTTGTGCGGAATACCCCACGCGTTTTGCTGGAGCCATTCGCAATTTTGATTCGGGCGAGTATATCGATAAGAAACAGGCAAGGCGCGTCGATCCCTTCATTCGCTACACGATGGTAGCCGGAAAAAAAGCGCTTGAGATGGGAAAACTAAGCGGAGACGCTCTACAAGGCATCGACAAAACACGCGCAGGTGTTCTCATCGGTTCTGGAATGGGCGGCATGAATGTCTTTTTTGATGGGGTCGAGACACTTCTCAAGCAGAGTTACAAACGAATCACCCCCTTCTTTGTTCCCTATATCATCACCAACATGGCGGGAGCTCTTCTCGCGATCGATCTCGGCTTCATGGGTCCGAACTACTCGATTTCAACTGCCTGTGCAACGGCGAACTATTGCATCTATGCAGCAGCTAAGCATATCCAAAATGGCGATGCAGACATCATGCTGTGCGGCGGAGCAGAATCTCCGATCAACCCCATTGGTCTTGCGGGTTTCGTAGCGTGCAAGGCGCTTTCCGAACAGAATGACTCTCCGCAAACCGCTTCTCGTCCTTGGGATAAGAAACGGGATGGATTTGTTATGGGAGAGGGTGCGGGTGTTCTCCTTCTTGAAAGTCTAGAGCATGCACTGGCACGCGGCGCACCAATTTACGCAGAGTATCTCGGGGGAGCGATCTCCTGCGATGCACACCACATGACAAGCCCTCGTGAAGATGGGCAAGGTGTTGCGATGTGTATCGAAGGTGCTATCCGCGACGCACAAATTCCTCGCGAAGAGATTAACTATATCAATGCCCACGCGACCTCGACGATCGCGGGCGATCTATGTGAGATCGATGCTCTCAAAAAGGTCTTTGGTCCTCACCTCAAAGAGATCAAAATGAATGCGACCAAGTCGATGACAGGGCACTGTCTCGGAGCGGCTGGTGGCATTGAGGCAATCGCAACAATTAAAGCGATCCAGACAGGAATGCTCCATCCGACGATCAACCTGAATGAGCCTGAAGAGGCCTTGGGGGAGATCGACGTCGTTCCTAATGTCGCAAAAGCGCACCAGGTCAAAGTTGCGCTCTCCAACTCATTTGGGTTTGGCGGACACAACTCCTCACTCCTTTTCGCGGCATACAAATGATCCAAGAAGAGTCGTTTGGGATCGTGCCTGTATCGGAAGAACAGGGTACGTGGAAAGTTTTTCTTATCCTGCATAAAGCTGGTCGTCATTGGGGTTTCCCAAAGGGACGCAGCATGCCTGGAGAGACCTCTTTAGATGCAGCAAAACGTGAACTTAAAGAGGAGACAGGCCTCGAACTCGTTTCCCTTTTGCAAGAATCTCCTTTTGTGGAAAGCTATCAGTTTAAGCGCCGTGGAAGACTTATTTCCAAGCGTGTGAGCTATTTTCCCGCCATTGTGGCTGGAGAGGCGAAGCTACAACCTGAAGAGATCCGTGAAGGGCGATGGTTTGAGTTCAAGACAGCGCTGCAAGTGCTCAGCTTTCCAGAAGCGCGTGCCATCTGCCAAGAGATCATGAAGATCCTGAACATGTGTTAAAATGATCCCATGTGGTTTTTAAAAGAGCGTAAAAGAAAGATAGAACTCTTTGTTCGGCACTGCCACTTTTCAACTATCAGCGCGCATAAAAAACGACTTCCCTCTATTTCTCGAGAGCTCTGCTTTGAAAACCTCATGCGCACCACAGAAAATGCGCCGGTTAATGTGACGATTCTTCTCGATACCTTTCGGCCGATGGCAACTCCTCACTTCGTCAAACTCCAAAATAAGTTTCCAGTAATCGAAATTTCTGAAGGAACCGAAGCAGGTTCTTTTCTCCGTCTTCTCGATCATGTCTCTGCGCTGGATCTCCATCCCGAAACAATCGTCTATTTTCTTGAAGATGACTACCTTCATCGTGCAGGGTGGGTAGAGGTTCTCCAAGAGGGATTCACCATTCCTCAAGCCGATTATATAACTCTCTACGATCATCGCGACAAATACTTTCACCCCAATTACACCACACTCCGGTCTCAAATTTTTCACACAGCTTCTTGCCATTGGAGAACGACACCTTCCACAACGAATACATTCGCGTTGCGCTTTAAAACCCTCATGCGCGATCTCGAAGTACAACGCAGCTTTTCACAAAACGTTGCGATCTCACGCGATCACGACAAGTTCTGTGCGCTCCGTGATCAGGGCAAAGTTCTCATCTCCTCGATTCCCGGCTGGTCTACGCATACGGAAGAGGAGTTCGCTTCTCCGTGCGTGGATTGGGAGAGCATTAGATGAAAATGCTCTTTAGAGTATCCTGTTCCATCCTATTGCTAATATGTTCTGGAGTTTCTGCTATGGAAAAAAAGGCCGCTCCTTATGGTTCTTGGAAATCGCCCATCACTGCGGAAAGGGTAGCTTCGGGCACTCTGCGATTCTCTGAAGTCAAGATCTGTGATGAGAAGGTCTACTGGATTGAGCGGCGTCCTTCTGAACAGGGAAGATGCACGCTCATGTGCTGGAGCGCAAAAGAGGGAGAGAAAGAACTTCTTCCAAAAGAGTATTGCATTCGCAGCAAGGTCCATGAATATGGGGGTGGTGCGCTTCTCGTCGATAAAACAGGAATCTATTTTACCAACGATACCGATCAGCAGATCTATCGACTTAAGGATGGAAAAGCAGAGAAAGTCACCCTATCGGAAACAGCGCGTTTTGCAGATGGATGTATCCATCCGAATGGAAACGCTCTTTTTTACGTGATGGAAGAGCACAAAGAGACAGTGGAGAACTCCATTGTTCGCGTCGACCCACGTACGGGAAAGATCGAAACAATCGCTTCTGGCCACGATTTTTACTCAAGCCCACGTTTGAGTCCTGATGGGAATCAGTTAGCGTACATCTGCTGGGATCATCCAAATATGCCATGGGATGGCACCGAACTTTGGGTGCACGATCTTCAAAGCAATAAGAAAAGAAAGGAAGCTGGTGGTCGTTCAGAATCTGTTCTTGATCCTCAATGGTCAAAAGAGGGCGAACTTTACTACATCTCCGACCGTTCGAACTGGTGGAATATTTTTAAAGCGAACAAGCCTGTTGCCAAGCTAGACGCGGAATTTGCACTTGCAAACTGGTTTTTTGGAAGATCTCTCATAGGATTTTCAAAAGAGGGGGTTTTTTGCAGCTATGTAAAAAATGGCTCAAATGGTTTTGCAAAAATTACGCGACAAGGGGAGCTGCAGCCTATCGATCTTCCATTTACAGCTGCGGAGTATGTCTCGGTAGAAAATGGATGGGCCGCTTTCATCGCCAGTTCGCCCAATCAACCCAGCTCTATCGTACTCTACAATCTTAAAACCAGCAATTTTCAGATATTGAAACAGTGTAGAAGCGATCTCTTTGAAAAAGCGTTTCTCTCTCAGCCAATCGCCATCGAATATCCCAGTGGAGGGCGTACCGCACATGCTTTTTACTATCCTCCTTTGAATCCTCAGTTCTCTGGTCTTTCAACAGAGAAACCGCCGCTTCTCGTCAACGTCCACGGTGGGCCCACCGGTCACATGCCTCCTACCTACAATCCGGAAATTTTGTACTGGACCTCACGCGGATTTGCTTATCTCGATGTGAATTATGGCGGCAGCACGGGTTATGGAAGAGCCTATCGCGATTCTCTAAAAGAGAAGTGGGGGATTGTCGATATTGAAGATTGTACAAACGGCGCACTCTACTGCGCAAAACAGGGTCTTGTCGATCCCAATCGTCTCACAATTGCAGGACCTAGCGCTGGAGGATATACGACTCTTGCTGTGATGGCATTTGGTAATGTTTTTAAAGTCGGAGCCGACTACTTTGGCGTGAGCGATCTAGAAAGACTTGTTCTAGACACGCACAAATTTGAATCTCGTTATCTGGATGGACTGGTTGCTCCCTATCCCGCCGAACGCGACGTGTATTTGAAACGTTCTCCTATCTACAACGTTGAAAAGATCAGATCACCCATCATCATTTTCCAGGGCAGTACGGATACGATTGTTCCGCCTTCACAATCTGAAATGATGTTTAAAAGCCTCTCAGATAGAAAAGTACCCACCGCATACCTTCTCTACGAAGGAGAGGGCCACGGCTTCCGCAAGGCTGAAAACATCAAACGCTCTCTTGAAGCACAGCTCTACTTCTTCTCCAAAATCTTGAAGTTCCCCCTGGGCGAAGAGATCGATCCTGTGCACATTGAGAATCTGGATCCCTCAAATCTGGCTAATCTTCGCGGCTCCTAAAGCAGTTGATGATAGCCACAACAATCGAGCTGATGCATCTGTCGATCGCTACGAGTGCGTTCCAAAGCCACGAGGGAAGCACCTGTTGAACAAGAGAAGCAAGATCTGGCTCTTCAGCATCTGCGTCTAGGGGATCTTGCGGATTGATATCAGGAAGGGGCAGGGGGTCTCGTACCGGAGCATCTGCGATTGCTACTTCAAGAGGTGGCTCATCTTGAGGTGAAGGTATTTCATTAACCTGCTCGATTTCGAGCGGAGGAATCTGTTCTTCAGTGGCGAACTGCACCTTGGCAGCTTCTTCAAGCAATTGTATGGATTCAGGGGGTAAGTTGTGTTGTCTTGCAATTTCTAAAGTTCCAGGCAAGGCCTCATCCCCCTCCTCATCACCGCGAGATAATCTAGCTCCATGGTCTAAAAGTAGTTGAAGAATCTCTGGAGGCTGCCTAAAAGTTACTGCAGCATCCAAACTTCCTGCTCTTCTTCTTATCCCTCTTGGGGGTATTGGACCCCTTTGCGTGGGGCGCGTGCCTGCTTCAATAAGTACTCTGATTGCATCGACGGTGCAGCTACTATTTGAAAGAGCGATATTTATATTTCCATTGGCCCAAGCCCCCCAAGACCGCGCACGGAGTAGGTGAATAGAAATTCGGTCTTCATCGATTTTTGCTCCTGCTTGTAGGAGCATTTTGATAATTTCAGGTTCCCTTATTAAAGAAGCATTAACTAGAGCTGATCCCAATGTCCCGAGGTGCGGTGATTCTCCTCCCTCACTGACTACTGGATGAAGATTCCAAAGAAAACAAAATACTTCCGGAGAAGACCATCTCGCAGCTATATCAATGGTTGCATTGAAGATTCGAACATTCCCATTGGACATTACAACACGAGATTCAGTAAACCCGGCTTTGTAGGCTAATAATAGTTTAACCGTTTCTAAAGAGGCTCTACCAGTTCGAAGAAGACGATCTAGCACGAACTTATTTTCAAATTTGGAAGGGAAAGCAGATTGGGAGGGGTTAGCTCCGAGGTCTAAATGAAACCTCATTTCATCAGAATCAGCACTTCGGGATATGTAATAAAGAGAGCGATTTAAATGTTCGCATTTAAAGAGTGGGGGTTTTCTAATTACGCAACAATGGAATATTGCGGCGTATTGATCATAAATGTCTCTATAACTTGAATGCATCTCTTTCCATCGTGCTTTAGAAATTACGATATTTCCCTCTACTGTTTGTTGCGAGTCCATGTGAAGTTGAGCACTTTTCTGGGATCGAAGTTCCTCAGAGATATAAGTTCGGATGACGGGGTCGCTATAATGAGCTCTCAAGAATTCACAGCTCTTCCGAAAGAAAGCCGTCAGACGCTGCTTGTTATTCTCTGTGGGTTCGATATGCCTTTTCGTTAAAAAGGGTTTCCATAGGCGGTTGTCTCCGGCATCTCTTTGGAGATCTTTACAGGTCAACCAAGCGAAATGGAGATCCCGTTCGTCCAAGAACGAAAAAATGTGTTGTTGATGGGTTAAAGGTATTTTTGTAATCGTCATTTTTTAATTTAAATCCCAGATTGAGAGAGGGAATAATAGCATTTTCCATCTGGATTTGCAAAATGTTTATACTATTTTTAATAGTTTAATGCTAAAATGGATGCCTTATGGCAACCAGCGCAGTAAATATTTCTTTAAATCCAAGCCGAGATACCGCTCTACGCGCGCAGTATGATCAGCGCGCGTGTTGGGAAAAAGTCGTCGATACGGTAGTGAGTATTGCAAGAGATCTCTTCTTTATTTTGGGGATAGTCTACCTCTGGATTTCCGGGTCTTGCATACAGCAAGGCGTCCGGGAGATTGCCCCTACGCCCGAGAGTCGTGGGCTTGTAGTTCTCATACACGGTCTTCATGGGTGTCCTGAGCTTTGGCACGCACAACTCAGACTCCTCCAAGATGCCCATGTTGATCTGTTTTCCCCACTCGTTCGTGCAAGAGGGGTTTGCTCATTGGATGAAGCTGCACAGCCGATTCTTTCTACGATCGTGAGTTATGCGAGACAAAATCCTGAAAAACCGGTCTGTCTCTTAGGTCTTTCAAACGGAAGTCGTATTGCCACCTGGCTTGAAACACATTTGCGAGAAGAAGCACCTCAAACACGCGTGAAGGTTTCTACAATTGCGGGTGTGCATTTGGGATCGAGCCGCATGGACCTTTTGAACTCTTGTGGAATTTCGAGATGTTTCTATCCAGCCGCGTTAAGGAGTGAGCTCGGATACGATAGCCTCAGAGCTAGAGAACTTCTGAACCAGGTGAGAGCGCCACTTCCAGAGGGTTGTGCAGCACGTTCTTACGAATTTTACGCAACAACCGAAGATTTATTAGTGCCTGATATAGACTCTTCTCTACCTCTACTCAACAAAGGCGAGCAGTATCATGTGGTCCACGCGCACGGCCACTGCTCGATCATCACCGCTGTGGCAGAACAGCAAGTGCGGTCCTGTGTGGAGTGGATAAGACAGGATGTTGTATGAGCGCAATTGGAAAGGTAGACGCAAATATTCTTACACGCATTTTGGATTTTGCCGGGGATGCCAATGACGCGGAGGTCTGCAGCAGTTTTCGGAATGCGACAAGAGCTTCGATGGATCAGCTCTGTTCCCAGCTTGCGATGACACATAATTCTCTCGTCGAAAGAGTGCGTTCAGTCGCAATCGAGCGATATGGGAACGAGCGGCCAATACATGAAATCTTTGTGGAGCAGTTAAACGCAGTCTTAGAAAAGTTTCGTCGTGTTCTTCTTCTTCCTGAAGCCGTTCCTCCTCCTAATGAGGAATTCAGACAATCTACATATGGCCTGGCAATTTTTTCTTATGAGCGACTTGCAGGGTTAAGAGATAGCTGTCTTGCAGAGCAAAACGGTGCAGTTCGAGAAACGCGTATGTGTTCGCTTCTTGAAGAGATACCACGATTAAATCTTAAGCTTGATGAAATAGAAAGTGAAAATGAACCAGATGAACGAAGGTTTTGTTTCCTGGTTTTTTGTTGCGGTTATTTAAATGATGAAAATCATAAACCAGGATTTAAAAGATTTCTCGTGCAACAGAATCTCACCGCAAGATTTCGCAAGATCCAAGAGGCGATGCCTCAGGCGAGCAGTGTGCAGCGGCTTGCCTCTCTTTATTCTTCTCAACGTCAAATACGCGAACTTTATCGTGATGTAGCATTAGAACGCTGGAATAATTTACGAGTCCGGGATTCAGTGTACACGATGTATTTGGGTGAGCGCCATTTTAGCAAAGAGAAATTCTTGGAAGCAGAAGCACCCGCGCTCTATGCAGAACTTGAAGATGACAAAGCCCTTAAAAGATTTTGGCCCGCAATTGAAGCGGAATTGGATATTCAACAGGTCAATTTGGGGGCCAACCCTCCGCGGACAGGTCCACAGATTCGCGAATGGATGAATGCAGCGCAAAGCGCGCCTCTTCTCGATCGAATTGAAAGCATCCATTTTCAAAGACTAGGGCATCTCCCCAGAGAAATCGATCGTCTGAGAAATCTCAGAAGGCTTACTTGTACTGGCGGGGATTCGGCAGATGAAAGATTAAGAAAATTGCCAAATCAATTCGCAAATCTAAATCATCTGACCTCTCTATCCTTGGACAGACAAGATTTTGAGGCCGCCCAGTTCGCTAGGGAGCTTCCGCAGGTAGTATGTAGACTCACCCAACTGGAGAATTTATCTCTTTCGGAATTAGATCTTCGGAGGGCATCCCTACCGCAGGCAATCGAAAATTTAGTAAACCTGCGGACGTTGAGCATCCACAGCTGCAGACTCGAAACCGTACCTAGAGCCATATCCTTGCTACCTCGGCTTCAGCACCTGGACTTGGGCTTCAATGCGATTTCAAGGATTCCTCTATTTCTAGGAAACCAACGCTCTCTCAGGGAAATATTAATATTTGGAAATCCTATTGAAGTTTTACCAGATGAGGTTTTTCGCCCGCTCGATAATATTTGGCAGCAGGATCGTTGGCCTATCTGGATCGATCGTGAGCGCTTGAGACAGATTCCATTTCGTCTTTTTTGGAGGGATGCTGTCAGGTTGCCTCCGCCGCCTGTATTCGGTCCCCGCCATTTTGAAAACACCCCTTTTGATGGGATTCTTAGCATTCCTTTATGTGTTCTGTGTAATATTCCCTTTGCCCTTCTTATCTTGCCAGTTTTCCTCTGGAATTTCGTTATGATGGAAATTGTCGAGCCAATCATCACCTTCTTTCGAGATCTGTTTGGTTATAGCCGGTTAGTTGATGGTGATCCACTGCCTTCGAGATAGCAGATCTTCTTTACGGATCGGTTTATTTGGATTAGAATCCCTCTGAAGAGGAGTTTTTATGGTGCATGTCATTTTAGAAAAACCAGAAATCCATCTCGTTGGTATTTGTGTGCGCACAAATAACAAGCGCGAGGCCGGGAAAATGGATGGGAAGATTTTTCCTCTCGTTAAGAGGTACTTTCATGAAGGGCTTGCAGAGAAAATTAAACACAGAAAGAATCCTGGGACGACATTTTGTGCCTATACCGATTATGAAAGTGATGAACATGGAGACTACACCTATCTTATCGGCGAAGAGGTGACCTCCTTTGATAAACAACTTCCAGAAGGATTCCAAACGCTCATCATCCCCAAGCAAACCTACACCAAGTTCACAACAGAACCGGCTCCCATGCCTGATGTTCTGCTGAATGTTTGGAATACGGTGTGGAAGTCCTCTCCAGAAGAATTAGGTGGCAGGCGCACTTACGTGACAGATTTCGAGATCTACGATGAGAGAGCTGCCGATCATCAGAAGATCGTTTTAGATCTTTTTATTGCTATTGAGCCCTGCTAATCCGATCCTATTGAACTATAGAATTCTAGACTGCTTTAAAAATTCCTTCGCTAACCTGATGCGTTCAGCTCTAGGTGGAAAAGCACTTACGTCGCGCATGGTTAGAGCAAAGATGTAAATCTGGTCATTCTTTTCGATCCAGCCCACATACCAGGCAATGACTTTTTTGCGATCGAGATCACCGTTTTCGTCTTGCTCATATCCTGAACCTGTTTTTCCATAAAGACGCCAGCCATTTTCCCACGTTTCTGTATAGAGGAGGCTTTTGGTTAAATCTACAGCATGTTTTGAGAGGGGGAGTTCGTGACGCACGAGTTTTTTCACGAAATGAACTTGTTCGATAGGAGAAATCTTTAAAGAGGAGCAGAGCCAAGCATTTGTGAGGCCATTGTTCCGGCCGGGATCGCCACTCATATCCCGATTACCATAGTCGAACTGTGCGAGGTGCTGGTTGATCTTTTCTAAACCGATTAGGGGAGTAAGAACCTGAGAGTACCAGACCACAGAGTCTTGCATCCAAGTTTTTGGTGTTTGTGGATTTTTCCACGACTCCATAAATGCTTCATAATTTCGATAAGGCCATCGAGGAGAGTTCTCATCTATGAGAACGCCCTCTTCATATCCGATAAGGCTTAAAACGATTTTAAAGGTGGAGCAGGGAGAGAGGCGCTGGTTACAACTTTTCCCTAGGGCGCAGATGATTTGATTATTCTTTTCATCGAGGGCAACGAATGAGAGCTCTTGTCCAAAACATGGCGCGAGGAGAACAAAAAAACAGATGAGCAGATTCCGAAATTTCATAAAAATTCTTCCGTGGGATAAATTATTGAGAGCCCTTTTTTGAAGGAGATAGGAAGGCGTTGAATCGCCATCTTGTCTCATATCCGAACTTGCTGCAGATGCCATACGCGAGTCCTTCCGCCATGAGGTAAGAGCTGCCAACGCGGCATCCTCTTGAGATCGCATCTTGAAGGGCCATTCGGCGCAGGGCTGTACTTAGACCTGTTTTTCGGAGCTCGGGAATTGTGGCGCCGTTCCAAAAACTCACATGATCGCCATCGATAAGGGTGGTTACCGCAGAAACGACCCTGCCATCTTTTCTTGCGATCCAGTTGAAAGCTTGAAAACGAGATTGGTTCGTGGCTCTCCAAAGTGCAGTTTTGTACATCTCCTTGCAATTGTCGGGAATGCCAAAAATTGTGCATACGAGATCGTTAAATTCTTCCATTGCAGCTTCATCTTTTACAAGTTCAAGTATGTAGCCGTTGGGGATTTCTGGTGACAAAATGGGTTTGTCGAGATTGCCAGCAACTCCCCGAAATATTCCAATGTTTTGAAAGCCATTGGCAAGGAGCTTATCTTTAAATTCTTGGCTACTATTTTCATCGACGTACCAGACGAAGGGGATTTTGTGTTGGTTGAAAAAATTGAGCTGATTGGTGATGCACTGATCCCAATTCTTCCTATGATTCGGAAAACCAAAAACGGCATTTTGAAAAGGGTATGGAATTCCGGTAAGGCAACGCTGAATTCCATCGCAGGTCTCAAAGCCGGCATTTGGGATGAATTTATTTTCTGCCAAAGTGCTGTAAAAACCTTGAAAATGGCTTCGCAAAGCTTCGCGGGTTTTCTCGTTCGATACTTCATAAACATATTCTGCGGGAGGTTGTTGAGGAAGCACAATTTCTCCTTCTATTGTGATGGAAGAAATGAAAGCATATTGGCAGCGAAGAAAAAAGTATAGGGGCTGTGAAGAGAAATGTATCCATTAATCCCTGGAAAAATTATTTGTGGGGGAAAATAGGGGGCTATGCTAGCCTTTGAGATTTCTTATGCAAACAGGAGTTTTTATGGAATTAGCTTTCCCTCGGATTGCCAAAGAAAATGCCTGGTTTAAAGAAGTGGCAATTGTCTTAGGTGCAAGCATTCTCATTGCTCTTTCTGCGCCGTTTGCTCTTCATCTTCCCTTTACCCCTGTTCCCATCGTTTTGCAGAGCCATGTGATACTCCTTATGGGCGCGCTTCTCGGTAGTAAGCGTGGGGCTCTTGCTGTGTTAGCCTTTCTTGCGCAGGCGGCAGCAGGTCTTCCTGTTCTTGCAAGTGGAAAATGTGGGATTCTCGTCTTCGCAGGACCTACTGGAGGATACCTTCTCGGCTATGTCATAGGGGCTTACCTTGTGGGCCTATTGCTCGAGAAATTCCGCAGTCGTTCTTCAGCGAAAACATTCGGAGCGCTCGCCGCAGGAAGTATCGCAATATACTTCTTCGGGGCTCTACACCTTGCGGGATTTGTCGGCTATGAAAAGGCGCTTCTCTTGGGAGTCGTACCTTTTCTACTCGGCGACCTAGTCAAAACTATCGTTTGCGCGCGTTTGCTGAAAGCTCCTTCATCTCTTGACCAGCTCGCTTAACGAGTTTTGCTAGTTTTGAGTTTTGGGCGTTCGGTCTGCGAGGTTCGATCTTTCTTGATCTCATTGCTCGCGTTGCTGCGTATTGCTCTTCAACAAAATGCGTTAATGGTCTCAAGGCTTTCTTCTCCACTTTTGTAATTACACCTGCCTCTTTTTTCACCTCGCGTAGAGATGGGGTTGGAGCTGCAGGTCTTTCTCTGTGTATACGTGTCATAAAATACCTCTGGTTAGGGATGGTTAATCTTAGTTGCATTACCGGACTACCCTCTGTTTTGCTTTTTCTGCATCCTTACAGAAAATGATATTAGTAAAAATTTCACGTTACGAATCGCGTTTCTTTTTTACAAATAAAAAAAACAACAAACGTTATTTTTTCTTTTCGACTTCATGAACTTTTTCGCGGAGAAGCTTTGCAACCTGCTCGATTTTTGGAGCGGGCCCGGAGGGGTGTTTGATCTTTTTCTCACGAAGAGAAACAGAGCGAACCTCTTGGCGTAGAAATTTGGCCACGCCCTCTACGAACGCGGCAATAGAGCGCATCTTCATAAAACCGGACCCTAGCACAGTAAAATAAAAATGTATAATTTTTATTTTAATGCGTAAGAGGAAGAGGGACCGGGCACGCACGCGGGCACGGGCTCGGGTACGAAAGAGAAAAAGAAAACCTAAGGGATATTAGCAGATATGGAATGTAGCAAACACGCCCATAAAAGCTCAGCTTCTGTCTTTCGCGCCCGTGCCCGCGTGCGTGCCCGATCCTTCTTCTATTTTCTTTATTCATCGATCATCACTCCTTCTAGTCTTTCCTTAAAAATCTTCTGTAAGGCAATCTTTGAATTTTATGGGAAAACAACTGCAACACCTTGGGCTCACGCTGCTAGCGTGGCTCATACGCGCCGGCTTTTCGCTTCGCTATCGCCTAAAGGTGTCGGGACTGGATCAGCTTCGAAAGGAACAGAAAAAGGGGATCCTCTTTTTTCCGAATCACCCGGCAGAGATCGACCCGATTATTCTGATGTTTATTTTGTGGAAGGATTTTCGTCCGCATCCTCTTGTGCTAGAGAGCTTTTACTATCAAAAAGGCATCCACTTTTTCATGCGCATTGTGGGTTCGCTTCCACTACCTACGATCGATGTCATTGCCAACTCTTGGAAGGCGAAACGTGTTGAGAAGATGGTGCAGAAGATTAAGCAGGGGATAGAAAAGGGGGGGAACTTCCTTGTCTATCCATCCGGGAGATTAAAAATTGCTGCTGCTGAGGCTTTGGGAGCATCCTCCTTCGTACACAGCCTTCTAAAAGAGGCTCCCCAAGCAAAGGTCATCCTCATACGTACAACGGGGCTTTGGGGAAGCTCATTCTCTCGTGCCATCACAGGAAAGTCGCCAGATTTTGGCAAAACCTTATGGGCGGGGATTAAGATCCTCTTAAAAAATTGGATCTTTTTTGCTCCTCGGCGCGAGGTGAAGATCGAGTTTGCCTCTGCACCGGCAGATTTTCCGCGTTCTGCGGAGAGGCAGGAACTCAATCGCTACTTGGAAAACTGGTACAATCGCTATCCAGAACCGGGACCCGAGCCGCTTTCTCTGGTTTCTTTCTCATTTTGGAGAAAGGATCTTCCACAGATCACGAATGGGGAGGAGGAGCGAAAAAGGCGTGCACAGAAAGCGGAGATTCCGCCTGAAGTGGAGAAGGAGGTCTTTAATCAACTGGCTACTCTTTCACGCCGCCCTGTGGAAAAGATTAAACGAGAGATGCATCTTGCGAACGATCTCGGCCTTGATTCACTCGATCTCACACAGCTTTACCTCTTTTTAGATGAGCGCTACGGTTTAGGGGATCTTGCGCCTGGAGAGGTGCAAACGGTTGAGGATCTTTTGCAAATTGGAGCGGGCAGTCGCAAGGAGAAAGAGCAGGAGGAGGAGCGAAAAAAAATTGTTTGGCCGGAAGAGAGCTCTCGCCCGCCTCCCGGGGCTCCAAAAGGAGAAACGCTAGCAGAAGCCTTTCTTCTCATCTGCGACCAGATGGGAGATAGAATTGCCTGTGGCGATGCCCTTTCAGGTCTTCTCAGCTATCGAAAAGTCAAACGAGCAGCGCTCGTTCTTTCATTAAAAATTAAGGAGATGAAGGGCGAAAAGATCGGGATCATGCTCCCTTCGACATCGGCTGTTTATCTGCTGATTTTGGCCACACTACTCGCTAAAAAGATCCCCGTGATGCTTAATTGGACGGCAGGTTTGCGCGCGCTTGAGCATGCGGTGAAGCTCAGTGGAATCGAAACCGTAATCAGTTCGATGCGGTTTTTAGGACAGAGAGAGATGGGAGATTTAGGCAGCGTCGATGAGAAGATCCTCTTTTTGGAAGATATCCGGTTTTCGATCGGCTTGAAGGAGAAGCTTTCAGGTCTTTTTCTCTCCTATCAAAAAGCATCGGCCCTTCTCAAAAAACTGCAGCTGGATACGATCTCCAAAGATGCATGCGCAGCCATACTTTTTACGAGCGGAACAGAAGCACTTCCTAAAGGAGTTCCTCTCACACATGACAACCTTCTCAGCAACCAGCGAGCGGCGTTTGAGCGTGTGCAGCTTAAACCGGAGGATAGGCTCATTGGTGTGCTACCACCGTTTCACTCATTTGGCTTTTCTGTATCGGGTCTTTTGCCTCTTTTTTCCGGTCTTCAGGTTGCCTTCTCACCCGATCCTACAGATAGTCATGGCCTGGTTGTGGATATTGAGCATTGGAAGCCTACGCTTATCTTTTTGGCGCCCACTTTTTTTAAGACACTCTTCCGCAGCGCAAAGCCCGAACAGCTGGGCTCGATTCGTCTTTTTGTCACGGGTGCCGAAAAAGCACCAGAAGAGTTGTTTGATTATGTCCACAAGCTGGGCTCAGACCATCTGCTGCTCGAAGGGTATGGAATCACTGAATGTGGTCCGATCGTCTCATTGAATCATCCCGAAAAGCCTCCAAAGGGGGTAGGGGAGGCGCTTGCGGGCGTTTCTCTCTGCGTGATCGACTCTGAAACGCACGAGCTACTTCCTGCAAAAAAAGAGGGGGAGATCTGCGTTTTCGGTCCTAACGTTTTTCATGGGTATTTAGGAGATCGGCCCTCTCCCTTCATTAAAATCGATGGGAAAAACTGGTACCGATCGGGTGATCGTGGCTATCTCGATGAAGAGGGGAACCTCTTCTTATCGGGGAGATTGAAGCGGTTTATTAAGATCGGCGGCGAGATGGTCAGTCTTGGCGGGCTAGAAGAGGAGCTTCTCAAGCTTGCTCACAGCCGTCAATGGATCAAAGAGAGCAAAGATGTTCCTCAACTCGCTGTTGCCGTTAGAGAGAAGGATAGCGAAAAACCCCTCATTGTGCTAATCGCAACGTTCCCGGTAAGTACCGAGGATGTCAACCAAGCCCTTAAAGATAGCGGCTACGGTA